>Ga0007857_1000580_pt1 | contig 10666 bp, 7 predicted proteins | sample CryBogCBH10Oct08_FD_71210 | JGI IMG/M metagenome (GOLD analysis project Ga0007857, IMG submission 71210) | Freshwater microbial communities from Crystal Bog, Wisconsin, USA - CBH10Oct08 | ecosystem: Environmental > Aquatic > Freshwater > Lake | place: Crystal Bog, Wisconsin, USA | collected... | reverse complement strand
GTAGGTCTTTGAATTGTAGTCCCTGAAGCGGGTATCGCATAGCCTTGGGTATAGTTATCTAACTGGGCAAAATATAGCCGTAATGCGTTATTAATCTGGTCCTGATAAGCTTGCTGATAATCCGTAGGCGCAATAGGTAAGTTAGGCGATGTTGTTGGCCTAATCTGCCCGTTATACGTTTGATACTTTGGGATACTCATTTTATTCTATCTTCTGCCATCTGGGCGAATATCTATTCTTGGCGAACCTAGCTGCCAAGCTACACCAGTGCCAGTAGACTCAATTCTAAACGCCATTTGACGTCCTCTTAGGCGGGTATAAACCTGCCCAGTAAACTGCTGAATTGTATATTGCGGTGCAACAGTATAGTTTTGTGCGCTTTGTACTTGTGGGTTATCTGCTTGTCCATATGCAGTACCAGAGTTTTCCCGTGGTTTTACGGTCATCGTTACAGCTGGCTGGTTAGTAGTAGAACCATTAAAATTAACGTCAGGCAATATTCTCCAAACAAAGCCGAAGTTGTGGCCATCACCAATATCAAAGTCTGAGGATTGTACATAAGAGTCTATAGGTAAAGTTGCGGTTGTTGAGTTATCGTCACAGCCATTCTCATGGTACAACAACCTGCCGTTATAGTCAGCGGCAATAGGATAAGGCTGTGTGCCAGTTTGCGTCCAAGCAGTACGCCCTAAAGTGCCATAGTACCAAACACGGTCTAAATAGTTGTAAATAATGTACTTATCTACCTTAGTTCCGTTACTAGACTTACTTACGTAATACCACCATACTTCATTAAATGCTTCGTTAGCGCCAGCAAATACTTGGTAGGCTTGGTCTGTATTAATATCGCTAAAAATGTATTGACGCAATGCGCAAGGTAAAACTTCAACACGGCCAGAATACATATAGAAACGGTCTTTACCCATCCAGTAAGTTACGTTGTTAATCGTAATCATAGAATTAGGCGACATAATAGATATGTTATCCATCAAAATCTGGAAGCCCCATACGTAAGGCGCGCCAATATATTGCATAGAATAAATAGCAGAATCAGTCCATACTAAAATCTCTTGGCGCGTTGCACGGGCGCCCATAATATAAGAGCCATTAGTTAACAAAAACTCGCCGGACTGGTTAGTAACTTGCGGTACCCATTGATACGCATTGGCTTGGTCTGACCAGCGAACCAGCATAGGATTAAACGTAGAATTAGGCGTACCGGGTACGTAGTTATTAGCCCCAAACGCAATAACAAATTCTTGAATAGCTGAAGTAATAACTTGATAAGTTTGACTTGGTACAAATGCACCTGAATAAGAATAGCTATAGTTACCCGAACTAGCGGCCGTTGTTGTATTGTTAATTGTTGCCGCGCCAGTTACGTTGTTTATAGAAAGTACGTAAGTCCCTGCGGGTATGCCTGTTCCTGTAATATAAGAGTAGGGATATACATATGGGGCGTTAGCTGAAGTAACGTTTATTGTCGTAGAGCCTGAGCTAAATGTGGTTGCGTCCGCAAGAAGCGTTGTATTATTAGCTAACGTTTTTAAGTATTGGGCGCGTGTACCAACGCCGGTAGAGTCTTGCCAGTAGAAAATAGGACCGCCACGAGGGGCAATAACAAGGTCTCCGCCAAAGTTATCATTAGACCAAAGACGTAATTGTTGACCAATACCGGCAGAGTATCCTGAACCCCACGTACCCCGACCCCAAGGACCGGTTCCCCATCCAGTACCAATGCTATATACATCAAGACCGCTGGGATACTCGTATTGGGCTGTAACCGTACCGCCGCCTGTAGCCGATGTTGCTGGGCTTGTAATAGTAATAGTGTAAGTAGTACCCGATACAACCGAAGTTACTTTGTAATCGCCGGCAATAGTTACTCCGCCAACAGCTGAACCGCCAGAAAAATAAACATAATCTCCAACGCTGGGGTTATATGCTCCGTCTGTAACCAAAACGGTATACGCGTTTCCGCCATAATTAGTAGTAAATGGGTTTGTAAGAGTATCTGTCTGTACTATTGGAGTAATGTCGTTGTAAGTACCGCCAAAATAAATGTAGTATTTAGTACTTGTACCTAGACCGATATATGTATTACCGGCGCCAGCATCGCCATCTAACCAAACCCATATTGAACGGCAAACACCATTAAAAGTATTATTAGATACTTGAGTCCAACCACCAATTTTCTCTGGAAAGCCAGAACGAAAACGTACTTTTTCACAGTCATACCAACCGCCTTCATTGGAATAATCTGTACCTTCTCTATTAACCCCCGGTCTAAATTGTAGTTTTTGTAATGGCATATTAAACTTCTACCTTGTTAGATTTTGCAAGATTATCTGTTTTTGGTATTGCTTTCAAATTACTAGGTACGTGTAGCCCAGATACAGTTTTCCCTAGTAACGGGATTATATGGTCAACTTCCCATGGTGTTCCAGTTATTTTAGTAAGAAGTGCGGAAAGTGTATATTCGTTTTGAATGCGCTCAAAATCAATCGCAGTTAACCATTTAGGGGTTCTTAACTTGATGTGTTTTTTACGTTTAGTGGTGTTGGCAATCACTTTTCCGGGGTTTGCTTTTTTCCATTCTGATGTATATTTTTTAATTTGTTCTTTTTTAGCTATATACCTTTCTCTACTATTTTTTTGAACTTTTTCTTTGTTTTGTTCATCCCAAGCTTTTTTATAGGCGGCAAGTCTCTCTCGGTTTTTAATCCGATACTGGCGTTGATATTCTTTTCCATTAATCATAAGTGTCTAATATTTGTTTAGCTGCTTTAATTTTACTAATTCTATCTTCTAATCCAAGAACTCCACCATTTATGCGTTTTGTCATCTCTTCAATATTGTTAGAATCTGCTAGACTATTAAGCCCCCGCTTACCCCAAAACCAACCCGCACTTAAAGCCGCATACTTTGGCTGTACTAAAAGCTCAGGATTACCAATAAAATCAACCCCTAAAGCCGCCCCGCATGCCGTATATAAATCTCTACCTGTTAACTGAATAATGCCGCGTCCGTGAAAAGCCCATCCATCGCCTTCTTCTGTATTTCCCAAACGTCCCGAGTAAACTTTGTTAGCGATTTTTTCTGGATTGTTAGCAAATTGTTCAGCCACATCTGCACTAGGAAATCTTGAGGGCCATGTACGCATAAGTCCATCGGCAGAGTAATGAAGGTTCTCTTCCAAAGTTCTGAAGTTGTTTGACTCATGTTGGCACTGTCCTATAAAAGCTGCTTGTCTTTGTGTTGTCGATATGTTGTACTTAATAAATGTATCAGTTAAAGGCTTAAACCACTCTTCACCTATACCCAGTTTTTCTAGTTGCTGCGGACTCATTTAATACTCAACTGCTCGGTAATCCATTGCTGAAGCGTTACTGCTTGGAGGGTTGTGGCTGCGCAATCTGAAGCAAGTTGATTGTAGGCGGCGATTGCATCAGAGAGCTTGGAGGTTGAGGAAATGCCGGACATTGGACTGGTACCTGACTGGCGCACCCCGTTAGCATAATACTGGCGCAACATAGCAAGTTTCGCATCATATTCATCTTGGATTCCTTTAGTAACTATTTCTTGTTGTTTCTTGATTGATTCGTTTTCCGCAAGTTGTTTCTCGACGACAGCCTGTTGCTCAAGCTTGTATACAGTAAAGTCCCTATCACGAGTATGCCAGCCAGCAAAAAAGATGCCGCATACAAGTACAATAAGTAGACCAATTTTGATGTAGGTTCCATAGCTAGAAAAAAATCCCGTAAACAAACTCCACATTATTGCTCCTCTGGTTCAGTGCCTTTTTTCATCATCAACCCAAAACCGTGGGCGCCGACAAGTGCTGCTGAACCTAAATAAAACTTCTCAATATCAAACAAGCCAGTATGCACAGCGTTAAACACTAAGCCGGCAGTAAGCGTCAAAATAGAATACAGCAACGACCAACGCACTAAATCATGCGTTTGGTTATCTTTACCAGTAAGAAGGTCGTTGATAATTTTGTTCATTAGTATAGTTCTGCCCAAACAGATAAATAATTACCAGTAAATAAATATGTGCTACCCGGAGGTACTATGCCTCCAACCCAAGCGTAGTTAAAATCTTGGTGTTCTGTAATACCACCAAGTTGAACACCATTTACATAAAATCTCCAACTTTGGTCGTTACTTGTGCTAAAAGAAATAGAAACAGAAATTGGGTATCCATAGTTATTTGTATAAGTTACACCTTGTGAACGGCTTCCTGTAACATCGTGCCAAGTTTCGCCGCCAAAACCCAAACCTCTAATTGTTGGGGTGCCGGATACCCAAGTTGAACCATTAGAAACTAAAGAATTACCCGATGCACCGGGTGCTACTGTTTGTACTGCAGAGGTGCCGTTGCCTAATAAAACATTATTAGTTGATAAAGAAGAAGCCCCAGTACCGCCATTAGCTACACCCAATACTCCAGTTATGTCTGCAGCGGGTAAAGTAACGCCCGTAATTGTTCCGCCGGTAATAGCTACGTTGTTGGCATTTTGTGTAGACATGGTGCCCAAACCGCCTGTTGCAGTTGCCACAAAAGCAGTGGTAGCAATCTTAGTTGAGTTATCGCCTACTGTTGGTGTTGTAGAAGTACCTCCGCCGTTAAGCGCTACAGCGCCTGTATGTGTGGTTGTTCCTGTAACAGCCAAGGTGCCCCCAATAGACATATTGCCGGCATCAGTCAAACCAGAAGCAGTTAAAGTTCCGTTTACGTTAAAGTTACCGGCTGAACCTGTTTGGGCTGAATAAAAGTTTGTACCGTCTGTATATACTTGAGCAGTTACGCCGTTAGGAATAGTAACAACAGAACCCGTTGCAGCACCAATAGTGATTGCGTATCCGCCAGTAGTTTGGTTAGAGATAACGTACATCTTAGGTTGATTTAACGGGGCTACAACTTGATAAATGGCTGAGTTTGTACCCTGAACAACGAGCACCATGTTACGGGCTTCGTCTGATACGCCATTAAGGTTTGTTAGCGTATAGTTGGAATTGGACATTGTAATAGTTTGAACACCTGCCACCGCCTGTTCAATTAAAGTCCAGTTGGTATTGGTAGTTGTACCCCAAACGCCCGACTGTTCGCCGTTGCCAATTTCTTGGATTTTTAACGAAGTTGTGTATGTAGATGCCATATTTTATCCTTATGGATAGTTGTTATTAACTTTAGTCCAAACTACTGTTTGTCCGTCATTGATATCTGTCCAAACTGCTGTATTTCCGTTGTTTACTGCGTTCCATGAACCCGTTTGGCTATCATCAATTTTAAACCAACCACGTGGGAATGGGCTATCTAATAATACCAAATTCTCGGCTATTTGACTACTAAACGAAGCGATAACGGTAATTGAATCGGCTGGAACTAAGTTTTCTGAAATAAGTCCTGCAAAGACCGCCTTAACCGTCTCGGCATCAGCTACAGAAAGGTTTTCGGTAATAGCGGAATTAAAGATTTTTACTACTACGCTGGAATCAGCTGCAGTCAGCGCTTCGGAAATACTGGGTGCAAAGCTGGCTAATACCACCTCAATATCCGCAATACTACTACCCTCAGACACAGCAACAGCAAAGTTAGCTACTACAGACTCAGAATCAGCTATGCTAGTGTTTTCAAAAATTAAGCTAGCAAAGTTAGCTACGACTGTTTGGAAGTCGGCTAGGGTTATAGCTTCAGAAATATTAGTGTTAAATACAAGTGATACTGATTGTGCATCGGCTAGGGTGGCAGCCTCAGTAATTAATGCAGCAAAAGCAGCTACGGCAGACTCAGTGTCGGCTAATTGGGTGTTTTCGTTAATTACAACGGCAAAGTTGGCTACCCCTGTTTCTGTATCGGCTAGGATTACGGGTTCTGTGGCAGCACTGTTAAATTGTGCATTTGCAACATCGGTATCATCTAGGTTAGCGTTTTCTGTAATTGCAGCGACAAAAGCGGTCACTACTGTTTCTAAATCAGCTACGGATAAAGCCTCGGATATAGCTGCCGAAAACGTGGCAATCAGGGACTCTGCGTCTTCTTCTGCAAGGATGGCTTCTGTAATAGATACTGAGAACGTAGCAATTAAAGACTCAATATCTTCTTCTGCCAGAATAGCTTCAGTAATAGCTGTGATAAAGCTGGCTACGGCTGACGGGGTATCAGCTGGGTTTATGTTCTCAGATATAGCGCTAGCAAAGGCAGCTACTACATCTTGCGTGTCCGCAACGGTTAAAGCTTCAGAAACAGCGTAAGCAAAAGTAGCTAGGACAGATTCGGTGTCTGCTAGGGTATTGGGTTCTGAGATTTGCGTAGAGAATGAGGCTGCTGCTGATTCTGCATCACTTAGAGTATAGGTTTCAGAAATTGCGCTGTTAAATGAAGCAGTTACCGATTCAGTGTCGGCTATGTTTGCGTTTTCAGATATAGCGCTTAAGAAAGCTGCAACTACGGTTTGGGTATCAGCAATACCAGCGTTTTCAGTAATGGCTCCAGCAAAAGCGGTTACAACCGACTGCGCATCAGCAATATTTAAGGCTTCTGTTATAGCAGATGAGAATGTTGCAATTAAAGACTCAGTGTCAGTTTCCGCTGTAATAGCTTCGGTAATAGCTACGCTAAATGTTGCAATTAAAGATTCGGTATCAGCTTCGGAAAGAATTGCCTCGGATATAGCGGCAGCAAAAGCAGCTATGATGGACTCGGTGTCACCTGCTGTTATGGCTTCTGAAATAGAAGATGCGAAAGAAGCGGTTACTGATTCACTATCTGCTAGGGTGTTGGGTTCTAATATTGCACTGTTAAACGTAGCATTACCTACGTTGCTGTCCGCTAAGGTATTGTCTTCTGATATGGCGCTATTAAATGAGGCGGTTGTAGTTGGGGTATCTGCTAATGTATTTGATTCTGAAATATTGCTTGAAAAACTAGCTAGTACAGACATTAAGTCAGCAATAGTAAATGCTTCTGTTATTGACCCCGTGTAAGAACCTGCTGCGCTATAAATAATAAAGATAACACCTTGTGAGCCAACAAAAGATGAACTAAAAATACCAGCAGTTGTTATGCCACCGCCGCCGCCGCCAGCGCCATATAATCCAGTATTTGTTCCGTTTCCGTTAGCTCCAGCACCGCCTCTACCGCCTCCACCGCCAATGGTGTTGGCAATATCTATACCTGAGCCTCCGTTTCCTCCGTTAGCATTTACTCCTCCAGCGCCACCGCCACCTAATGTTCCAGACCCACCGCTAGTTGTAGCTCCTCCTGTACCGCCAAAGTTATTACCGCCATTCCCTTGAGTTGCAGAAGAAGCATTACCACCAGCAGAACCACCACCATTACCACCACCACCGCCACCAGCAATATTTGCCGCAGTTGTAGAACCAAAGCCTGTTCCACCAGCACCACCAGCTCCGTTAGGGCCGCCACCGCCACCGCCACCACCGCCACCATAACCTTGTGAAGCTGTTGTTCCAAATGCACCAGCACCGCCAGAGCCACCATTATAGGTAGAGCCTGTGCCTCCAGCACCACCAGAAGATGAGGGAGTTGTTGTTGCTGTTCCGACTCCACCACCACCAGCACTATTTACTGTATTAAAAGTAGTGCTGCCTCCATTAGCGTTTGCTGTGGCAGTACCGATTGTGTAAGGAACAGAAGCAGACGGAGTTAAAGATTGATTGGTGAGTTTGGTATATCCACCGCCACCGCCACCGCCACCTGCGGCTCTGTTATTTCCCGAAACAGCAGGAGTTGCACCAGCACCTCCACCACCAATTAAGTGAATTGTGTTGTTACTACTATTCCAATCAGATGGGACAGTCCAAGAAGTGCCTGAAGTTAATATGTAAGCTTTTTGGGTTGATGGAATAAAAGCTATGCCAGCATTATTACCACCATTGGTAGAGTTTGCACCAGCATAAACAAGATAAGGGTTTGAAGCACCTAAAGTATAAGAAAAGTTAATATCTTGAATGGACATATAGTCCATAGATATTGTTCCGCTACCTGTATAGTTTATTGTTCTTTGACTTCCTGCCGTAGATGAGTTTACAGTTACAATATTTCCAGAAGTTCCAGTTACAGTCCAATTTCCAACTGAAGGTGGATTTGTTAGTGTAATTGTATGAGCAACTGTTTTTGTAGAAGTAATTTCGGTAAATGAACAGCTTGCAGTACCAAATGTTAATGTTGATGTGCCTGTTGTACCACCAATAGTTAATTTATTAAAAGTTAAAGCGCCACTATTAAATGCTCTTGCAGTTGTTGATGTATCACTTAAAATAATATTAGGGCAAGCAGTAAAAGTTAATCCCGTAATTGTTGTCGTATTCCAAACAGTTCCTGTTCCGCTTAATGTCCAAGTGCCTGAACCCATTGTAACTGTTCTAGTATTAGAATTATTACTGCTAAATACTCCAATAGTTACATTTTTATTATTAGCATTAAATGCTCCATTAGTTAGCGTTAAAGGTTGTATTCCTGTATTGAAATCATCTGCTAATTGAACAGTCCCACCAACTCCGTTAATAGTTACTGGTAAAGCTAATGTTTTTGTATTAGATGTTATTACTGCCGTACCGCTAGTGTTTGCAAAAGTTAATCCAATTGTATTAATTGCACCGGCGGTCATTCCAGTAGAAAGCGTTAAGCTGCCATATAAAGTTAACTGTTGTGCGCCACTGTTAAAGGTTCCAGAAAATCCAGTGAAGTTGGTGGATTTAATATAGTTGTATATAGATACAGTGTCAGAGCCAGCAGTAACGTTAATAATTGGTACGTTTGTTTCCGTTGCCCCAGTAGCATTACCAAAGATAACACTTCTAGTACCAGTAGAACCAGAATATATAAGGTTAAATGTGGGTGTGCCTGTATACGTATATGAAGTTGCTTGTGGAATGTTAACAACAGTTGCAGCATTTCCCGTAATGTTTATGCTATTTGTACCAAAAGCAATTGCTCTAGTTGTTGAACCACTTGAAGAAAATATTCCGCAAGTTAAATTAAATCCATTTAAATTTAATGTGCCCGTGGTTAAAGTAAATGTAACAGTAGTGGGGAGAGTTAGAGCATCTACTAGTTGTACTGTTCCGCCAATAGAGTTAACTGTTATTGGGGGTGTAAAAGTAACGCTATTACTTGTAACGCTTTGTGTATTTCTACCACTAAAAGTTATTGCACCTGTGCCTGTTAAAGTTGTTCCGGAACCGTTTAGCCAGTTACCGTAGACTATTGGATTTGTAGTACCTGATGCTAGTGTCATTGCACTTGTTCGTGCAGACATATCTAGCGTACCAATATTCCAACTATTATCAATTGTAATAATGCCTGTTACAGAACCTGTGTTATCAAATACTGCTGTATCTTGTGGAAGTGGGAAGTTTGCCGCAGCTGGTGTTCCACCACTACTTGTTGCCCATCCAGTAGCGCTCCAGTTTTGTGCGCCAGCTAAGTTCCAATAAACAGTTTTTGGGGTAGCAAAAGTTATGCCAGAGTTACCAGTTGCATTGCCTAAACGAGTTCCAGACCAAGTTGCTGCACCAGCTCCTGTAATATCGGTAAAATCTGTATCAGTTAAAGAAACTGCGGCTGCAGTTATTGTGTACGGTGTGCCTGCTGTAACAGACTGTAGCCAAATTCTATTTACTGTAGTTCCTGAAGTTGTAAAAGTTCCGTTGACAGTAATATTTGCAGACAGGGTTGTTATTTTATAACCATTTTTAGGGGGGGCTGCTATAGAAAGATTGTTAAACGTTGTGGAACCCGTTATTACGTTAGTAACAGTTGCTGTTGTTGATGTAAAATTAAAGTTATAAAAACTAAAACCTGCAGTTGTTAATATACATGAACCACCAGTATCTGAAAGATTGATTGTTGATGTTCCAGCGGAAAATGTTGCTCCTGCAGTAAGTGTAATTCTGTATCCACAACTTATTGTTGAAGAACCTAGTGTTAGACTTCCGCCAGCACCCAAACCAATACCTTGGGATAAGGTCATATTAAAATTGTTGGTATTAAAGCTGCCGTTTGTTACAGTAAATACTTGTGCAGTAGTACTTGTACAAGTTAAAGCAGAGCCTAATGTCCAACTACCACCGATACCGTTAAATGCAAGTGCGAAAGTTACACTTTTACCGTTTGTAGTAATTGTTTTGCCCGTAGTAGTTGCAGCAAAAGTCATGGTTCCAGCGTTAGCACCACACGCAAACGAACCTCCACTTGGAAAAGTTAAATTACCATAAATAGATAATGAAGAAGAAAAAGCGCCAAGAGTAATCGCCTGAGTAGCGGTAACCGTTAAATCTAAACAAACACCAGCAGTACAAGTAATCGTACCTGTACCCGAAGCTGTATCAATAATTACTGAATCGGCAGATGTAGGAACTCCTGCACCGCCAGCACCGCCAGTGGAAGAAGCCCAGTTAGTAGTAGTGGAAGTGTTCCAAGTACCGGTCCCACCGACCCAGTAGTACGTTGCCATTAGCTACCTACAGGTGGGTTAAAGTTTTTACCATCCCAAATGTAACCAATGTCGCAAAAAGGAATAAGCACCAACGTGCAACCTTCTGGTGGCGGGTCTGTAACTTCAGCAACAATAATATTTACTACTACGCCGTTAGCGTCTACAACCGCACAATTCGACATTATATTTTCTCCAGCTTTT
>Ga0007857_1000572_pt1 | contig 10743 bp, 8 predicted proteins | sample CryBogCBH10Oct08_FD_71210 | JGI IMG/M metagenome (GOLD analysis project Ga0007857, IMG submission 71210) | Freshwater microbial communities from Crystal Bog, Wisconsin, USA - CBH10Oct08 | ecosystem: Environmental > Aquatic > Freshwater > Lake | place: Crystal Bog, Wisconsin, USA | collected... | reverse complement strand
TGGTTAACGGCGCCCCTTCTTTCCAAGGGGCGTTGATTTTCAATTCCGTTTTTAGAAATTTCAAACGAAGCACGCGGGCTCTCCCAATTGACGACGCTAGTGTGTGTCAATTTGGAAATTCGCCGATTAAGTGTAAACCCTAAAATACATAAAATAATGTCAATTTATATTGACACTTGAGCTTGGGCTATTTAGAGTGGGCTCAATACTTGGTCGTCAAAGGCTTTATGCAACCCACCTTTTCTTCTGTTTTGTACACGCCGGAGCAACGCGTTCGGCGTGACAACACGAAATGGACCTTGGTTCAGGGGGTGTTGGCGCCGGTTCAATTCGGTGTGTTTCTGGTCAGTCTGGGCTTGGTTTTGAACAGCCTCAAGTCGGGCGCGCACACCGATTGGGCCTTGATTTCGGTCGTGATTAAAACGGGCGTGCTGTACGGGATCATGGTCACAGGCGCCATTTGGGAGAAAGTGGTGTTTGGCCAATACCTGTTTGCGCCCGCTTTTTTCTGGGAAGACGTCGTCAGCATGGTGGTGTTGGCGCTGCACACGACTTACATCTGGGTCTGGTGGGACGGCCTTTGGTCGGCTGAGGAACAGCTCACCTTGGCTTTGGCGGCTTACGTCACTTACGCCGTGAATGCAGCGCAATACATCCGCAAATTGCGCCTGGCCCGGTTGCAAAAACCGGCTGAAAACGCCCTCAGCGCCCAGCCGCAGGTGAGTCTATGAGCCCCGTCATTCCCATTCGGGCGGAAACCGGGGTTGGCTGTACCGACGTGGTCCCCCTGGTGGAGCGGGGTCAACGAGAAGTGTTTTGCGGCCTCACGGGCATCATTTGGTTGCATCGAAAAATACAAGATGCTTTTTTCTTGATTGTGGGCTCACGCACCTGCGCGCACCTGATGCAGTCGGCTGCCGGCGTGATGATTTTTGCAGAACCACGCTTTGGCACGGCCATCATCGATGAGCGCGATTTGGCGGGTCTGGCCGATGTGCACGATGAACTCGACCGGGTCGTCAACCAACTCTTGCAACGTCGCCCCGATATTCGCCTCTTGTTTTTGGTCGGTTCATGTCCTTCCGAGGTCATCAAGCTCGATTTGTCACGGGCGGCTGAAAGACAAAACCAGCTTCACCACCCCCAAGTTCGGGTGCTGAATTACTCGGGCAGTGGCATCGAAACCACCTTCACGCAAGGCGAAGACGCCTGTTTGGCGGCCTTGGTCCCGACCTTGCCAACGCACCCGACGAACCCAGCGAAACCAGCGAAACCAGCGAAACCAAATAGCGAGACAAAAGCGCCGCATGAACTTTTGGTGGTGGGCACTTTGGCCGACGTGGTCGAAGACCAGCTGGGGCACCTGTTGTCGCAAATGGGCATCGAGGTTCACTTTTTTCCACCCCGCAACAGCCAAAAGATGCCCACCCTCCGGGCGGGCATGCCTTTCTTGCTGGCGCAGCCTTTTTTGGCCGATACCGCCAAGTTGTTGCAAGACCGCGGTGCGCGGCATTTGGTGGCGCCGTTCCCCTTGGGGCTCGAGGGCACCACGGCGTGGCTGCAAGCCGCCGCCCGCCAGTTCGGCGTGTCGCAAGCGGACTTTGACCGAGTCACGGCGGGCCCGCGTCAGCGTGCAGAAAAAGCCTTGGCGGTGCATCGCTCCCAATTGCAGAACAAAACCATTTTCTTTTTCCCCGATTCGCAGTTGGAAATTCCATTGGCTCGTTTCCTCAACCGCGAACTGGGCATGCACTTGGTCGAAGTGGGGACCCCTTATCTGCACCGCCAATTGATGGCGCCTGAACTGGCTTGGTTGCCGAGCGGCACCCGCATCAGCGAAGGCCAGGACGTCGACAGGCAACTCGATCGTTGTCTGCAAGACCACCCCGACATGGTGGTTTGCGGCTTGGGCTTGGCAAACCCCTTGGAGGCCCAGGGCATCACCACCAAATGGGCAATTGAATTGGTCTTCACCCCCATCCAGGGCTATGAGCAAGCGGCTGACCTCGCGAGCTTGTTCAGCCGCCCCTTGCGTCGTCGCCAAAAACTGGCCGCCTAGGAAAGACGATGCAACTCACACTTTGGACCTACGAAGGACCGCCCCATGTAGGCGCCATGCGCATCGCCACGGCCATGCAGGACGTTCACTATGTCTTGCACGCGCCGCAAGGCGACACCTACGCGGACTTGTTGTTCACCATGATCGAGCGACTGCCCAAGCGCCCGCCGGTGACTTACACCACTTTTCAAGCCCGCGATTTGGGTGGTGACACCGCCGAGTTGTTCAAAGACGCGGCTCGCCTGGCCATCGAGCGGTTTCAGCCCGCCGCCTTGTTGGTCGGATCGTCTTGTACCGCTGAGCTGATTCAGGACGACCCGGGCGGCTTGGCGCAAGCCCTGAATTTGCCCATCCCCGTCGTGCCCTTGGAGTTGCCTTCTTACCAGCGTAAAGAAAACTGGGGCGCCAGCGAAACCTTCTACCAACTGTGCCGGCGTTTGGTGAAGAAGCCCACACCGCAGCCCAACGAAGCCAGACCCAGACCCAGACCCAGACCCACTTGCAACTTGTTGGGCCCCACTGCTTTGGGTTTTAGGCACCGCGACGACGTCAAAGAAATCAGCCAACTGCTGGATTCTTTGGGCATTGAAGTGTCGGTGGTGGCGCCTTTGAATGCGAGTGTGGCCGACATTGAGAAATTAGCGCAAGCCGATTTCAATGTGGTGCTTTACCCCGAAATCGGCATGACCACCGCGTCGTGGTTGGCCAGAGAATTCGGTCAACCGTTCACCAAACAGGTGCCCTTGGGCTTCAACGCCACCCGGGACTTCGTTCAAGAAGTGTGTGCGCTGGCGCAAGTGCCCGTGCCGTCAGCAGAACACCTGTCGGCGAATGCCCGTTGGTACGCCCAATCAGTCGACTCCACTTACCTCACCGGCAAGCGTGTTTATTTGTTTGGCGATGCCACCCATGTGGTCTGCGCCGCCCGCATTGCCAGCCAAGAAATGGGCTTCGAGGTGGTTGGTTTGGGCACCTACAGCCGTGAGTTTGCAAGAGAAGTGAGGGAATGCGCCAAGTCCTATGGATTGGAGGCCCTCATCACCGACGATTACCTGGCGGTCGAGGAACAAATCAGCCAACTGCAACCCGAGTTGATCTTGGGGACCCAAATGGAACGCCACATTGCCAAAAGGCAAGGGATTCCCTGTGCCGTGATTTCTGCGCCTGTTCATGTGCAAGATTTTCCCGCTCGGTATGCGCCTCAAATGGGTTTTGAGGGGGCGAATGTCATTTTTGACACCTGGGTCCACCCTTTGATGATGGGGTTGGAAGAGCATTTGCTCGGCATGTTCCGCCAAGACTTCGAGTTCCATGCAGGGGCAGCCCCGTCGCACTTGGGGAGTGGACACAGCGCTGCCGCTGAAATTCCGCCCCAGCTGGCCGCAAAAGAAGCTTCCAACCAAGCCACTTGGAGTGTTGAAGCTGAAAAAGAACTGGGAAAAATCCCCTTCTTTGTCAGAGGAAAAGCCCGACGCAACACCGAGAAATACGCCTTGGACCAAGGCGTTTCAACCATCACTGTGGACACCCTCTACGATGCCAAAGCCCACTTCAGCCGCTGAGTCCGGTCAGGCGTCGCCCCGCATGAAAGTGGTGATGCTGACGCTGGACACGCACCTGTCGAGCTCGGTGCAACGGTCTGCCGACAAGCTGACCAAGCCGCTGCGTGGGCTGGAGTTGCGCATGCATGCGGCCAGTGAATACCGGGCCAGTGACGCCGCCTTGAAGAAATGCTTGATCGACATCGAACGGGCTGATTTGCTGATTGTCACCATGCTTTTCATGGAAGACCATTACCTTCCCGTCTTGGAAGCGCTGAAAGCCCGGCGCGATCATTGCGATGCGATGGTGTGCATCATGTCTGCGCCTCCCGTTATGCAATTGACGCGCATGGGCAAGCTCAGCATGGGGGGGCAGTCGACGGGGTTGATGGCGATTTTGAAAAAACTGCGCCCGAAAGCCAAAACCAACAGCGAAGAAAAATCAGCCAGCTCGTCGGAGGGCGCCAAGCAAATGGCCATGCTCCGACGACTGCCGAAATTGCTGCGTTTCATACCTGGAACCGCCCAAGACTTGCGAATCTTCTTTTTGACGATGCGTTATTGGTTAGCGGGTTCGGAGCAAAACATCTCCAGCATGGTGGTGATGCTGGTGAACAAATACGCGCAGGGCGATCGCAAGCAATACCGCGATGTATTGGCGCCTGAAGACGCCATTGAGTACCCCGAGGTCGGCCTTTACCACCCGAAAATCAAAGGCCGCATCACCGAGTCCTTGACCGCATTGCCAGGGGATTCTGAAAAGAAACCGGCCGTGGGTTTGTTGTTGCTTCGCTCCTATTTACTGGCCGGCAATGCCTTGCATTACGACGCGGTCATTGAAGCCTTGGAAGCACGGGGCTTGCGAGTGATCCCGGCCTTTGCGAGTGGCTTGGACGCCAGACCGGCGATTGAAAACTACTACCTCAAAGACGGCCGTTCGCAGATTGATGCCTTGGTCTCTTTGACTGGTTTTTCTTTGGTCGGCGGGCCCGCCTACAACGATGCCAAAGCGGCTGAAGCCGTCTTGGCGCAATTGAATGTGCCCTACATCGCGGCCCATCCGGTTGAGTTTCAGCCGTTGGACCAATGGGGCAACTCACAACGTGGTTTGTTGCCGGTCGAAACCACGATCATGGTGGCCATTCCTGAACTCGATGGCTCGACGATTCCCATGGTTTACGGCGGTCGACCCGGTGCGCCGGGCACGGAATGCAGAGGCTGTGATCGGAATTGTCACTTCACCGAAGACCACAAGTCACAGGACATGTTCACCTGTGAAGAACGCACCGACATGTTGGCGTTGCGGGTTGAAAAGCAGATCCAACTGCGCTTAAAAGCGCGGCAGGACCGAAAAATCGCGCTGGTTATTTTTAACTTTCCCCCCAACAGTGGCAACGTGGGAACGGCGGCCTATTTGTCTGTTTTTGAGTCGTTGTTCAACACCCTGAAAACGCTGGCCAATGAGGGCTATCAAATTGAGGTGCCGCGCGACGTGGCCTCACTTCGCGACCAGGTGTTGGTGGGCAACAAAGCGGTTTACGGCGCTGACGCCAATGTGCACCAACTGATCTCTACCCGCCAATACATTCAAGAAGAACCTTGGCTGAAACAAATTGAGTCCCAATGGGGGCCCGCCCCTGGGCGCCAACTCAGCAATGGGCAAGGCCTTTTCATCCAAGGCGCTCAATTTGGTCAAGCCTTGGTGTGCATTCAACCGGGCATGGGTTATGAGGGCGACCCGATGCGTTTGTTGTTTGAAGGGGGCTTTGCCCCCACCCATGCCTTCAGCGCTTTTTACCGCTATCTCCGGCAAGAATTTGCAGCCGATGCCGTGCTGCACTTCGGTACGCACGGCGCGTTGGAGTTCATGCCAGGCAAACAATCGGGCCTGTCGGGGAATTGTTGGCCAGATCGGATGATTCAGGACTTACCCAACTTCTACTTCTATGCCTCCAACAACCCCTCCGAAGGGGCGATTGCCAAACGCAGAGGCAGTGCGACTTTGATCAGCTATTTGCCGCCCACCTTTGCCGATTCGGGTTTGTACAAAGAGTTGATGGATTTGAGGCAAACCCTGGACCGTTGGCGCGCTCTGGACGATGAAGTCAGTGAAGAGCGCAACGATGTGGCGGCCATGATCCATCAGCTTTCAGTTTCACTGGAAATGAAAGTGCCCGATGACATTCCGCCCGAGGCGCAAGTGGTCGAGCCTTGGATCAACGGCTTGATCGAACAGCTCTTGGAAATTGAATACACCCTCATCCCGGAGGGCTTGCATGTGATTGGCCAGTTGCCCACCCGCTCGCAACGCCTGACGACTTTGAAAGCCATGGCCTTGGCCATGGAAATTGACGAGCCCGCCTTACTGGAAAAGTTGGTCGACGGGGTCAGTGAGTCGAGCTTGAATCAATCGGCCAAGCACTTGAGTGAAAAGCAACGACTGGCACTGCACCAGTTGGTGCAATCCAATGTCTTGTTGAACCAAGAAAGCGAGTTGAATGGCTTGCTCAAAGCGCTTGATGGGGGCTATGCGTTGCCGGCCCCGGGCGGCGACCTTTTGCACAACCCCGATGTCTTGCCGACGGGTCGCAATTTGCATGGGCTCGACCCCTTCAAAATGCCCACTGCTTTTGCGGTGCGCGATGGCCAAAAGCAAGCCGCCAAGTTATTGGCACGCTACGCTGCAGACGGCGCCGGTTTGCCAGAGTCGATCGCGATGGTTTTGTGGGGCTCAGACAACCTGAAGACCGAGGGCGGCCCCCTGTCGCAAGCCTTGGCCTTGATGGGGGTGAGCCCGCGCTTTGATACCTATGGCCGCTTGGCAGGCGCGCAATTGGTGCCCTTGGCCGTTTTACAACGCCCGCGCATCGACGTGGTCATTACCTTGTCGGGCATTTTCCGAGACTTGTTGCCGATGCAAATCAAGTTGTTGGCAGAGGCGAGTTTCTTGGCCGCCAGCGCCGAAGAACCGCTTGAAATGAACTTCATCAGGAAGCATGCCTTGGCCTATATGCATGAGCATGGCGTCGACTTGGAAGCCGCTTCCTTGCGGGTCTTTGGCAACACCGAAGGCGCGTATGGCGCGAACGTGAACCTGTTGGTGGACAGCTCAACCTGGCAAGCAGAAAGTGAACTGGGCGAAGCCTTCACTTCACGCAAGGGCTTTGCCTTTGGATTGGACGGCAAGCCGGTTCGCAACAACAAGTTGCTGCAAAGCGTTTTGGCCGATGTCTCATTGACTTACCAAAACTTGGACTCCGTTGAATTGGGCGTCACCAGCATCGACACCTATTTCGATACCTTGGGCGGCATCAGCCGCGCGGTGCTTCAAGCCAAACACGAACGCCACGGCGAAAACGCGACCGTGCCGCCGGTTTACATCGTCGATCAAACCCAGGGCGATGGGGTCGTCCGCAGTTTGACCGAACAAGTGGCGCTTGAAACCCGCACCCGCATGCTGAACCCCAAGTGGCATGAAGGCATGTTGCAGCATGGCTATGAGGGCGTGCGTCAAATTGAGGTTCACTTGACCAACACCATGGGCTGGTCGGCCACGACGGGCCAAGTCCAGCCTTGGGTTTATCAGCAGTTGGCACAAACCTTCGTGCTCGACCCGGCCATGCGCGAACGCATGGCGCAACTCAACCCCACTTCTTCGGCCAAGTTGGTGAACCGCTTGATCGAAGCCTCACGTCGCGACTATTGGAAACCCGATGAAGCAACCCAAAACGCCTTGCTCCGCGCGGGCGAGGAACTTGAAGACCGTCTTGAAGGCATCACGGAAGGCCAACCCGCATGATTGAAACCACCCACATTCCGGTGCAAAGCATCCAACGAAATTCCCGCGCCGACGGCGAGGGGAGTGTTCAGTTTCAAATGGACCCCAGCGTCAAAATTGGGACGGCCAAGGTCTTTGCTGTTTACGGCAAGGGCGGAATCGGCAAGAGCACCACGTCCTCTAATTTGTCGGTGGCTTTCAGCAAATTGGGCAAACGCGTGCTTCAAATCGGGTGCGACCCCAAGCACGATTCGACGTTCACCTTGACCAAAAAACTAATGCCCACCGTCATCGACGCGTTGGAAGCCGTGGACTTCCATGCCGAAGAATTGAGGTTGGAGGATTTTGTTTTCAAGGGCTACAACGGCGTGATGTGCGTGGAGGCCGGCGGTCCGCCTGCTGGCACGGGCTGCGGTGGTTATGTGGTCGGGCAAACCGTCAAGTTGCTGAAGGAACACCATTTGCTCGAAGACACCGATGTGGTGATTTTTGACGTGCTGGGCGACGTGGTTTGCGGTGGTTTTGCCGCCCCCTTGCAACACGCAGACCGCGCCTTGATCGTCACCGCCAATGATTTTGATTCGATTTTTGCGATGAACCGCATTGTGCAAGCGATTGGGGCCAAGGCCAAAAATTACAACGTTCGTTTGGGCGGCGTGATTGCCAATCGAAGCGACGCCACCGATCAAATTGACAAATTCAACGCGGTGGTCGGTTTGAAAACCATGGCGCACTTTCCCATGCTGGATGAAATTCGCAAAAGCCGTTTGCAAAAAAGCACCCTGTTTGAACTCGAAGCGACCCCGGCGGTTAAAGCGGTTCAAGACGAATACATGCGCTTGGCGGCGGCCTTGTGGCTGGGCACCGACCCCTTGCCGGCGGTTCCCATGAAGGACCGCGATATTTTTGACCTGCTGGGCTTTGATTGAGGCCATTTCTATGAGCGACATCACCTACGAACAAAGGCGCGGCCAAATCGAGGATTACTTCGACCGGACCGCCGTGGCCGCTTGGGCCAAGTTGACTTCAGATGCGCCAGTGGGCCGCATTCGTGCCACCGTTCGGGCTGGCAGAGACCAGATGCGCGCCACCTTGTTGTCTTGGTTGGGCGAGGACCTGCGCGGCAAACGCATTTTGGATGCCGGTTGCGGCACCGGTGCTTTGGCGGTTGAAGCGGCGCTGCGTGGGGCCCAGGTGGTGGCGATTGATTTGTCGCCGACCTTGGTGGATTTGGCGCGCGAAAGAATTCCGAGTCACATCGCCCATCGGGTTGACTTTCACAGCGGCGACATGCTTGACCCCGCCTTGGGAACGTTTGACCATGTGGTGGCGATGGATTCCATCATTCATTACCAAACCGAAGACGCCGTCAAAGCCTGGCGACCTTGGCTGAACGAACCCGCCGTTCGATGGCCTTTACCTTCGCCCCCCGGACGCCTTTATTGGCGGCGATGATTTCCATTGGGCGACTTTTCCCCCGAGGGGACCGCGCCCCGTGGCTGGAGCCCATGTCTGAGAGCAAGCTCATCCAGCTCATGGCGCAGCAGCATCAATTGTCCGATTGGCACAGTGCCAGGACACAGCGTGTATCGAGTGGCTTTTACAAATCACAAGCCATGGAGTGGATTCGCGCATGAGAGCCAAAACCTTCACGAAATACGCGAAAAAGGTGCCCTCAGGGTGGTTGCCTTTTGCCGACGTGTCGAGTGTCGGTTTGCCGCTGCCCAGGTTGTTGCGTTTGTCACTTTTCAAGTTCACCATGGGCATCACCACGGCCTTGATGATCGGCACCCTGAACCGCGTCATGATCGTGGAGCTGGGTGTTCCGGCTTGGTTGGTCTCGATGATGCTGGCGCTGCCCTTGTTGGTCGCCCCGTTGCGGGCGGTGACGGGTTATCAGTCCGATGTGCACCGCTCGGCGCTGGGTTGGCGCCGAATTCCCTACATGTGGGGCGGTACGCTGATTCAATTTTTGGGCTTGGCGGTGATGCCTTTTGCCCTTTTGGTTTTGTCGGGCCACGGTCAAGTGCCTGTCCCGAATTGGGTCGGGCAGGGCGCTGCGGCGATGGCCTTCTTGTTGGTGGGGGCCGGACTTCAAACTTCTCAAACAGCGGTTTTGGCTTTGGCAACGGACCAAGCCAGTGAGGAGACCCAGCCCCGCGTGGTCGCGCTTTTGTACACCATGCTGCTGTTGGGTGCCGTCAGCGGCAGTGTGATTTTTAGCTTGCTCTTGGCCCATTTCACGCCCGAGTTGTTGGTGCAAGTCGTTCAAGGCACCGCCTTGGTGGTGTTGGTGATCAATGGCATTTCGCTCTGGAAACAAGAGGCCAGAAACCCGCAACGCGTGGCCGAATTCAAAGGCCAAGCGGTTCGGTCTTTTCAATCGGTTTGGACCGATTTCATTCAATTGCCGACGTCGCGCCGCTTCATGTGGGCCACCGCGCTGGGTACCTTGGCTTTCAACATGCAAGACATCGTGCTGGAGCCCTACGGCGGTGAAATTTTGAAACTCAGCGTGGGTTCTACCAGCGCCCTGACGGGCATGTTGGCCGCTGGGGGGTTATTGGGTTTTTATTTTTCCGGCCTCAAACTGGCCAAAGGCATCGATGCCATGCGCTTGGCGGCTTACGGCACTTTGGCCGGTTTGCCCGCGTTTTCGGCGGTCATTTTTTCGGCCCCACTGGACGCAGGCTGGCTGTTCAGGCTGGGTGCCTTGGGCATTGGTTTTGGCGGCGGCGTCTTTGCGGTGGGCACCCTGTTCACCGCCATGCGGATGGAAAAGGCCTACGTTGGTTTGGCCTTGGGCGTCTGGGGCGCAGTTCAATCGGCAGCGGCCGGCACGGCCATGGTCTTTGGTGGGGTTTTCCGAGATGTCGTGACCCATCTGTCGGTACAAGGGGCACTCGGACCGGCCCTCAGCGACCCTTCGGTGGGTTACAGCATGGTTTATCACCTTGAAATGTTGTTCTTGTTTTTGACCCTCATTTCAATTGGCCCCCTGGTTAAACGCCGTCACGCGTTGTTGTCTGAAGTCCCCCACCCACTCGGCTTGGTCGAGTCTCGCATTTTTTGAACAAAGGAGAAGTTGCTATGCACACCATTGGAAATATCACAGGCTATATTGATGTGGCCCAATTGCTGCTTTACGCATTCTGGATATTTTTCGCGGGCCTGATTTATTACTTGGCTCAGGAGAATCACCGCGAAGGCTATCCCATGGAGTCGAGCAGCAATGGCCGGGTCGTGGTCAAGGGTTTTCCCATTCCGGCGCCCAAAACCTTTCTGCTGGAAGGCGGTCACAGCGTCACCGTGCCTGACTTGAATCGCCAAGAGCCTGCTTACCAAGGCGTGCCCACGAGCAGCAC
>Ga0007857_1000556_pt1 | contig 10945 bp, 11 predicted proteins | sample CryBogCBH10Oct08_FD_71210 | JGI IMG/M metagenome (GOLD analysis project Ga0007857, IMG submission 71210) | Freshwater microbial communities from Crystal Bog, Wisconsin, USA - CBH10Oct08 | ecosystem: Environmental > Aquatic > Freshwater > Lake | place: Crystal Bog, Wisconsin, USA | collected... | reverse complement strand
GACCGCTTTGATCGTCGCCGTTTAATGATTGTCTGCGACATTCTCCGCTTTGGCCTTTACCTTTCGATTCCACTCGTAGGCAATTACTTCTGGCTCTACACCGCCACCGTCCTCGTCGAATCCGTCACTCTTTTCTGGTCTCCTGCAAAGGAGGCTTCTGTTCCAAACCTTGTGCCAAAAAATAAGCTGGAGTCTGCGAACCAAGTAACCCTCTTTGCCAGCTATGGAACAGCCCCAATTGCAGCAATTATCTTCTCTCTGCTCGCTCTCCTCGCAGGCTCGCTCAGCAAAGTCTTTTCCCATCGTTTAGCATCCACCGCAGATCTTGGTCTGTATATCGATGCAATCTCTTTCCTTTACACGGCGTACGTCGTCTATCGCATGAGTGAGATTCCGAAAGGCGCATCTAGCGCCGCCGCCGTCAATCAAAACATCGGCAAATCATTGCTTGAAGGTTTTCGTTCGGTTAATGAATCAAAAGTTATCCGGGGTCTTATCTTCGGAATGCTTGGCGCATTCTTCGCCGCAGGAGCCGTCATCGGGTTGGCGAGAACTTTCGTCGGTGAGCTCAAAGCCGGTGATGCCGCGTACGGTGTTCTCTTCGGTGCAATCTTTGCTGGCCTTGCGTTAGGTATTTCGCTTGGGCCAAAGATATTTGGTCAGTTCTCCCGCCGCCGCCAATTTGGTGCGGCGCTTGCAATCTCCAGCTTTTTCCTGATTCTCCTATCGCTCATCAACAACCTGGTGGTAGCACTAATCCTCACCGTCCTTCTTGGCGCATTCGCGGGCGTCTCTTGGGTTTCTGGCTTCACGATGCTGGGTATGGAGGTCGAGGACGAAGTCCGAGGTCGCACCTTTGCCTTCGTTCAATCGTTAATTCGTATCGCTCTAGTTCTTGTACTTGCCGTGGCGCCCGTGATTGCAGGTGCGATTGGCCAGCACCATTTCCACATCCGACACATTGTCCTCACCTACAACGGCGCTGCTTTCACAATGCTAGGCGCCGGTTTTATTGGTCTAGTCGTGGGAATCGTTTCTTATAAGCAAATGCGGGATCGCCCAAGCGTTTCGCTCTGGTCCGACATTCGCTCTGCATTCCGTGGTGAACTCGGCGGCATTACTGGCGCGACACACACAGGCATTTTCATTTCATTTGAAGGTGGCGAAGGCTCAGGAAAGTCCACGCAAACCGAACTATTGAAAAAGTACCTCGAGGGTATTGGTGAGACAGTCATCCTCACCCGTGAGCCAGGCGGAACTCCGCTAGGAAACCAACTTCGAAAGATTCTTCTCGATAACAACACTGGTGACATCAGCCCGCGTGCGGAAGCGCTCATGTATGCGGCGGATCGCGCGCACCACGTCTTTGCACTTATTCGTCCGGCGCTAGATCGCGGCGAGGTCGTAATTACCGATCGCTACTTCGATTCTTCAATCGCGTATCAAGGAGCGGGCCGAGTCCTTCAACCTTCGGAAGTTGCTCGTATTTCGCGATGGGCCACAGAATCGTTAACCCCAGAGCTCACGGTGATTCTCGATCTCCCCGCATCAGTCGGACTGAGTCGGCTCCAGTCACAAGACCGCTTGGAGTCCGAACCTCTCACCTTCCACGAGCGCGTACGTCAAGAGTTCTTAAACCTGGCGAACACCAACCCTGACCGATTCTTTGTAGTGGATGCTACTCAGACCAAAGAGGCCATCCACGAGCAAATAGTTGAGCGCGTTAACCATATTTCTCAATTGAAAATTAATAAGAGCAAAAAAGAGAAAAAATAATCCACATGTCCGTCTTCGACGATTTGATTGATCAGGATGCCGTCGTCACGACGTTAAAGGCTGCGGTTTCAGCCTCAAAAACCGATAATTCTGAGTCTCAAGAAATGACCCACGCATGGCTGTTCACTGGTCCACCAGGATCCGGGCGTTCAAATGCCGCTATCGCTTTCGCCACCGCTCTTGTATGCGCAGAAGGTGGATGCGGCTCTTGTGTTGATTGCACCACTGTAAAAAACGGAACGCATGCTGATGTTGAGGTGATGAGCACCGACGGACTTTCTATCAAGATCGATGAAGTCCGTGAATTAGTTTTGCGCGCCGCCTGGGTGCCCTCTGTCTCAAGGTATCGAGTCGTGGTTATGGAGGATGCGGATCGACTCACTGAATCTGCCGCTAACGCATTGCTCAAAGCAGTAGAAGAACCGAATCAACAAACCGTCTGGTTACTCTGCGCGCCCTCCACCACAGATGTTCTTCCTACTATTCGTAGCCGTACGCGTTCACTCATCTTGCGCACACCCTCCACGCTTGCAGTAGCAAATCTTTTGGTTGCAGAAGGCATTTCGCCAGCGATGGCGAACTTCGCGTCATCGGCATCACAAGGGCACGTAGGCCGCGCACGATATCTAGCGACTCATGAATCGGCACGCAGTAATCGTGAAGAAATTCTCAAGTCTGTTTTGAATGTCCGAGACATATCTTCTGCATTTGCCGCTGCGCAATCACTTGTTGATTCAGCAAAAGCAGACGCTGAAGCGGATGCAGAATCTCGAAATGAAAAAGAAATCCAGGCAATGAAAGACGCCTGGGGACCCCAAAGTACAAAAATTTCTTCCAGCAACACCAAAGCAATTAAAGAATTGGAAAAAGAACAAAAGTCACGCTCCACTCGAATGGTCCGCGATTACCTCGATCGAGCACTACTCGATATCGCAACCTTGTATCGAGATATTCTGATGGTTCAGTCCGGTCAGTCGGGCGACTTAATAAACAAGGACTTGTCGGAAGTCATCAATGAATCAGCCGCTCGGGCCACCCCCTCAACCACATTGGCCCGACTTCACGCGGTCATGGAAACCCGAAAAAACCTCGGCCATAATGCCGCGCCCCTGCTCACGGTCGAAGCGATGATGCTTCAGCTTAAGTAGCTTTGGTAAGAAGCACTCCTTGGAATACGGCATTATTTCCCCATGCGCCTAGACCACGTCTCATACGTAGCCTCTCACGAGCAGATTTCTGACACCGTCCAACGTATCGGTTCTCAGATCGGCACAGCTTTCGTTGATGGTGGGATCCACCCCCGATTTGGCACTCGCAATTTCACGGCACCGCTACTCAATGGTCAGTACATCGAAGTTGTTTGCGCACTCGATCATCCAGCTGCAGAGCAAACAGCGTTTGGTCAAGCTGTCTCCAAAAAAGCAGCTGAAGGTGGAGGTTGGTTGACGTGGGTCTTTTCAACTGATGACCTTGCCCCGATCGAAGCGGCGATTGGTCGCCCAGCGATTGAGGGCCACCGTCGCCGCCCAGATGGAACTGATTTAAAGTGGAAACAAGTGGGCGTAAAAGAATTGCTGACAGATCCAGAACTTCCATTCTTTATCCAATGGGAAGATGGGCACCATCCAAGTGAAGTTGGAACGCCCGCAGCTCGAATCACCAACATTTCTTTCAACAATTCTAACCCTGCGGTTCATTCAAAATTAAAGTCAGAAATTTTGAGCGCGTTAAACAATGACAACATAAATGTGAGTCTTGTTAACGACCCTGAGAACGACGGAGCATCAATTGCAGCTGTTACATTCAAAACCTTAATCGGGTTTAGCGAAATCATCTGATTTTAATTTTATAAGAGACAATAATGAGCGACGCAAAATCAAAATTATTCAATAATTTTGGCGGAATTGAGGGTCTTACTCTAATTCAACTTGAAAAATTTGAAGATTCTCGGGGATTCTTCCAGGAGTTATATAACCGGGCTTGGCTTGATGGAGATTTGTTCCCTCCCGTGTATCAAATTAATATGTCGGAATCTCGAAAGAGAGTAATTCGTGGGATGCACTACCAACTACCACCATTTGGACAAGCCAAAATAATTACATGTATCTCGGGCGCCATTTGGGACGTGGTGATTGATTTGAGATCGGGCAGTAAAACCGAAGGAAAAAAGCTAGAAGTCGAGATTTCTGCAGAGCTGAACAATGCACTATTCATACCTGCAGACTTCGCGCATGGATTTCAGTCTCTCCGCAAAAAAACTAAGATTTGTTACGGCGTTTCGAAACCGCGAGTGGTTTCGGCTGAGAGGGTAATAAATCCATTCGATAAGAATTTGAGTATTGTTTGGCCTTTAAGACGACCTTTATTAAGCGATAAAGATAGACTGGGGACCACTCTTCCGGCCGCCTTGGGCGAAATTCGTGGAGACAATTAATCAATTTTAGAAAGGTAAAAGCATGGAAAGTCCAGAACGAATTCGGCTTTTTGTACCTACCTTTTCTGTTGATGATTGCTTGGATGAAATTAGAGAGTGCCTTGAGATAGGTTGGACCGGAGCTGGGTATAAGACCGAAGAATTTGAATCGGCCTGGTCTGAATATTCAGGATTATCGAATTCACTTTTCCTTAATTCCAATTCAAGTGGTCTTCTAATAGCAATGATGTCGTTGAAACAAAAGTACCAGTGGCCAGACGATGCTGAGATTCTTACAACGCCTCTGACGTTTGTTTCAACCAATCATGCAATCGTTCAAGCCGGTTTGATACCTGTATTTTGCGACGTCGACGAGACACTCTGCTTGTCCTTAAATTCTCTCGAAAAATCTTTAACGAAGAACACTAAAGCGGTTATGTTTGTTGGACTCGGCGGTAATGTTGGGCAATACCTCGAAATAGCCAAGTGGTGCGCGGAAAAGGAATTAAGGCTAATTCTGGATGCCGCCCACATGGCAGGGACAAAAATTAATGATCAGCAAGTTGGCAAAGAGGCTGATTTTGTGGTCTTTTCATATCAGGCTGTTAAGAACCTCCCAACCGGAGATTCTGGCTTAATCAATACCCCCGACTCTGAACTTGCGACTATCGCCCGTGAGTTAAGTTGGCTGGGAATCAACACCTCCACTTATCAACGAAATCAAGATAAGGCAGGCTATAAGTGGGATTATGATGTAAACGAACTTGGAATTAAGGCGAACGGAAACGCAATCATGGCAGCGATTGCGCTGGTTCAACTTCGCACCCTAGACCGAGATAACGACTATCGGAAGCAATGCGCCGGCTATTACCAATCAAAATTGGAGAATAGCGGGAAGTGGATTTTGGTGCCGCACTTTCAGGGTTCTTCAAGGCACCTATTCCAAATCAGGACTACAGGAATCTCGCGGGAAAAAGTAATAAGTGACCTGAATTCGAAAAATATTGATGTCGGGGTGCACTATAAACTTAACACTCACTATTCGCCCTTCAAGCCATACCGAAAGGACCACCCTTTTGCATCAAAAGTCGAGAGGGAAATACTGTCGCTCCCTTTACATCTGAGGTTAGATGAGGTGTCTCTACACACAATTACCGAATCTCTACTGTCAATTGCCTAGAAATTGAAAGGCTCGACAAATTGACCTCAAGGAAATTTTGTGCAATTTTAAAAAATTCATATTGCGTCATGAATGCGCGCAAAAATGTGACGCTAAAAAATTTACAATTCAAAACGACACTCATTGAATTTAAATCCGTTTAACGTCAAGATGAGTATATTTATACACCGTGTTAGAAATCGTCGGATGAATCGATGAAAACCAAAGCAAATCTAGCTGTCGTATTTTTATCGGTACTTGTGAAGTCTAAAGGGAAATCCCGGCAATTTCGAATCAAGCAGTATGCGCAAGCCATAAGTCAATTATCAAAATGGCTTACTGATTGTGACATTATTTTGGTCGAAAACACTGGGTTCATGGATCAATACCCAAGGACTAACCCTTTACATGAATGCATGGTCAAACACAATATCCTTAGCCTGCCGGCAAACACAGGACTACGCAACAAAGGGTTAGGCGAACTTGAGATGTTCGCTGCTGCGTCCGAAGCATTACCCTTTGAAAATTGGAAAAATATTTTGTACATAACGGGAAGGCAGTTTCATATTACGCCTTACGCCATTGAAAAAGCATTGAACATTGAATCTGGATTGCTGGTAAGTAATCCGTCTTTCACCTTTGTCGATGGCAATACGTTTCAACCGGGAACTCAAAATCAGTGGAACGACATGTTTTTTGCGGGAGATTCCTCTACGATGAATAGCTATCTGGAACACTATAAAAAGAACGCATTTCGCCTTGAGAAGCTGGGCCTTTCTTCCGAGGAACTTCTTTGGGACTTCACAACACAAGAAAATATTCGAATTCAAGTGTTGCCTGCATTAGGACTTTTGCGCTCGCAAGGCAAAAACCCCAGGAGATTGAGTGATTGGCACGTGATTTAGAATCGATTATGACTCTATAATTACCCAATGAGTATTCGAAGTTTAGGAGCGAAAATTCGAAACGCTCTCCTGCAAAAGTCAAATGCTCCTTTACCGCCATTGGATCTTTATAATTTAGAAGGAACGGTCAACATACATTCCAGTTCCGCATATCGAGATTCACGTTATTTTGCTCGTTTTGAACCAACTTACGAAGATTTCAAGAATAATTTGGAATTATTAGTAGATTCTAATACCTCGACTAATTTTTATAAATACGGTGACGGGGATTATTACTTTTTGAAGGGCGAAGAAAATGGGAGTGCCAGGCCTGGAAAGCGCGCCTTAAGCAAATCTTATAGCGAGATAGATCTTCCACGGTTTCAAGAGGAATCTAGAAAGATGGATCATTACCTATGTGAAATTCCCGATGATGACCGAATTCGTTTCGCTGAGACGTTCCCAGATAAGATAATTTCATTTCCTGCAGAATATTCTTACGGGGTGGTGGCAAGCCGTTGGATATTTAAGAATTTCGCGAAGGATATCGGAATTATTGGTGCCGACAAAAAAATTGATTTAATTGAGCAATTACTCAAGTACCCTGAATATCGAAATTATCTAGGTCTTGGGAATGAAACCCCTGATTTGATTCGCATTCCTCAAAAGTTCGCGTGCGATGATTTGGATTCCACCATCGACAAAGTTTCTAAACAAATAATTGGAAGTCGAAAAAAAATTTTCATCTTAGGTGTTGGTCACGTAAAATCCGGTCTCTTAACTGCTCTCGTGAATATTCATCCTGCAGTTTACTTGGATGTTGGAAGTGGAATCGATGCTTTGGCTGGAGTTATAGATATTCGACGGCCCTATTTCGGAGGCTGGACCAATTTCAAACTTCCGAACTCCGATAAATATATAGAAATTGACTACTTACAAGTTGATAACCCTGGAAAAATTTTCTATTTAAAAGAAGTGACGGAATAGAACTATGGAAATTAATAAAGAAGATCACATCCTCGTTACAGGAGGGGCTGGATTCATAGGATCTAATTTTTTAAGAAAATTGGTTGAACTTGGATACTCGAAGATAATTAGCGTCGACGCTCTTACGTATGCCGGCTATTCCGAGAACATACCAGCGGCGGTAACTCACAGATATACCGGTCGCATAGAGGACGCCGCCTTCCTAAATTCTATTGGCAGTGATATACGCAATCAGGGCATTAAGGTCAAAGCGGTAGTCAACTTTGCAGCGGAATCACACGTAGATAGGTCGATTGATGACGGTATGGTATTTATAAAGTCTAACGTATTGGGCGTCGGACAACTTTTAGAATTTGCAACCCGGCATGAAATACAGAAGTTCATTCAAGTTGGAACAGATGAAGTCTATGGAGACGTGGTCGAAGGCGCTTCAAAAGAATCTGACATTTTGAAACCTAGCTCCCCGTACTCAGCAAGCAAAGCAGCCGGTGATTTGCTTGCGCTCAGCTATTCGCGAACGCACAACTTGACTGTGATTGTTTCTAGGTGCAGTAATAATTATGGCCCCTTCCAAACGCCTGAAAAATATATTCCCCGAATAATTTTGAAAGCCTTAGACAACGAAGATATACCAATATATGGCGACGGTAACCAAGTGCGTGAATGGATTCACGTAACAGACCATGTGGGTGCACTCATTAGAATTCTCGAAACAGAGCTCCCCACCCAAATCCTGAATATTGGCAACGACAACCTCTTGACAAATTTAGAAGTGGCTAATTTAGTACTCAGACTGACTAACTCCGAATCTAAAATTAAATTTGTAAACGATAGGCCTGGACACGATCGCCGCTACCACCTGGATTCAAAAAAGATCGCGAACACACTCTCTTGGCGCGCGGAAAAGGACTTTTCTAGTGGACTCCAAGAAACTATTCAGTGGATACTGAATCACCGCGAAACCTGGATAGGTCTAAGCAAAAACAATATAAGCACTATCGAGAGTTTCTACGGAACCAAAAGCAAATGAAAGGTCTGATTCTTGCCGGAGGAACAGGGTCTCGCCTGTGGCCATTAACTGTTGCGACATCAAAGCAACTTATTCCTGTCTATGACAAGCCAACGATTTATTACCCTCTGACCACACTGATAAATCAAGGAATAACTTCCGTCGCTATAATTTCAACACAACGCGATGTCCTGGCCATGAAAAACTTGTTAGGTTCAGGCTCAGATTTCGGCATTGAAATAGAATATTTAGTCCAGGATAGCCCAAATGGCATTGCAGAAGCGTTTCTCATTGCAGAGAGCTTTATTGATGAAAATCCCGTTACCTTAATTCTTGGAGATAACATTTTTTCGGGAATTAATACAGAGAGTCAAGAATTATTCGATGGAGCCCAGATATTTTTGTACGAGGTTTCGAATCCCCGCGACTATGGAAACGCAGCAATTGACGCTTCGGGCAAAGTCACTTTATTGATTGAAAAACCCGAAATTCCTTTATCACCCTTTGCCGTCACTGGGATGTACAGATTCGACGGAAGGGTTTCAAAATTCGCAGCCACACTTAAGCCATCTAAACGTGGCGAACTTGAAATAATAGATTTACTAGAAATTTATTTAAAGGCAGATCAGCTAAGGGCACACAAACTTCCTAGAGGGAGTGTTTGGTTGGATACCGGAACAGTTGAGGGACTCTCGTCGGCTTCCGAATTTGTCCGTGTCGTGCAGTTACGTCAAGGGACGATGATTGGTTCCCCTCACTTAGCTGCTTTCAATTTGGGACATGTATCAGATTTGGAAATGCAATCATTTCTCAAAGCAAGAAATAGCGAATATGCTGCGCTCTTGCGCGAGCAAATTTCAAGATCTCGGAATTTAATTTGACAGAGTTTTAAAGAGGATTTTCGCGATAAATTTTTTGAGAAACTCTCTTCTAGGCTTTACATTTTGTATTAATAAATTCAGTAGAGTCACGGGATTCTCACCTCGCTGAAGAATCAGCTCTGGACTAAATTGTGAAATACTTTTGGCCAGAAGGACTTGCTCGGTGTCCCACAACCCAGCTCTAACCCAATGGTTTTGCACGAAAGTCAAATATTCGAAGAATTCCTTTAGTAACGTGCCAGGAATTGAGAAAAAAGCAGCACTCACAAGGCGTTGAGATGATCCAATAAGGCCATTGAGATAAATCTTGAACAAAGCGGGAACGTGGCGAACATTTAATAATCTTCGTATATCGACTTCAAAAATAGCCTTATTGGCCGCAATTCCCAGGAATGAAGCACCAAAATTCACCTCAGCACTACCGGAAGGCAAAAATCTTGCAATTCCGATGTCAATCCAAGTGTACGATTCAGCCGCGTCAATCTCCTGCGCACGGTTCAAAAAAAAGAATTTCGAATGAATAAGAATTCCGTATTTCGGCGATTTGTAGACCAAATCAGATTTTCCGGATTCTAAATTGAATTTGCATGCGCTAGATATTTCATTGAAATACTGAAATAGTGGTAACTTAGAAAACGGCAAAAATACAAAGTTTGCTTTAGGATGCTTGTTTACTAGAAGCTCAATTTCATTCTGTGATTGAAGATTATGAAAAATAATAGCCTCGGGGAAATATTTTAAGAAATCGTCTGCCAAGGCCAGGTATGTGTCAACTCCTCGAGCATCAAATTCTTGTCGGTCAATATCATACAAAGCAGATACAACCTGTTGTCTCTTTAGTGCGTATTGCCTCACATCATTATACTAGAGCAATGATGGCGACTGAGGAGTCAAAGGCAACCCAAAAAGAAGCACTGAACTTACACGTATTCATGGTTGCCACAAACAAATATCTAAATTATTGGAAGAACACGGCGCTAAGTCTCAATAACGCCATCTCTCCACATATCAACGTAAGTTTATCACTTTTCACGGATGATCCTAAGACGGCTAGAGATTTTGCAGATACTACGCTCAGCAAGATAGCACTTATAACGCACAAGATTCCAAATTTTGGCTGGCCAGATGCCACCTTAATGCGATATCGATGGATATCTGCGGCAATTGAAGATGTTCCGCAAAATGCCATTTGCATGTACCTAGATTCAGACATGTTTGTCAAGAGTGATTTCTCTGAATTTTTAAATCCAAAAGTTTGGAAAAGCGGAATCGCTTTAGTGCAACATCCCGGGTATGCGCGTCGGTCTGGATTAAGAGGTATGTTGGATTGCAATAGACCCTGGGTTTTAGTTAATCAGATAAAAAAAATGTGCTTCATTCCATACGGGCCGTGGGAAGTATCGAGAAAATCGCTAGCGTTCGTGCCAAACAAAAAGAAAAAAATGTACGTTCATGGGGCTGTATGGTTTGGTATTAAAGAATCGTATTTTAGAATGGTTTCCGAACTTGCAAATCGCGTTGATAGGGACCTGAGCAATGGTGTAATCGCCACTTGGCACGACGAAAGCCACCTTAACTGGTTTTCCTCCTACTACGATGTTACGGTTTTAGATTCGCGATTTAGCTATTTTGCACCATATCGAAGGTGGCTTCCAAGAAATTATTTCATTGAAACTGTCGCGAATCTGGAAAAGACGCGATGAAGAATTTTAACTTAGAGCGACTTAAAGCGAGTGCGCTCCGGAGACTTTATGCAACCGGTCACTTCGGACCAATTCGTCAAGTCGAGGTCAAAAAGTTCAATGCTTCAACCCCTAACGTATTAATCATTGGAGC
>Ga0007857_1000539_pt1 | contig 11101 bp, 6 predicted proteins | sample CryBogCBH10Oct08_FD_71210 | JGI IMG/M metagenome (GOLD analysis project Ga0007857, IMG submission 71210) | Freshwater microbial communities from Crystal Bog, Wisconsin, USA - CBH10Oct08 | ecosystem: Environmental > Aquatic > Freshwater > Lake | place: Crystal Bog, Wisconsin, USA | collected... | reverse complement strand
GACGTTTATTTGCGCTGCCAAGACTGCAATGGCCAGCGCTACCGCCCTGAAATTCTGGAAGTCAAAATCGAGCGCGGTGGTCGCGCTTTGAGCGTCGCCGATGTGTTGGATTTGACTGTCAGCGAAGCGGCGCAGTTGTTTGCCAATGACCGCGATGTCTTGCGGGCCTTGCAGCCCATTGTCGACGTGGGTTTGGAATACGTGAAACTCGGCCAACCCGTGCCCACCTTGTCCGGTGGCGAAGCGCAGCGTTTGAAACTCGCGGGCTTCTTGGCCGAGGCGGCCAAATCAGCGGCCTCAAGTCGCCAACCACTGGCCCGCAAAGGGACCTTGTTTTTGTTTGATGAGCCCACGACGGGCCTGCATTTTGACGACATTGCCAAACTGATGCGTTCTTTGCGCAAGCTGCTCGATGCGGGGCATTCTTTGTTGGTGATTGAGCACAACTTAGACGTCATTCGCGCCAGTGATTGGCTGATTGACCTCGGCCCCGAAGGGGGCACAGCGGGCGGTTGGATTGTGGCTGAAGGCACACCAGAATCGGTGCGCGCCCACGCCACCTCACACACCGGCCAAGCCCTGCGCGAATACGACCAAAGCATGCGTTTGGGTGACTACGCCGTGGGTGAAGTCAATGAGGCCAGCCCCGTTGAATACAAGTCTGCGCCAGCGCGAGTGGTGCCGCCGCCTCTAGAGGTGATTCAAATCGTCAACGCCCGTGAGCACAATTTAAAAGGCCTGTCGGTGGACATTCCACGCGGCAAATTCAGCGTGGTGACGGGCGTCAGTGGCTCGGGTAAATCGACACTCGCTTTTGATATTTTGTTCAACGAAGGCCAGCGCCGTTACCTGGAGAGTCTGAACGCTTATGCCCGCAGCATCGTGCAGCCGGCTGGGCGTCCAGAAGTGGATGCGGTGTTTGGCATCCCACCCACGGTGGCCATTGAGCAACGCCTGTCTCGTGGCGGGCGCAAATCGACCGTGGGGACCACCACCGAAGTCTGGCATTTTTTGCGTTTGTTGTATGTCAAGTTGGGCGTGCAGCATTGCGTGCACGACGGTGCGGCGGTGCAGCCGCAAACACCCGACAGCATTGCCGCGCAGTTGCTGAAGAACTTCCGCGGCCAACACATTGGCTTGTTATCGCCTTTGGTCATCAACCGCAAGGGCGTCTACACCGAGTTGGCCGATTGGGCCCGCCCGCGTGGCTTCACGCACCTGCGTGTTGATGGTCAGTTTTTACCGACGACGGGTTTTCCGCGGATTGACCGTTTCAAAGAACACACCATCGAGTTGCCCGTCTTGAGCCTGGACGTGAAGCCTGAAAATGAAACGCTGTTGCGCGAAGGCTTGGCCAAAGCCTTGGAACACGGCAAGGGCGTGGTGCATGTGCTCAGTCAACTCGAGGGGCTGGCGGCTGCCATGGAAAGTGGCGCCAGCACAGCCACCTTGGGGGTTCTGCAGGTGTTCTCGACCAAACGGGCTTGTCCGGTTTGTAGCACCAGTTACGCCGAGTTAGACCCGCGTTTGTTTTCATACAACAGCAAGCACGGCTGGTGCCCCGACTGTGTGGGCACGGGCTTGCGCTTGAGCAAGGAACAGCGCAAAGCCTTGGACGATTCGGTGCGCGACGACGACCACAAAGGCCGCGAGCAAACTTTTGCAGAAGCCGAAGTCGAAGACCTCGTCGACGAAGCCTGCCCAAGCTGTCAGGGCACTCGCTTGAACGCCACGGCCCGCGCCGTGACCTTTGCCAAGGTGGGCATCACCGACACCGCACGCTTGTCGGTCAAAGACGTCCACACTTGGGTGGACGCTTTGGCCTTAGAAGACGAGTTGACGCCCCGTGAACGAGAAATTGCGCGCGACCTCATTCCTGAAATCAAGAGCCGCTTGAACTTCTTAGAAGAAGTCGGTCTGGGTTATTTGACGCTGGACCGCGGCGCTCCGACCTTGAGCGGCGGAGAGGCCCAACGCATTCGATTGGCGGCGCAACTCGGCAGCAACTTGCAAGGCGTCTGCTATGTACTCGACGAGCCCACCATTGGCCTGCATCCGCGTGACAACCAAATTCTGCTCAAGGCCTTGCAGACCTTGAGCGACAAGGGCAACACCTTGGTGGTGGTCGAACACGATGAAGACACGATTCGTCAAGCCGATCACATCATCGACATCGGCCCTGGCGCTGGCAAACGCGGCGGTCGTTTGGTGGCGCAGGGCACAGCGGCCGAGGTGTCGGCGGTGGCCGATTCGGTGACGGGTCGCTACCTGCGACAAGCCATTCAGCACCCGATTGGCCTGCGCCGTTTGGTGAATGAAGCACTGGATTGGTTAAGCGTGCGCCAGGCCCAGTTGCACAACCTCCAAAATGTCAATTTGGAGTTGCCCTTGAAGCGCTTGGTGGCCGTCACCGGCGTGTCGGGCTCGGGCAAATCCACCCTGGCGCGTGATGTCTTGTTGGCCAATGTCCAGACTTTGGTGGCCCAGCGATCCACCAAGGCCGGGCGCGAGGCCATGGCCGCTGGCCAAATACCCAAGCCCGTGGGCTGCGCTGAAGTGAGCGGTTATGAAACCATCGACCGGGTGTTGGAAGTGGACCAAACACCGATCGGTAAAACCCCCCGCAGCTGCCCGGCCACATACATTGGATTTTGGGACACGATTCGCAAGTTATTTGCGGAAACCCTGGAGGCCAAAGCGCGTGGTTATGCGGCGGGTCGTTTCTCGTTTAATACTGGCGAAGGGCGTTGCCCTGCCTGCGAAGGCGCGGGGGTTCGAACCATCGAAATGAGCTTCTTGCCCGACGTCAAAGTGTTGTGCGAAACCTGCCACGGGGCCCGCTTCAACCCCGAAACTTTGGCGGTCACTTGGCGTGGCAAAAGCATCGGTGATGTGCTGCAAATGGAGGTCGATGAGGCGGTGGATTTCTTCGCCTCCATGCCCAACATCAGCCACCCGCTTCAATTGCTGAAAGACGTGGGCTTGGGTTACCTGACCTTGGGCCAACCCTCGCCCACGCTGAGCGGCGGTGAAGCACAGCGCATCAAGTTGGTGACCGAACTCAGCAAGGTGCGCGACGACGTCACCCGCCGTGGCAACAAGGTGCCCCATACCCTCTATGTGCTGGACGAACCCACGGTGGGCTTGCACATGGCCGATGTTGAAAAACTCATCCAGGTGCTGCACCGTTTGGTCAAAGGCGGCCACAGCGTGGTGGTCATCGAACACGATTTGGATGTCATGGCCGAAGCCGATTGGATCGTCGACCTCGGTCCTGAAGGCGGTGCTGCGGGCGGTCAAATCGTCGCGGCGACAACGCCCGATGAGTTGGTGCGTTTGGGCACCCACACCGGGGTCGCCTTGGCGCCGGTTTTGGCACGATAGCCCCTAAATGCGAGGCCTTCCTGGGCCTCGCCGAAGGTGGCTTTAGCCCCTGTCTGTTGGGTTGGCGTCATCGGGGGCGAAAACGAAATAACGGGCGCTGACAAAATTGAACAGAAGGCCGCCCACACTCCCCAAGGCCACGCCCATAAAGCCCAGCCAAGGGCTGAGTTCTATGCCCATCCACGCTGTCGAGGCATTCAGGCCAAAGCCCTTCAGCGTGGCCACGTAGAGGGCGTAATTTACCGCGCCGCCGACCAGCATGGAGGCCATGTAGCGCAGGTACTGGGCCAGGGTATGGGAGACCGGCGAGGGGTCGACCGCGTGCTCAGGGCCTTGCGCGGCGAACGTGAATCGCCGGTTCACGGCCCAGGTGGTGCTGGCCGCACAAAAGAAAGACAACAAGCGGGCGCCGTACCAGCCCAGCCAAGGCGCCGTGGCATACAGCACGGCGGTGTCGACCACCAAGCCCATCAAGCCGGCGATGCAGAACATCAAAAATTGGCGGCTCATGCGCAACACCCAATCGACTCAAGCGTTCTGCAAACTCAAACCCGCATGTTCGCGCAAGGGGTGGAATTGAATCTTCGGAAAGCGCTCTTGCGCCAAGCGCACATCGTAGGGCGAGGTGCACAAGTAGGCCAGTGTGTTGGCCGCGTCGTGGGCCATGCGAAGCGGGTAGGCGTCGACAAAGGCTTTCAGATCGGCGGGGTTCTCGGCCGTGATCCAACGCGCGCCCGTGTATTGGCAGCCTTCTAGGCGAACGTCGGCGTCGTACTCTGCTTTCAAGCGGTGCTGCACAACTTCAAATTGAAGTTGGCCCACCGCACCCAGCAACATGGCGCCGCCCATGTCGGGTTTGAAAACCTGAATCGCCCCTTCTTCTCCCAATTGCGCCAGACCTTGCTGAAGTTGTTTGGTGCGCAACGGGTTTTTCAAAATCACGGTGGTGAACAACTCGGGGGCGAAAAACGGCAAGCCAGTGAATTGCAGCGCCGCGCCATCGGTGATGGTGTCGCCCAACTGCACGCCGCCGTGGGTGGTGAAGCCAATGATGTCGCCGGCGTAGGCCTCATCGACCGCTTCGCGCCGTTGCGACAAAAAGGTCACGACCGACGTGGGCCGCAATTCTTTGCCGGTGCGTTGCACCTTGAGTTTCATGCCCGGTGTGTACTTGCCAGAGGCCATGCGCACAAAGGCAATGCGGTCGCGGTGCGAGGGGTCCATGTTCGCCTGCACCTTGAAGACCACGCCTGAAAAAGCCGTGTCTTCGGGTTGAATGGTTTGCTGCACGGGTTGGCGGTTGACGATCACCGTGCTTTGCCGCGATTGAGGCGGGGGCGCCAGATCGACCAGCGCGTCCAGCACCTCCATCACACCGAAGTTGTTCACGCCCGAGCCAAAGAAAACCGGGGTTTGCTTGCCGGCCAAAAAAGCCGCGTGGTCATAAGCGGGCGAAGCGCCGACGGCCAATTCCATGGCCTCGACCGCCGAGTCAAATTCACTGCCAAAGCGGGCCTGCAAAGTCGCTTTGTCGCTCAAAGGAATGGCTTCAAATTCTTGTGGCAAACGCTCGCTACCGGACTCAAAAACAGTCATTGTTTGCGTGCGCAAATTGATGATGCCGGCAAAGCCCTTGCCCTGGCCCACGGGCCAAGTCATGGGCACGCAGGGCATACCGAGTTCGCGCTCGACCTCGTCCAAGATGTCCAAAGGCTCACGCACTTCGCGGTCCATCTTGTTGACGAGGGTCAGGATGGGCGTGTCGCGTTGACGGCAGACCTCAATCAGGCGGCGGGTTTGCGACTCAACGCCGTTGGCCGCGTCAATCACCATCAAGGCCGAATCAACGGCGGTCAAAACCCGGTAGGTGTCTTCAGAAAAGTCCTTGTGCCCGGGCGTGTCCAGCAGGTTGACCACGTGCTCGCGGTACAACATTTGCATGACCGAAGACGCGACGGAAATACCCCGTTGTTTTTCAATTTCCATCCAGTCCGAGGTGGCATGGCGACTGGCTTTGCGGGCCTTGACCGAGCCGGCAATTTGAATCGCACCCGAAAACAGCAACAGCTTTTCGGTGAGCGTGGTCTTGCCCGCGTCGGGGTGGGAAATGATGGCAAAGGTACGCCGGCGGCGCGTTTCGTCGAGGTAGTTCAAGGGGTCAATGGGAATTAATCGGCCTGTTCAGACTCAGGCAGTTGGATCATGTCGGTGTTGTAATTGTAGGCATAGACCTCGCCGTGGCGGCCCCACTCAATCACCACGTCGAGCACAGACTGGGCTTCTTCGGCCGACAGCGTTTCGCTGAGCAGGTCCAAGAAGGGCTTGAGGGGCACTTCGCCGGACGGCTCTTGCAGCAGGCTGTGCCGAATGTGCGCCGCCAGCGGCACGCGCGCCAACAGCTGCTGACCGAACATGGTTTGACGCTCGGCAAACTCGGCCGCCACATAGCGCTGACCCAAGGCGGTGATGGACAAATCGCCGCCTGCCAAATGGGCCAAGTCGAGCAAGGCCAAGGCGTCGGCGACCGGCAACAATTCTTCGTCGGTGAGGCCTGTTTCTTCGCCCAAATAAGGCAAGTCGGCGCGGCCATTGAAGGGCTCGTCGACCAAACGTTCGAGCAAACCTTCCATGCGGCTGAAATCGGCCTCGGGCAAACGCTCGTCCAAGCGCAAGCGTTCGACCTCGCCCTCGCCTGGGACACCGCCCTGCGCATCGTGTGGCTTGTGGCTGCGCACGCGGCCAGCGGTCATGACGGCATAAACCTCGTCCATCAAGCCGCGAATTTCGGGGCTGTTCGGGTCACGCGGGCGCGGCAGGTTGATGTTCATTTGGTATTTGACGCGGCCCGGGTCGCTGGCGAAGACCAGGACCCGGTCGGCCATCAGCACCGCTTCTTCGATGTTGTGCGACACCACCAAAATGGCGCGGGTGGGGATGGTGCGCTCTTCCCACAAATCCAAAATATCGTCGCGCAAGCGTTCGCCGGTCAAGACATCCAAAGCAGAAAAAGCCTCGTCCATGAGCAGCACATCGGGCTCCACCACGAGGGCGCGTGCAATCCCCACCCGTTGGCGCATGCCGCCAGACAACTCACGCGGCAAGGCGCCTTCAAAGCCCGACAAGCCAATCAGGTCAATGGCTTGCTCGGCGCGACGCTCACGTTCTTCCGTGCTGACGCCACGCGCTTCTAAACCCAACTCGATGTTCTGTTGAACCGTTAACCAAGGGAACAAAGCAAAAGACTGGAACACCATGCTGATGCCGCGGGCCGGCCCATACAAAGGCTGGCCTTTGTAGAGCACCTCACCCTGATCGGCCTCGATCAGCCCCGCCATGATCCGCAAGAGGGTCGACTTGCCCGAGCCCGATTGCCCGAGCAGGGCCACAATTTCGCGGTCACGCAGCGTGAAATCGACATCGTCCAAAACGAGGCGGGGGTTGCCGTCCGCGCTGCGAAAGGACTTGCTCACGTCTTTGAGTTCAACAATGGCTTGTGTCATGGCTTAAAAGTGCATGCGGTCTTCGCTCAGTTTGTACAAGCGTCGCCAGAGCAATTGGTTGAGGGTCATCACATAAATGCACATCACGCCAATCCCCAGTGCGATGCGCGGAAAGTCGCCGGTGGCGGTCATCTCGGCGATGTAACTGCCGATGCCGGTGGCCACCAGGGTCTCGTTGCCCCAGCTGACATATTCAGACACGATGGAGGCGTTCCAAGAGCCGCCGCTGGCCGTGATGGCCCCGGTCACAAAACTTGGGAACACGGCGGGCAATAAATAACGGCGCCAACGCAGCAAGCCGCGCAGGCCCAAGTTGCGCGCCGCGTAGCGCAGTTCAGTGGGAATGGTCGAAGCGCCGGCAATCACGTTGAACAGCAAATACCATTGGGTGCCAAAAATCATCAGCGGCGACAACCAAATGTTGGGGTTGAGCTGAAAGTGAACGATGCCCACGACAAAAATCGGGAACAACAAGTTGGCGGGAAAGGCGGCCAAAAATTGGGCCAAAGCCTGCACCTTTTCGGACAAGCGGGGGTTCATGCCGATCCCGATGCCGATCGGCACCCAAATTAAAGCGGCCAAGCCAATCAGCACCATGACCCGTACCAAGGTGTAAAAACCCAACAAGAACACATGGCCCACTTCGGTCCAGCCCACGGCGCTGTGGATGAAGTTGACCAGTTGCCACACCGCAATCAGCACACAGGCCGCCACCACCGCGTCCCAAGCCCGGGTCAACAAAGGCGAAGAGGGGGTGTTGCGGGAGCGTATGGAAGTGCCGTCGTGTTGGCGCTTGAACCAAACATTGCTGCGTTGAAGGGCGTGGCTGAAGACCTCAGGCACCCGCTGCAGATGTTCGGTGCGGCGCAACCAAGTGAGCAGCCACGAGGATTGTTCTTGGCCGCCGCCAATCTCTTCAAAACGAAATTTATCGGCCCAAGCGAGCAGGGGGCGGAAAAACAATTGGTCATAAAGCAGCACGCCAATCAACATGGCGCCGACCGCCCAACCGATGGCGTTCAAATCTTTGGCCTCGATCGCCATCGCGATGTAGGAGCCAATGCCCGGCAGCTTGATGCTTTGGTTGGAAACTGAAATGGCTTCGGAAGCCACCACAAAGAACCACCCCCCCGACATCGACATCATCATGTTCCAAAGCAAAGCGGGCATGGCGTAGGGCAGGTCGAGCCGCCAAAAACGCTGCCAGCCCGAAAGCTGAAAAACCCGCGCGGCCTCTTGTAATTCGGCAGGCACGGTTTTCAGCGATTGGTAAAGGCTGAAGGCCATGTTCCAAGCTTGCGACGTAAAAATCGCAAAGATCGCGGCGCATTCCACGCCCAACAAACTGCCCGGAAACAGCGCAATGAAGCCGGTCACTGTGATCGACAGAAAGCCCAAAATAGGAATCGACTGCAAGATGTCTAAAAACGGAATGAGGACTTTTTCCATGGCCCGGTAGCGCGTGGCCAACACGGCAAACACCACGCTGAACACCAAGGAGGCCGCCAGCGCCATGAACATGCGCATCGTGGTGCGCAGCAAGTAATAGGGGAGATAACTCAAATCACGCGACAGCGGAATTTCGTGGCCCAGCTCGTAAGGCGTGGCCATTTGCCGGGCGCCGTAGGCCAACAAAACCAGCAGCGCAAAGACGATGGGCAGCAACGCCCAGTCCCAGCGATTGCCGCTGGCATCAACGACTTGTCGGGGAAAAAAATTCAGGGGGGAGGGCCTTGCAGACCCGTCTTTGCGCTCATCCATGGATGACTTTGATTATAATGACGGCCATCCGAGGAGCGTTGCAGCGCAAACCATTTGCGTGAGGCTCGGACACCTTCAAGCAACGACGCTCATCCACTTCCGGTGCGATGGGCTTTTTCCAAAAGCATTTTTGCGCCCGAAGTGGTTTGTTCTAAACACATTGGGAGTGAACCATGAATGCACGCAATCCGTTGAACATCGACTCTGCCATCGCCGACATTGGCTTGGCTGACTGGGGTCGTAAAGAAATCAAAATCGCCGAAACCGAAATGCCCGGTTTGATGGCCATCCGCGAAGAATTCGCCGCCCAGCAACCGCTGAAGGGCGCACGCATCACCGGCTCTTTGCACATGACCATTCAAACGGCGGTGCTCATTGAAACCTTGCAAGCTTTGGGCGCCAAAGTGCGTTGGGCTTCTTGCAACATCTTCTCCACACAAGACCACGCCGCCGCCGCCATTGCCGCAGCGGGCACGCCGGTGTTCGCGGTCAAGGGCGAAACCCTGGCCGACTATTGGGATTACACCCACCGTATTTTTGAATTCGGCGCGGCCGGTGCTGAGGGCGAAGGCCCCAACATGATCTTGGACGACGGCGGCGACGCCACCTTGTTGATGCACTTGGGCAAACGCGCAGAAACCGACGCTTCCTTGCTTGAGAACCCCACCAGCGAAGAAGAAACCTGCCTTTACGCCTCCATCAAAGCCAAGCTGGCCATCGACCCCACTTGGTACAGCCGCAAGGGCGCACACATCATTGGCGTGACCGAAGAAACCACCACCGGCGTGCTGCGTCTGAACGAGATGGCCGCAAAGGGCAGCTTGATGTTCCGCGCCATCAACGTGAACGACTCGGTGACCAAGAGCAAGTTTGACAACCTCTATGGCTGCCGCGAGTCGTTGGTGGACTCCATCAAGCGCGCGACCGACGTGATGATCGCCGGCAAAGTGGCTTGTGTGGCGGGTTATGGCGACGTGGGCAAAGGCTCTGCCCAAGCCTTGCGCGCTCTGAGCGCCCAAGTGTGGGTCACCGAGATCGACCCCATCAACGCCTTGCAAGCCGCCATGGAAGGCTACAAAGTGGTGACCATGGAATACGCAGCCGACAAGTGCGACATTTTTGTGTCGGCAACCGGCAACAAACACGTCATCCGTTATGAACACATGGCCGCCATGAAAGACGAAGCCATCGTCTGCAACATCGGTCACTTCGACAACGAAATCGATGTGGCCTCGCTGGAAAAACTGCAGTGGGACGAAATCAAGCCCCAAGTGGACCACGTTGTTTTCCCCGATGGCAAAAAGATCACTTTGTTGGCCAAAGGCCGCTTGGTTAATTTGGGTTGTGCCACCGGTCACCCCAGCTTCGTCATGTCGTCGAGCTTTGCCAACCAAACCATTGCCCAGATCGAGCTGTTCACCAAGCAAGACCAGTACGAATCCGGCAAGGTCTATGTGTTGCCCAAGCACTTGGACGAAAAAGTGGCGCGTTTGCACCTGAAGAAAGTCGGTGCCATGTTGACCGAACTGACCGACGAGCAAGCCGCCTACATTGGCGTTTCCAAGCAAGGTCCTTACAAGGCCAACAGCTACCGTTATTAAGCTGTTAAGTTGCGCGCCGATCAACTCTTGGTAGAACGCGGTTTGGCCGCCTCCCGCTCGATGGCGGTGCGGCTGATTGCGTCGGGTGTTCGTTGGCGCGCCGACCCTTCAGTGGGGGAATGGCGCTCGGTCAACAAGAGTGGTCAAGACCTGCCTGAGGGGGTGGAGCTGGACCTGCAAAACAACGCCGAGGCGCGCTATGTGTCGCGGGGGGGCTTGAAGTTGGAAGCTGCCCTGAAACTCAGTGGCATCCAAGTGCAAGGGCGGCGTTGTTTGGATGTGGGCCAATCCACCGGCGGCTTCACGGACTGCTTGTTGCAGCAAGGCGCGGCCCTGGTGGTCGGCATCGAAGTGGGGCGCGACCAGTTGCACCCCCGCTTGCGTGATGACCCCCGTGTGCTGTGTTTGGAGCAAGTCAACGCGCGCGAATTGGATGCCGCCGCTTGGCAAGCGCTGATGCAAGACCGCCAAGCGCTGGGCCTCCCCACCGCCGACGTGGCTCTAGACCCAAACACTGGATTTGACTTGCTGGTGGCCGACCTGTCTTTCATCTCGCAAACCTTGGTGTTGCCCGCGGTGGGCGAGCTGCTGAAGCCGGGGGCCTCGGTGTTGACCTTGGTGAAACCGCAGTTTGAACTCCAGCCGCCACAAATTGGCAAAGGCGGATTGGTCAAAGACCCGGCCTTCTATGCCGTGGTCGAGGCCCGTCTGAGGGACATGGCGGCAGGGTTGAATTGGCAAATTCTCGGGTGGTGGGACAGCCCCATTCTGGGCGGTGATGGCAACCGCGAATTTTTGATGCATGCGAAAGTAGGACATGAAAGTCAGCTTTGAGTTTTTTCCGCCCAAAACGCC
>Ga0007857_1000531_pt1 | contig 11178 bp, 5 predicted proteins | sample CryBogCBH10Oct08_FD_71210 | JGI IMG/M metagenome (GOLD analysis project Ga0007857, IMG submission 71210) | Freshwater microbial communities from Crystal Bog, Wisconsin, USA - CBH10Oct08 | ecosystem: Environmental > Aquatic > Freshwater > Lake | place: Crystal Bog, Wisconsin, USA | collected... | reverse complement strand
CGTCCATTAGCGATAGCACGTCCACTAGCAGCCCATGGGAACAAACCTTTTTCATAGGCAATCCCTTGTGCCTTACATTGCTCTTCAGTTAAACCAGCCCAAGCTACCTCTGGGTCAGTGTAAGCAACGGAAGGAATTTGCTTGGCATCAAAGTAAGACTTTTGACCAGTAGCCGCTTCTGCTGCAACATGCCCTTCATGAACTGCTTTATGAGCCAACATCGGTTGACCAACAAGATCGCCAATCGCGAAGATATTGGGAACGTTGGTCCGCATCTGTTTATCTACTGGAATAAATCCACGCTCGTCTACTTGCACGCCTGCAGCCGCTGCATCGATCTTCTTACCGTTGGGCGTTCGCCCTACCGCTACCAATACTAAATCATAGGTCTGTGGTTCGGTTGGAGCATTCTCGCCCTCAAAGCTCACCTGAATACCATCAGACTTAACTTCAGCTTTAGACGCACGAGTCTTGAGCATCACCTTTTCAAAACGTCCGGAATTGAACTTTTCCCAGACCTTTTCTAAGTCACGATCTGCGCCGGCCATGAGACCATCTAACATCTCGGCAATATCAATTCGTGAACCAAGCGTACTGTAAACGGTGGCCATCTCTAAGCCAATAATGCCGCCGCCAATAACCAGCATGCGCTTTGGAATACTCGTTAACTTCAGAGCGCCAGTGCTATCCACAATCCGCGGATCTTCTGGCAAGAATGGCAATTTAACGGGCTGACTGCCAGCGGCAATAATCGCCTTCTGAAAACGAATCACTTCTTTGGAACCCGTGAGATCTTGTCCATCACCACTAGTCAGTTGAACTTCAACGTGGTTAGCATCTAAAAAATGTCCTAGGCCACGAACGACTTTGACCTTGCGAGCCTTAGCCATACCAGCTAAGCCACCAGTTAACTTGGCAATGACAGATTCTTTGTAGCCACGCAATTGATCGATTTCAATTTTGGGCGCGCCAAAGGTGATCCCATGCTTTGCCATTGTCTTGACTTCATCCATGACAGATGTGGTGTGCAACAAAGCTTTTGATGGAATACAGCCGACGTTTAAGCAAACACCACCCAAAGTGGCATAGCGTTCCACCAATACAGTGTTCATACCCAAGTCAGCACTGCGAAACGCTGCGCTATAACCACCAGGGCCAGCACCTAGAACTAACATCTCGCATTCGTGATCTACCTTACCAGTGTATTGACCGGTAACTGGAGTGGGAAGCGGCGGAGGAGTAAGTGCAGTTACTGCAATTGGAGCTGGAGTTGGTACCGCAGAAGTCGCAGGCTTTGGAGGTGCCCCTGCGCCACTAACTTCAATCTCAGCAATGACACTGCCTTTGGCAACCTTGTCACCGATCTTTACAGAAATAGCAGTCACTGTTCCAGCTGCATCAGCAGGAACTTCCATGGTGGCTTTATCAGATTCAAGAACCAATAAAGGCTGCTCTTTTTCAATGACATCACCAACCTTAATCAGCACCTCAATCACAGGCACATCTGCGTAATCACCAATATCTGGTACAAGGATCATCTGTTTTGACATAGATCCTCCTTATAGAATTGCGCGACGGAAGTCGGACAAGAGTTGCGCAACATGGACATTGAAGCGAGTAGCGAGCGCACCATCAATCACACGGTGATCAGCAGTCAAAGACAATGGGCAGATCAAGCGTGGCACGAATTGCTTGCCATCCCAAACTGGCTTCATAGCGGCTTTGCTAACACCTAAGATGGCTACCTCTGGAGCATTCACGATCGGCGAGAAGTAAGTGCCACCAATGCCGCCCAATGAAGAAATGGTGAAGCTTGCACCTTGCATTTGATCAGGCTTAAGTTTGCCTTCACGTGCCAGTGCAGCTAGGTCAGAAGTTTCTTTGACAATTTCAAAGATGCCTTTTTTATCGACATCCTTAATGACAGGAACAACCAAACCAGTTGGCGTGTCGGCAGCAAAGCCAATATTAAAATATTTCTTGATAACCAAGTCATCGCCATCGAGCGAGCTATTGAACTCAGGATATTTTTTCAGTGCAGCAACGGCGGCCTTCATGATGAACGCCAACATCGTGATCTTGATGCCACTCTTCTCATTTTCTTTATTGGTGAGAACGCGGAAAGCTTCTAAATCAGTAATATCTGCGTCTTCGTGATACGTCACCGCCGGAATCATGACCCAGTTGCGACCTAAATTGGCAGCAGTCAGTTTCTTAATCCGATTGAGCGGTTGGCGCTCGATCTCACCAAACTTAGCAAAATCCACTTTTGGCCAAGGAATTAAATTCAAGCCGCCTAAGCTTCCGCCAGATGCAGCGCCAGTATTACCGCCACCACTCATCGCAGCTTTAACATATGCCTGAACGTCATCTTGAGTAATGCGGCCTTTTGGACCAGTTCCCTTGACTTGAGAAACTGTTACGCCAAGCTCGCGCGCAAACTTGCGTACTGATGGGCTTGCATGATTAACGGTGTCATCTGCTGGAGGAGGTGTGTTGCTTACTGGTGGTGGAGGCGGAGCCAATTTCATCGGAGGCTCTACAGCTGGGGCTTTGGCTTGAGGGGCGGCGGCTACTAGAGCTGGTGCTTCTGCAGGAGCGGTAGCAGATGAAGCGCCCTCTTCCAACATGATCACTACCGAACCTTCGGAAAGTGAATCACCAATCTTGACCTTTACTTCTTTAACCACACCAGAGTGACTCGAAGGCACGTCCATCGTAGCCTTGTCAGACTCCAACACGACGATAGACTGTTCTTTTTCAACGGTATCACCAACCTTAACCAAGACTTCGATCACAGGCACATCTTTGTAATCCCCAATATCGGGGACTTTAATTTCTATTATTTGGCTCATGTTCAGTCTCTTATTAAACCGTCATTGGGTTAGGTTTAGTTGTATCGATGCCGTATTTCTTGATAGCTTCAGCTAGCTTTTGACGATCAAACTGTCCAGCGTCAGCTAAAGATCTCAAGGCAGTCAATACCACCCAGCGACGATCTACTTCGAAGAAGTCACGCAATTTCTCGCGAGTATCAGAGCGGCCAAAGCCATCCGTTCCTAGAACTTCATAACGACGACCCATGTGCTGAATAGCTGGACGAATTTGTTCTGCAAATAAACGAACATAGTCAGTGGCAGCAATCACAGGACCGGTTGTGTCTTTCAAGCATTTTTCTACATGTGACAAGACAGGTGCTGCGGCAGGATTGAGAAGATTGCTGCGATGAACCGCAGTCCAATCACGGCCTAGCTCTGTAAAGCTTGGGCAACCCCACAGATCAGAGGCAACGCCCCAATCTTGATGCAACATCTCAGCCGCTTCAATGACTTCACGGAAGATCGTTCCAGAACCGAGCAATTGCACACGCAACATCGCATTGGCATCCCCTACTGATGCCAACTTGTACATCCCTTTAATAATGTCCTGTTCAGCCCCCTTCGGCATTGCTGGGTGAGCATAATTCTCATTCATCAAGGTGATGTAGTAATAAACGTCTTCTTGAACTTCTAGCATACGACGCATACCGTCCTGAATCACTACTGCTACTTCAAACGAGAAGGTTGGGTCATAGCTGATGCAGTTTGGAACGGCAGCGCTCCATACTTGGCTATGGCCGTCTTCATGTTGCAAGCCTTCACCGTTCAGAGTAGTTCTACCTGCAGTGCCGCCAAGCAAGAAACCACGGCTACGCATATCGCCAGCAGCCCATGCTAAATCGCCGATGCGCTGGAATCCGAACATGGAGTAAAAGATATAGAAGGGCAACATGGGAACACCATGCGTAGAGTAAGCAGTAGCAGCAGCAATCCAATCGCACATACCACCAGCTTCATTAATACCCTCTTGCAGAATCTGACCGTGCTTATCCTCTTTATAGAACATCAGTTGATCATGATCCTCTGGGGTGTAAAGCTGACCGAGTTGATTCCAAATACCCAGTTGGCGGAACATTCCTTCCATACCAAAGGTACGGGATTCATCTGGAACAATCGGAACGACTCTCTTACCGAGGACTTTGTCACGCAAGATAGTATTGAGCATGCGAACAAATGCCATCGTCGTAGAAATCTCACGACCATCTGTGGTTGCCTCTAGCATTGGAGCAAACAGTTCCAAAGCGGGAACCGGCAGACTCTCAGCCTTAGTGCGACGCTGAGGTAAATAACCGCCTAACTCTTGACGGCGTGCCTTCATGTAATCAAGCTCAGTACTGCCATCAGCAAATTTTACTAATGGCATTTCTTCTAACTGATCATCTTTTACGGGGATTTCGAAACGATCGCGGAAGCGACGTACGTCATCGGCATTCATTTTTTTGGCTTGGTGAGCAATATTCATCGCTTCACCAGAACCACCCATGCCGTAACCTTTAATAGTGTGAGCCAAAATAACGGTAGGCTGATCTTTATGATTTACGGCTGAGTGGAAAGCGGCATAGACTTTATGGGGATCATGACCACCACGGTTAAGCGCCCAAATCTCGTCATCACTCCAGTCATTTACCAATGCTTTAAGTTCTGGAGTATTAAATACGATCTCACGAACATAAGCGCCGTTCTTAGCCTTCATTGTTTGGTATTGGCCATCAACGATTTCGCCAAGACGCTGCATCAAAATGCCCTTCTTGTCACGAGCAAACAAAGCGTCCCACTGACCGCCCCAAACTACTTTGATCACATTCCAACCAGCGCCACGGAATTCACCTTCAAGTTCTTGAATGATTTTTCCGTTGCCGCGTACAGGACCATCTAAGCGTTGCAAGTTGCAGTTAATAACAAAAATGAGGTTGTCGAGTTTTTCACGGCCAGCCATACCAATGGCGCCTAATGATTCAGGCTCATCTGTTTCGCCGTCACCCAAGAAGGCCCATACTTTGCGACCTTCTGCTTTAATAAAGCCGCGGTCTTGCATGTAGCGCATGAAGCGGGCTTGATAAATTGCCATGATTGGGCCCAAGCCCATTGATACGGTTGGGAACTGCCAAAAATCTGGCATCAACCATGGGTGCGGATAACTGGAGATTCCCTTGCCGCCAACTTCTTGACGGAAATTATTCAACTGCTCTTCGGCCAAGCGCCCCAACATATACGCACGAGCGTACACACCTGGAGCGGAGTGTCCTTGAACAAAAATGAGATCGCCACCATGATCAGGCGATGGTGCATGCCAGAAATGGTTAAAGCCAACGTCATACAAAGTTGCTGCAGACTGGAATGAAGAAATGTGGCCACCGACGTTGGTATCCTTATTGGCACGCAAGACCATGGCCATTGCGTTCCAACGAGTGTAAGATCGAATCCGATGCTCGACGTTTTGATCGCCTGGTAAGCGCGCTTGCTGCTCTACAGGGATGGTATTGATATAAGGTGTCTCAGCATGAAATGGCTGATTGACACCATTCACGCGAGCATGAGAAATTTGTTGGTCTATTAAATAGGCTGCTCTTTCTGGTCCTTCAGCCTTGATAACACCATCAAGCGCTTGTAACCATTCTTGAGTCTCAGCAGGATCAGCATCCTGAGCACTTGTATTACCTAATATTTGTTCTGGAACCGCTGCCATAACCTGCCTCCATGTGGAATACTGTTTTAACTTTTTACTGTATAGGCACTATTCTAAAAAGGTATATGGGTGTAAACAAGGAATTTTTCACATAATGATAGTATTTATCATAATGTGGTAATTTATTGCAATGCATCTAAATCATTGAAAAACATGGAAATTTAGCTCTAATAGGGCAAAATAGCGAAATTCCATGAAATTCAAGCGTTTTTCAATCTGGCTACTCAGCCCAAGCAAATGGCTCCGCAAAATACGGGGGTTTAAGCTTGTTTACACCCCACTGCTAGCAATTGTGATCTTTACAGCGGTGATGGGGGTTATTTTGGGGACACTCCAACTCCAGGAAAAAACCCAACAAGAATCCTCATTGTTTAGAGAGCTCTCATTTGCAAAGCAGCGCATTCAACTGCGCTTTCTGAATAACGCTGAATTACTCATTTCCATTGGTAGAGATTTAGCTGCAAGTACGGATCAAGCAAAGTTACGTGCAAGCGCACTAGATCAGGCTGAAAATTTAGTGCTTGGAAATCATGAAATTTCACAAATCATCTGGCTCAATGAGAATAATGCTCGCCAATGGGCGATGCCACAATCAGGCGGCCAACCCGATTGGTATCAAAAAACTGAGGATGGCCCGCTCATTCATGAGGCGCTTAGAAAAACAATTGAATTAAGTAAGCTGGCTAATCGCCCTGCATTCAGTCAATTCATCACACTCAAGATTGCTAGTGATGAACCATTAGCAAAAGAAGGAAGAACCGTTTTCTGGCAGGTGGTGCCAACTAGAAATGGTGGGGAGATTACTGGGGTGCTGGCCGCCCTCTATACAGCGCAAGGTGTACTAGATATCATCCCCGGCGAACTCAAAAGTCAATATCGCTTCACACTATTAACTGATAACGAGAAAATGTTGGCGATTTCTTCGGATCGAGATACGCCCAAACGTTCATTTAGTAATCAAACTAGTTTGGATATCGGCGTGTTGAGCCCCAATCTTGTGTTGCGTATTGATACTTTCCCGCCACCAACAAACCTCACATTCAGAATGCTGATTGGGGTTGTACTAGGTTTAAGCGTATTTGTGATTTGGAGTTTGTGGTCAGTTCTAAAACAAATGCAAGTGCGCCAAGAAGCCGAAGCCAATCTTCGTACTGAAACGAACTTTCGAAGTGCGATGGAAAATTCGACTCCAGTAGGTATACGAGCTCACGATTTGGAAAAAAGAATTACCTACGTGAATCGTGCTTTTTGCGAGATGACGGGTTGGTCAGAAAAAGATCTGATTGGGCTTAAACCTCCTTTTCCCTTCTGGCCTGAAGGCAGGAAAGATGAGTTAACCGATAAAATGAATCGCGCTCTAGATCTGCAGACTGCTTCAAGTATGAAGGGTGGAATAGAAGGAGGAGTCTTACGCCGGGATGGATCGCAAATTCAGACGCGTACCTTCATTGCACCGCTCATTAATGAAAAAGGCAGTCAAACCGGATGGGTGACGTCCTTAATTGATATCTCTGAGCCTAGAAAGATTCGTGAAGAATTGGCTGCTTCTCAAGAACGTTTTGTTACCGTGCTGGAAGGGCTTGATGCCTCTGTTTCTGTGATCTCGATTGAAACTGGCGAACTACTTTTTGCAAATCGCTTCTACCGTGAACGCTTTGGCGATAATCCAAAAGGACATCTCGATTTAGCTGGCGGCGAAATAGCGCATAGCACCATGCAGATCATTGCGGAAGAGTTACAAGATGGCAATCCTGGAATTCCACCCTCATCACTCTATCAAGAGTCAGAATCGGAAGATGTGCAGCTTACGGAAAACGGCATCAAGTGGTATGAGGTTCGGCGTCGCTTCATTCCTTGGGTCGATGGCCATTTAGCACAACTCTTAATTGCAACCGATATCACGCTTCGTAAAGTCTCTGATGATCTCAATCGTCAGCAAGAAGAGCGCATGCAGTTCACGAGTCGTTTGACAACGATGGGTGAGATGGCCTCATCACTTGCGCATGAATTAAATCAACCCCTATCTGCAATCTCTAATTACTGTATGGGTGTTGCTAAACGACTGAAGGCGCAATCTGATCCTGAAATGAATAAAGAAATATTGCCGGCACTTGAGAAGGCAGCGGAGCAAGCAGTTCGTGCGGGTACTATCATTCAACGCATTCGAGGCTTTGTAAAGCGTAGCGAGCCTGTGCGTAAATCATGTTCTATTGGCGACATTATTAATGATGCAGTTGGTCTAGTAGAAATTGAAGCCCACCGGCATCGCTTAAATATCACATCCCATGTGGACGAAAATCTTCCCAACGTAGACCTTGATCCTATCTTGATTCTGCAAGTCTTGGTCAATCTCCTCAAAAACTCTTTAGACAGCCTGCGGGATGTTTACCCCCTATCGTCCCGTTGGTCGGCGCCGCCGGTCAAAATATCCGCTGATTTAGAAACCAGTACCTTCCCAGCCATGCTCCGGATCCAGGTAACCGATGCTGGCGCTGGGATTGCGGAATCCGTCACCCAGCGGATGTTTGAGCCCTTTTTCAGCACAAAGGCTGATGGCATGGGGATGGGCCTGAATATTTGCCGCTCGATCATTGAATCCCACCATGGCCGGCTTTGGGCCAAAAATCACATGGATCCAGAACGTACCAAGTTAGTTGGCTGCACCTTTACAATATTGATACCCCTAAAATCACCCGATTCCAAGGCAGCTGTTTAATTACTGTTTTAAGGCTTACGCGCGAGATCCCATATGAATATCAGCACAGCGACAAAACCAAACCAAGCCGAAGTAGTCTACGTTGTAGATGACGATGAAGCTGTGAGAGATTCCCTAACATGGCTCTTAGAGAGCAATGGCTATGTTGTTCGCTGTCACGCTAGTGCGGAACGCTTCCTCCAATCATTACAAAGCACCGATAAGTCCACCATCTCCTGCGCAATTTTGGATGTGCGTATGCCAGGAATGTCCGGCCTAGAGCTTCAAGAGCGTTTGCTCAGTGAACATGTACCGATGCCAGTTGCATTCATCACTGGTCATGGTGATGTCTCTATGGCGGTATCCACTATGAAACGTGGTGCAGTAGATTTTATTGAAAAGCCTTTTAAAGAAAATGACTTGTGTGGCTTAGTGGATCGTATGCTTGCAAAAGCCCGTATCGATTATTCCCAAGCAAGTCAACGCAAGATTACCCAAAGTCTATTAAGCAAGCTCACTGGACGTGAGCGCCAGGTTCTTGAAAGAATTGTTGCGGGTCGCTTAAACAAACAAATCGCCGATGATCTCGGCATCTCTATTAAAACGGTTGAAGCGCATCGCGCCAACATCATGGAGAAATTAAATGTCAATACGGTCGCTGACTTGCTCCGCTTAGCGCTATCAGATCCCCAACCTAACTGATCACTTGTCTACAGTTATGCCTGCGCAACTCCTTGACGGTAACCTCCTCTCTAAGAAACTTCGAGCAGAGATTGCGACTCGCGGAGCTATTGTTACCGCTAAAGGTGTCAGACCAGGTCTTGCCGTAATTGTGGTTGGCGATAACTCCGCTAGTCAGGTATACGTTCGCAACAAAGTTAAAGCCTGTGAAGATGTAGGCTTTCATTCTGTTTTAGAACGCTATGCAGTCGAGTTAGGCGAAGAAGAATTGCTCGCCCGCATTGCAACGCTAAATGCTGATCCTGCTATTCATGGCATTCTGGTTCAGTTGCCACTGCCAGAACATATTGCTTCTGAACGAGTACTTGAAGCCATTGCCCCTGAAAAAGATGTTGATGGTTTTCACGTTGCCAATGCTGGTGCCTTGATGGTTGGCCATCCAGAATTCAAACCATGCACCCCTTACGGCTGCATGAAGATGCTTGAAAGCATTGACTATCCTATACGTGGTGCTCGCGCAGTGATTGTCGGCGCCTCTAATATTGTTGGTAAGCCAATGGCGATGTTGTTATTGCAAGCCGGTGCAACCGTTACCATTTGCAATAGTAAAACCCGCGACTTAGCGCATCACACTAAAGATGCAGATATTTTAGTAGTCGCAACCGGTAAACCCAGGATGATAAGTGGCGACATGGTCAAAACTGGCGCCGTTGTCATTGATGTGGGCATCAATCGCCTGCCTGATGGGAAGCTTTGCGGTGATGTGGATTTTGATACGGCTAAATATATCGCCGGCTGGATTACGCCAGTTCCCGGCGGTGTTGGGCCAATGACCATCACCATGCTCCTCATGAACACCCTTGAAGCAGCTGAAAAAGCAGCAAAAAGGTAGTTAAGCGCTAAGGGCCATTTAGCAAGAATTGCTGCATTACAGTAAGCTAGAGGGATGACTATTCCTACTCCATCCCACCTACTTCACAATCCACTGATTACATTTGGACGCGGCATTCCTGCTTATGCAGAAGTAAAGCCTGAGCATATCAATTCAGCAATTTCCTATTTATTGAAAGAGGCAGAGGCGGCTGTTCATAAAGCGACTGATGCCAATACGCCGTGCACTTGGAATGCCTTAGCTGAACCGCTGGAGGATGCCACTGAATCCTTAGGTAGATCATGGAGCGTCATCTCCCATTTAAATAGTGTGGCGGATACACCGGAATTACGAGCTGCCTATGGCGAGATGCTACCGCAGGTCACAGCATTCTTTTCCAGTTTGAGCCAGAACTTAGCACTCTACGATAAATTTAAAGTTATTCAAAATAGTTCTGAATTTTCCAAGCTCAGTACGGCGCAAAAGAAGGTTATTGAAAATGCCTTGCGCGACTTTCGTTTGGGCGGTGCCGAGCTTACTGATGCACAGAAACCCCGCTTCGCCCAAATCCAAGATGAGCAAGCCATTCTCGGTAAAGCATTTTCCGATCATGTCTTAGATGCTACTGATGGCTTTGTTCATCTCATCGCAGATGAGGCCGAGCTAGCGGGATTACCAGAGGATGCGATTACCGCTGCAGCAGATACCGCTAAGCAGAAGAATCTAGAGGGCTGGGCATTTAGTTTGCACTTCCCTTCTTACTATCCCGTAATGCAGTACTCAGAAAATCGTGCCTTACGTCAATTGATGTACCAGGCCTACGTGACCCGCGCCTCTGAATTAGCCCCCCAATTCACCAATGGCAAGTTAGAGTGGGATAACACCGAGAATATGTTGGCGCAACTGCGACTGCGCGATGAAGAAGCTCGCATGCTGGGTTTTGCGAACTACGCTTCACTCAGCATAGCGCCGAAGATGGCTAATACCATTTCTGAAGTGAATCAGTTTTTGGCTGATATCGCCAAGAAATCAAAACCATTTGCCCAAAAGGATTGGGATGAGTTACAAGCTTTTGCCAATACTGAACTGCAGCCTTGGGATATCCCGTATTACTCAGAAAAACTCAAGCAAGCACGTTACTCTTTTTCTGAAAATGAACTAAAACAATACTTTCCATTGCCTAAAGTTCTAGAAGGTTTGTTTGGAGTGATTCAGACACTCTTTGGGGTAAAGATTCATCAAGCTGATTTACCTACTTGGCATGCTGATGTTCAGTCTTTCTCAGTCAGTAATGAGTATGGAGAAATCGTTGCCTATTTTTACTTGGACCCCTATGCACGTCCCGGTAAACGTGGCGGCGCTTGGA
>Ga0007857_1000529_pt1 | contig 11211 bp, 7 predicted proteins | sample CryBogCBH10Oct08_FD_71210 | JGI IMG/M metagenome (GOLD analysis project Ga0007857, IMG submission 71210) | Freshwater microbial communities from Crystal Bog, Wisconsin, USA - CBH10Oct08 | ecosystem: Environmental > Aquatic > Freshwater > Lake | place: Crystal Bog, Wisconsin, USA | collected... | reverse complement strand
TTCTTATCTGAGCTAATCTATAAGCATTTAAAGAGTAAGCAACTCTATTTAACACCTACGATCTCAGATGCTTTTGAAATTTACATAAGAGAAAATCCATCTTCTCACCGAAGAAAATTTCGTACAGTCGCGCACCAAGTGTTTTCTCTATTTCTGAATCTTTTCGGTGACTTACCACTCGAAGATTTGGGACACTTACACATTACCCAATTCAGAGATCATCAACTCGCGAGAGGATTACATCCGAACAGTGTTCGCCGCCAAAACAATACGCTAAATGCGATGATCAACATGGCATTTAAACACCTTGACATAGACCGTTTGAGTCCATTTCGGCGCCTTCACATACGCGGAGAAGGTGAACTATCAAGAACAATCCCCGTAATCACAAATGATCATTTGTTGAAGGTGAAAGCACATCTTTTAAGCCACCCCATCGCGTCAAGGCTGGTAGGTTTAATTCAACTCAATACAGGCATGCGCATATCAGAACCTGTTTTTGCGAAGCTGGACGACCTTGTCTTGGATCATGAAATCCCCCATCTATGGGTCCGAAGAAACAGTCTGACTGATAGAAAGACTCTCGCCAGCATTAGGTGCGTCCCTCTTTTAGGAATTTCTTTGTTAGCAGCCAAAGTTCTCCATGAAAGGGCCATTCGTCAAGGTAGTGAATGGCTGATCCCCCAATATGCCAATGAAATTGGAAATGCGACCTGCTCTGCAACTTTAAACAAATACATGAAGCCGCTGAACTTTCGATCTCACATGTTTAGGCATGCCTTCATAGATAGACTAAAAGCTCTAGGCGATGTACCGATTCCAATTGCCGAGTCGATAACTGGTCACGGTCGTAACAGGTCAGACTTTGAGCACTACGGCAGTGTTGGCTACACACTTGAACAAAAAAAGGCAGTGATTGAAAGAGTATTAATTTAAAATTAAAGCATTTCGATCCCGTTACGCTCATCCAATATTTTTCGCCAAGGATGCATCCGCGGCCGACCACAACCCGACGCCTAGATACGTTCTGAATTACCGACTTTAAAATTAACGAATTCCGTATGCCTGAATTTGCAGCCCGCTGACGAGATCTGAGACCTCACTGGGGGTTGATATCTGCAACAAAACCTTTCCACGCTACAAAAAGTCAACCTCTGAAAATATCGAAGGGTTCAATCTTGAGCACGCGCCGGATACCGAAGTAGCTTGAGATGCTGGCAATCACGACCACCATCCCGAACGCCAGACCCAGGTTCCAGAAGGTGATGATCGCGGCGTAGTTGGGCAAACGCGCACGCGTGATCGAGATCATCAGTGTGACCAGGCCCAAGCCCAGACCGAACCCGGTGAGCGCAGTAAAGGTTGCCATGAACAAGATCATGTAGACCAGTTCGCGTCCTTTGGCGCCAATGGCCTTGAGGGCACCGAACTTCTCTAGGTTCTCCAGGATGAAGCTGTAAAAAGTCTGTCCTGAAATCGACAGGCCGACGAGAAAACTGATTACCGTCATGATCAGGATATTGGTGCCGATACCGGTCTTGTAGGTGTAGTAATCGGCGATCCGAGTGTTGAATTCGTCCTTGGTGAAAGCGACATAACCGAGCTTAGCCACCTGCTGTTTTATGCTGGCGATCGCGGCTTCGCTCTTCGCTTGCAGCAAAACATAGGAGATCGTGTATCGCGTCGTTGGAATGTATTCAATGGCTCGGCTGTATGTGGTGTAGAGCGTGGGCACACCGTTTAAGCCGTTGGATGCGACCTTGGCTATGCCCACGATCACGCCTCGATGGTCGTTAAGTTCGAAGGACGTGCCAATCTTCGGTTGTTCGAGTTTGTCGAAGTCGGCATCATTGACCACAAAGAAGGAATTGTCGGCGTAGATATCTTCGATCTTTCCCTGCTCAAGTTCCGGGCGACCGAACAGGCTTGTGTCGTCAAGGCCAACGACCGTTATTACTTGGTAGGTGCCGCTGGCGAGCCTGACTTGCGCGCCAGCTATGAACAAAGGCACGGCGTAGCTCACGCCGTCCATGCTGCGCACGGCATCTAGCAAATAATTAGGCAGCGGAATCGAGCTGGTTGCAGTGTTTACTGCCGGGTCCATGATCCACATCGTTGCGCCAATGTTGCTCACAGTCGAATAGGCGCGGTTCAGGATGCCTGCAAACATTGCGGTCATCTGCATCATCAGAAACACCGCGAATGTGATTCCAATCAGCAGTGCTGAGAACTTCGCCTTGTCGTTGACCAGCAGTTTGAAGCCGATTCGAAGGATGCCGCTGTATTTCATGGCGATTTGTCCCCATTGGCCGGGTCCTGCGCATTCCACCATCCCCCACCCAGCGCAACAAAAAGCGCGACAGTGTCTTGGTGCCGCTGTGCCAGCGCTTGCAGATAGGCGATGACGGCGGTGTGATACTGCACGTCGGCTGTCAATACATCCACGTAAGCGACCAGGCCAGCGCGGTAGTTAGCCTGCAAAAGCTGGAGTGACTCGCCCGCATCACGCTGGGCGTCCACCTGAGCCTGCAAGGCTTGGGCGTCGTGCTCCAAAGCCTTCAAGGCATCAGCGACCTGTGCAAAGGCAGCCAGCACGGTCTGGCGGTAGTTGGACTGCTGCACATCGTAGGCATCGACGGCGGCCTGCCTTTTCGCTTGCAGGCTGCCGCCGCGAAACAGCGGCGCCACCAGCGCTGGCCCCACGCTCCAGAACCGGCCTGCGGGACTGGCAAGGTTACTCAGACTGGAGCCGGCTGCGCCATATGTGGCATTCAGGGTGAAGCTGGGATACTGGGCCGCCGTTGCCACACCGACGTTTGCGCTAGCCACATGAAGTTGGGCTTCTGCCGCCAGGATATCGGGCCGCTGACGGACAAGTTCAGAGGGCAGGCTCAGTGAAAGATCCAGAGGCAGTGTCAAACTGGCCAGATCGATTTCGGGCGGTGGCAAATTATCCGGCGCAACACCTTGCAATAACATCAGCAAATGGTTGGCTTGGCTGAACTTCTGCCGCAGTGGCGCGAGTAAGGCTTGATTGGTGGCGATCAGACTGCGCTGGATCAGCAAGTTGGCGTACGGCATAGTTCCGGTGTGCACTTGCACTTCAACGCTGCGCAATTGCTCTGTCTCCAGCGCTATCAGCTCTTCGGTCGCGTGAATTTGCGCAGAGTAGGCGGCGCGCGCAATGCAGGTATTTACGACATTGGCTGACAATGTAAGGTAAGCCGCTCTTGCTGTGTAGCGCTGTACCTGAACCTGTGCACCCAAACCTTCTACAGTGCGGCGTTCACCGCCGAACACGTCTAGTACGTAGCTGACATTGGCGCTCGCAGTAACTAGGCTGAAGAGGTTTCCGGGTGCTGAGGAGCCTTGTTGTATCGGCGCATTTCGTGCGCGTTCTCCGCCGAAAATGGCACCCACTTGCGGGTAAAAAACGCCGTCACCGGCGCGAAGTTCTTCCTGACTTTGCCTCAAACGGGCCTCGCTTGCTTCCAGCGTCGGATTATTGGCAAGGGCCCGCCGAACCACCTCGTTCAGCGGTTCTGACTTGAATAGCCGCCACCAGTCCGCAAGCAACCTGTTGCCGCGATCGAAGCGTTGTGTCAAACCATCTGCTGCGATGGTGGCAGCAGTTTGTGGCCCGGGACTATAGCCTTGGGCGTCGGGCGGCGCAGGTCGACCGAAGTCCGGACCCAGCGCGCAGCCGCAGAGAAAGGCTGCGCAGATGATGGCTACAGGCTGACCGCACACCATCGAAGTTCGAAGTTCGGCTTTCATTTCTTTCCGATGAAGACATCCACCAACTGACCGGGAAAGGCCATCGTGGAGGATGTCATCTTGAAGCGAAAGATGACCGGCAGCACACGTAGATCGACCTTTTCCTGACGCTGATTGGAAAGTTCGATCTTTGGCGACACATAGGGCTGCACGCGTACGAACTCCAACGGTACTTTTACGTCTGTGCCTCGGATCGACATCTGAGCCTGAATGTGATCCGGTTGTGGCAGGCGTGAGACAAGGATTTCGTCGATATAGCAGCGCACGGCCAGCGTATCCTGCGGAGCACTCATCACCACCAGTGGGGCTTGTCCCTGCGTGTAGGTATCCAAAACGCCAAGCGGGGAAACGTAACTTCCGGCCGCAGCGTTTACTGCTAGTACGACCCCATCGACCCGGGCCTTAAGGATGTACTTTTGTAGCAAGGCATTGGCTGCTTGGTACGCTTGCTCCAGCGCCTGGACCTGCTTGTTTTGATTGAGGATATCGAAATTCCAGGCGCCAGCCTGGGTCAGGTTGTACTGCTTACGTGCCAGATCAAGTGCAGCAGTTCCCTGGCGCACTGCATTGTCTGCCGTGTCTAATACGTCCTTGCTGATTGACTTCGCGTCGATGTCGTAGGCGGCACGGCGCTTGTCGTACTGGTCGCGCGCTAGTTTCAGATTGGATTCAGCCAGATCCACCTGGGCCTTGGCAATCGCCAGCGTCTCGCTGCGTGGCTGGGCTTTGAGTTCGCTCAGAACCGTCTTTGCGGCTTCGGCTTGAAGGCGCGATTGCTCAGTAATCGCTTTCTGTACGGAATCGTCGATGGACAAAAGCGGCGTGCCTGCCTTGACTTTCTGGCCCTCGTGAACCAATACCGTTGTGATCTGGCCAGCTACGTCAGGGTAGATCGTAATGTTTGAGCCGCCGGGTTGGTCACTTTCGATAATGCCGTTAGCATATATTGCAGTCTCGTAGGGGTTGCTCACCGGTGCGAACGCGGGGGGCTGTGCCTTGCGTTCGATGCCGAAGATGTAGGCTGCAATGAATGCAGCAACTATGCCCAGGATCGACAAGGTAAAGATGATTTTATTTCTCATTGGGTCCCCTTTTCCAGACCGGTAATACACCCGTCTTCCATGTGGACGATGCGATCGGCGTACTCGTTGATGCGCGCGTCGTGGGTAACGATCAGAATGCAGCGCTGCGCGTTAAGAATCTTCTCCTTCACAAATGCGATGATCATCCTTCCAGTGTCGCCGTCCAGCGATGCGGTGGGCTCGTCCAAAATCAGGATTTCAGGACTGCCGACAATGGCGCGCGCGATCGCCACGCGTTGCTGCTCGCCGCCGGAAAGCTTGACTGGCAGGATGGCACCACGCCCCGTAAGTCCGACGACGTCAAGATATTTCTCGGCCTCGGCGATCGAGTCGTCCCAGTTGCGTTGCTTCAGAATCAGTGGAATGGCAATATTCTCGGCCGTCGTAAGGCGCGGGAACAGGTGGTAGTCCTGAAAAACGAAGCCTATGGTGTTCAGGCGAAAATTAGCCAACTGGTCCTTGCTCAAGCTCCAAATATCGTCTCCCTTGACAGTCACGCTGCCAGCGTCGGGCCGAAGGATGCCCGAGATCATGCTCAAAAACGTGGTCTTGCCGCTGCCCGACGGGCCCACGATGAAGACCATCTCGCCAAAGTGCGCAACAAAGCTGACCGCATTTACCGCCGTCATGCGAGCCTCTCCCTCACCGAAGTACTTCGTCAGCCCGGCTGCGACGATGGCTTCCACTTTGGGAGCGCTGGGTCGATCGCGGGACGAATGCTGCAAGCTCACGGATCGATCTCGGTTCGGAATGCTTTTTCGTTCCTGAAACTCATCGTTTCCATCCCTTGAACCATCATTTACCCTCTCCGACGGCACTGCGCCACGTTCTGTGGCCAATGTATTCTCAATTGAGCGCGCGATCTTGATCCAAATCAATGTCCGTCACAGCTGAAACTTTCAATGATGGAATTGGCGCATGACGTCTAATTTGATCGACTCATACCTGAGTCATCCGCGTGAAACTGCGTCAACTTAATTCACTTCCAATACGGGATTTTTTACGCGCAAACTAATACTCGTCTACTTTGATTTCAGCGCTACATCCAGACTTGGCCTGGGCGAAGACATCAAAACGTAAAAATTGTCGGGTGCTAGCACGAACCTGAATAGTGATGCTTTTTCCGCAAGAGACTAACGTCTGAGGAGCTGATCTTTCAAAGTCACTTCAACGCTATCTGTAAGCCTAGTCGTTTTCATAGTCTTACTACTATCTCTAAAGATAAGCGATAAGACAGGTCTGGCGATTGAGGGAGCTAGCTCACAATAGGCTAGCTCCCTTGAACAAAAAAGGCAGTGATTGGAAGAGTACTAATTTAAAACTAAGCATTTCGATCCCGGATTCAGGGATCGAACAATCAATAGCATTCGTTTCGATTCCTGGTCACGGATTCGAACGTTCACTAATTAGCTGATGGCACTGCCCCCGTAGAATTAACTGTCTTTTTTCCTGCAGATTGAAGCTCACTTTCCATAACCAATAACCTTGCCACTCTAGAGGTGCAATCACCTTCGATTGTGGGGCAAAGATCTTGGTCAGACACTTTTAGCTTTTTTTGCAATGGTCTAAAAATTCGCAAAAAATAGAACGCCGATTCCTCTGCTTTGGGCATGCCATTTTTAAGCGCACTAGTGGAAGATAACCAAGCGTAATAGCTAGCGCCGAGCTTGAAATAGCGGTCTTCATTTGTCTTGGCAGGAAGTTTGGCTATCCATTGGCTAGCGCATTTCTGAAATTCAACAGCATCTTCGTGCATGAGGCGTTGACATTTTTCGCGGCCCTCCAAACTGGCCTTGGCACTTAAGGCCAACATTGGACTTAATATTTTTTTTGGTGCTTCATCAGCCGAAGTCAAACAGGAAAAGAAAATCAGAACCAAAAAAACCACCCCAGTAAAGGGGCGGTTGTTCAATGAAAAGAACATAGGAAATATAAAAATCAGGGATTACCGCAACCGTTCCATGTTCCTGTAGCGCAGGCGTTGCCATTTTGATCAAGCTTGGTCACTCGATTAGCAGGCAAGGGTGAATAAGCCGTTCCTGAGGTGTTGTAACTTGCAAAGTACTTAACTAACGCGTCAATGTCAAATCCACCTTGCACGGGGTTGGTACCCGCAGTAAAACCCGGGAAGTTATCGCCACCCGCAGCCAAGAAAGTTGAAATAACGACACGGTAGACCTGAGTCGGAACAATGGGCACGCCATTCAGCATCATGGAACTTGCGACTACACGGTTGCCTTGACCACGGGGCTGGCCAGCAGGTTGTCTTGAATCCCAGGTATATGTGAAACCAGCAGATGGCATCAAAATCTCACCGACGCCATTGGGCGCATAGAAAGCTGTGTTATTGGGGGCTTCCCATTGTTGCTCGAGGACTGTTTTGATCTGGGATCCAGTCATGTCGACAGCCACCAAGGTGTCGTGGAAGGGGTTGGTGTTGAACAAAGCTGAATAAGTGAAGGGACCAGGGTAAGCGCCATTGCTCGAGGCAAGGTTAGTGCGAACACCGCCGGATTGAATGAACGAAATTTGACCAGGCTTGGCAACTGCAGCACCTTGCATGGCTGCTAACTGGCTATCAGCGCTCAAGTCGCCCATTGGTGTTTCAACAGTCTTGTTGCGTGAGCCTGAATCACAGGTGTTATTCGTAGTGCAGCCAGGTGGAGGTGCTTGAATGTTCACTTGCGCAGTTAGATAACCAACTACTGCACTACCAGCCGTGGCGGAGAGGCTCTTGTAATTGCTAGCTGCAGTGACCAATGAGGCCACTGGGGTTACAGCCGTGATGCCGTTGGGGTAAGCCGGTGCTGTTGCGCTATAGCTGGTGGCAGGATTAATAACGGGGGTGTTGAATCCATTCACAGCTGAGACAGCGCCTGTATTGTCGAAAGACAAATCAATGGCAGTAACGCCCTTTGTGTAAAAACCCGATTGGGTGACGGTGACTAACTTGCCGGATTTAACCGGTTTTTTGCAAATGTAGTCGGTATGGGTATGCCCGCTAACCACTACGTCAACGTTGTCGCTCAAATTTGCCAGAATTGGCAAGATGTCCCCGTTAAAGCCCGGGCAAGTGGTGTCGCCATATACCGTTGAGGTTGTGAAACCACCTTGGTGAATCAACACCACGACTGCATTGACGCCCTGCGACTTCAAGGTGGCTGCCGCGTTATTGATAGCTGTAGCTTCATCGCCAAAGGTCAGACCGGCGACACCAGTTGGATTCACTTCGCTGGGAGTATCTTTGAAGGTCAAACCGATAAATCCCACTGTTGGACCGTTGACTCCGTTTGCATCTGGAAACTTTTTAACGTAAGCAGCAGGGAAAATTGTTTGGCCGGTCGCAGTGTTAACGACGTTGGCAGCCAAGTATTTCCAAGTGGCACCAGAAAAGGTTTTGCCGGCCATCAAACAAGTGTCTACACCAACAACGCCAAAGTTGCCGCTGGCTGGATAGCAGGTGCTTATTCCAGACCCGTTACCCTGAATGCGTTTTAACTCTGTCAAGCCTTTGTCAAATTCGTGGTTACCGACCGATGAAACCTCCAAGCCAATTTGGTTCAGAATATCTACAGTAGGCTCATCGTGAGCAATGTTCGAGGTGTATGGGGAGGCACCAATGTTGTCACCTGCCGCCACCACCACACTGTTGGGCACGGCTGATCGCAAGTTGTTAACCACAGCACCCATGTATGCAATACCGCCAGTGTTAACAGTGACGCCCGCGGGAACACCGGATAAAGGCACCACCGAGGTAGATTTGCTATCCAAAGGGTCCAAGTTACCGTGAACATCATTGAACGCAACGATCCGTACACTTTGGTAGCCGACTGGGCCATTGCCGGAAGAGGATCCACCGCAGGCACTTAATAAAATGCTAGCTGCAAGAGCAGAGGCCAAAAGAATAGGTTTTAAGATTTTCATTTCTTTATTCCGATTTGTCTAGTTTGAAGGTTAGCTTAAAGCTTGCCAGTGAGGCTCAAGAAAAAGGCCCTGGGTGCACCTGGCAAAATGGTTTGATCAGAGCCAGTAGAGTCGGAGTAGACAAAGCCATTGCTGCCGAGAGTGGCGATGTAACGCTTGTCGGTCAAGTTAGAGCCTGTGAGTTGCAACGTCAAATCGCTGAAAGAAGCCACGTTGCCGAAGCGGTAGCCAACAGAGCCATTCAACAATGTGCGGCCAGAGACCGAGGCGTCGTTCGAGTAGGTGTAATAGCGCTTGCTCATGAAGTCGGCGCCCAAGTTGGCAAAAACTTCATTCACGTCGTAGCTGATGATGGATTTCAGCATTTGGTTTGGCGAATCAACGATAGTTTTGCCATTCGTGTTGTAACTTACACCGTTGCTCATATAGTTACTGGTGTAAATGTTTTTGTTGACATTTAGACTATTGAACCAAGAATAACCCTTGGTAAACTTCCAAGAGTCAGAAACTTCAAAACCTGTCATACGCGCCCCACCAACATTCCCCAGAACAGAGGGATTACCGACGATGCCTGGACCTTGCTGGATGGCTAACAATCGATTTTGAAAGTTGATGTTGTAGACCGCTACTACAGCTTGATGGTCAGCCGTGTTTAGGCGCCAGCCACCTTCCACAGTGTCTGAGGTTTCAGGTTTAAGTGTATTTTGAATAGCAGCAAAGCCAGCAGCTGTCGTACCAAATGGGCCTGCTACTGAACTTTGGAATGCACGCATGTTCTTTGCATAACCAGCAAACAACTCGGAGGTATTATTCAAAGCATAAGTCAGACCAAGTTGAGGTAAGAAGGGCTTGCTAGAGTTGATTGTTGCAGATGGATAAGATCCAATCTGCGAGATATCGCTTGTAGCGACTTTAAGTGACTTAAAGCCGTAATTAAAGTTCAATTCGCTGGTAATGCTCCAGTTGTCCTCTAAAGAGAACTGAGTTGTCTTGGTACCAAACTGGTTTTGCCATTGTGTATAAAAAGGATTGCTTGGAAAATCGTAAGGTGATGGGTAAGCACTTGCGGGTGTTGCGTAATAACGACGCGCCTCATTGAACTTGTTGTCTTCGTACCACATTGCTGCTTTCATTGCGTGATCAGCGACTATGTAATCAGCACTTGCAACAATACCGTCTCGGTTCAATCGGTATTCAGTGGTTCGAAGAGATGCAGGCGTTCCATCTGGCGACGCTACATAAGGCGTATACCAAAGGCCATCACCTTTGTCGTGGTGTGAGTAAATGGTAGCTTTGGTTTTAAAAACATTCGAGAAGTTAGTCGACAAGCTAACTCCATACAACTCATCTTGACGCAGACCAGAACCTGCATAGTATTGGTAGTCACAAGACGCGTAGTAATTGCTGGCAACGCCATTTACAGTATTGCCACATTCGTTTTTGGCAATATTCAGAGCCTTTGTGACGTTGGGATATGTGTTATCAAACTTATAACCATATTGATTGATCATTTGCAAAGACAAATCTTGATAATCAATTTCGCGACGATCTGAGGTATTAGCAAACGCGGTTAACTTGCTGTTTCCGATGTCGTTGACATACTTGAAGTTGAATTGTGTTTGACGGTCTTGGCCAGAACCCTTCCATTTGTTGGAGTCTTGGCTGGTCAAACTCAAGTAGGCACGTCCGAAATCGGTTTGGCCAGTTTCAAAACGGGCAAAAACATGCTTGTCGCTGAAGGATCCCGAACCCAAGTTGAAAAACAGACCGCCTTGCTTGGACGGGTCAACCGAATAGAACTGGACAGTACCCCCCAAATTACTTGAAGAAGCGGTGCTCAAGGAACCTGTACCTGCAGACAAAACCACCTTGTTGATGTTTTCAGTAGAGATGGCTCGGCTGATGTGTAAACCGTTGAAGTTGGAATATGACATGTCGCCTAAAGGCACTTCGTCTAATGTGAAGCCCAACTGATTCTGGTTGAAACCTCTCACGGAAATTCGTTCTGACCACTCATAAGAGCCAAAAGTGTCAGCCGATTGAAAATTCACCGAGGGCAATCTCGACACAGCGGCAAGAGGGCTAGAGCCTGGAGGCAACTGGCTCATTTCTACACTGGTGATGGTTTCCACTTGTCGCGAAATGCCTTTACCGTTAGCGACAACAAGGACTTCTTCGGGCGCATTGTTGGCTGCTTGAGCCCAAGCCATCGCTGGCACAAATGTAGCCAAGACCAAGGACGAAACGATTGATTTTTTGAAACCAATCTTCTGAAGATGAAGAGAACTTTTCACAAGAATTTCCTTTTGATCAGCTAATAAATAAATCTGATCATTGACTCTTTTTGTGACGTGTCGATGAATTTTGTTTACCTATGAATTTATTTGCAACACAAGCCAAGTTGTCATGCCTAAGCAACAAATGGTTG
>Ga0007857_1000518_pt1 | contig 11387 bp, 15 predicted proteins | sample CryBogCBH10Oct08_FD_71210 | JGI IMG/M metagenome (GOLD analysis project Ga0007857, IMG submission 71210) | Freshwater microbial communities from Crystal Bog, Wisconsin, USA - CBH10Oct08 | ecosystem: Environmental > Aquatic > Freshwater > Lake | place: Crystal Bog, Wisconsin, USA | collected... | reverse complement strand
GAATCAATTGCGTATGATTGAAGATGCAACAGTTATCTATCGTATCTCTCGTGCACCAGAACGTAGGATTTTTTATATTGACGTTGGTAACTTGCCTAAACTAAAGGCTGAACAGTACCTACGTGACATTATGGTCAAGTATAAGAACAAGTTGGTATATGATGCCAACACAGGTGAAGTCCGTGATGACCGTAAATTCTTGTCTATGATGGAGGACTTCTGGTTACCACGTAGAGAAGGCGGTAAAGGTACAGAAATTACTACATTGCCTGGTGGTCAAAACTTAGGTGAGTTGGAAGATGTTAAGTACTTTGAAAGAAAATTATATAAATCTTTAAATGTACCTATCTCTCGTTTGGAACCTAATCAAGGTTTCTCTCTTGGCCGTGTATCTGAAGTTACTCGTGACGAATTAAAGTTCAGTAAATTCGTAGACAGACTTCGTAACAAGTTTGCTGATGTATTTGACCAAGCTTTGAGAGCACAATGTGTACTTAAAGGTATTTGTACTGCTGAAGAATGGAATGAGTTTAAAGAACACATCTCTTACGACTTCATTAAAGATAATAACTTTACTGAATTAAAAGATGCTGAGTTGATGAGAGAACGTCTAACCTTGTTGGGTGACATTGATCCATATACTGGTCGTTACTTTTCACAAGCATGGATTCAACGTAATGTGTTGCGTTTAACTGATGACCAAATCAAAGAAATGCAAGAAGAAATTGATGAAGAAAAAGAAGCTGGTTTAGGTTTACCTGTGGGAGTTACTAATGATGTAGCACAACAAGCTATGTTATCTCAAGTTCCACAACAGCCAATGAATCCTGCAGACCAAACGGACGATGAATAATATAAATAGGTAAACCGATTTTTGGAGAATAAAATGACAACAAGACAAATTATTGATTATGCATTTGACGATAACGCTAAAGAGATGCGTGATGCACTTTACGCAGAAATTCACGATAGAGTTACCGCACAAATCCAAAACAAAAAAATAGAAATTGCTCAGAATCTTTTTCCTGAGGAAGAACCTCAAATAGAACAAGAGCCACAAGAAGAATTGGAATAATAAATGGCCAATAAGTATACATATCAGGTACTAAGAGATACCTCAACAGAAGCCATCATCAAGTTGACTGGATTCTTTGATGGTAGCGGACAAGAATCTAACAACGCACGTATTGCAGCTAATAGTTTTGCTGGTGCTCTTGCAACAAATGGATACCTTGTTGCAAACAGTCAAGGCGGCGCTGCAAATACAGCACTAAGTCGTTACGACATACAATTAACAGGTTTAAAATATTATGTTAACTTTCCAACATCTTCTGTTGGTGCTGTAGAAATTTTTTGGAACGGTGGCGGTGCAACTGCGGCGGCTCAGTATGCCAACTCTGCAACTATTTTCCATCTAAACATGCAAGGTGAATTTGGTCTCGGTGAACAAATTCCATCTATTTTAAATAATTCTGGTAATACAGCATTAGGTGCAGCAAGTATTGGTAATGGTGATATTGGCGTGTATACATCTGGTGCAGTTGCAAATAGTTCATATACATTAATTGTAGCTTTACGTAAGAATAACCAAATGTATCAACGTGGTCAATTCAACGATCCAGCAGCATTCAACTACGGACCATACGGTGTAACACCATGAAATTAATCAAAGAAATATTTGAAACCGTTAATTATCTTGTAGAAGATAAAGACGGAAAAAGGAACTTACACATTGAAGGTCCATTTCTGGTTGCGGAAAAGAAAAACCGTAACGGCCGTTTGTATGAGTACAAGACTTTAAAAAATGAAGTTCACAGATATACAACAGAATACATTAATAAAAACAGAGCTTTTGGTGAGTTGGGTCATCCTGATTCACCAACTATCAATCTAGACCGTGTGTCACACATGATTGTGGATTTACGTGAAGACGGTACACAATGGATTGGTAAAGCAAAAATTATGGAAACTCCTATGGGAAACATTGCTCGTCAGTTGATTGAGGGTGGTGCTCAACTTGGAGTTTCTTCACGAGGCATGGGTTCGTTGGTTAACAAGAATGGTGTTAACATTGTACAACCTGATTTTTATCTAGCCACAGCGGCAGATATAGTAGCAGATCCTTCTGCACCTGGAGCTTTTGTTCAAGGTATTATGGAAGGAAAAGAATGGATGTTGGTTGAAGGTGTATGGACTGAAGTTGACCAAGAGCAAGCAATCGGACAAATCAAGAGAGCTTCTCAAAAGGAAATTGAACAAGTCAGTTTACGCATATTCGAAAACTTCATGAAAAAACTTTAAATATAAATATCCAATACCAAATCAAGGAGATTTTCAAAATGGGAAAATTTAATCTATCAGAAGCCGCTAATGCAATTTTGAGTGAAGATTCAAAGTCTAACTTTGAAGCAAATATCAAAGCAAAGCAAGGTATGCGTGGCTCAGACAAACATCCTAAGGGAGAAGTAGGAAGCAATAAACTAGATACATCTGTGGCATATGGCCAAAAAGATGCTGGTATGATTGGACAATCACCAGAGAGAGCACTAACAGACTCTTTGCCTGATTACTTAAAAGGTACACCACAAGCAACACCACCTGGTGCAACACCACCTGTTGGTGCAGAACACGATGGCGTTGGCGCTACTAAGCCACAAGGCCAACCACAAGAAACAATGGGTCGTAAAGATATTATGACTCCAACTAAATCAGATGCAACCGATTACGATTCAATTCGTGACCGTAAACCAGGTAAATTGGCACCACAAATGATGCAAATGAACAAAGGTGCTACATTCCAGCACTATGAAGAAACAGAGTATGACGATGAAGATACTTTGACTGAAGAAGAAAAAATGATGATGAAAGACAAAATGTCTAAGAAAAAGATGATGCAAGACAAAATGAAAGAAAGAATGAAAGAAGACATGGATGCATTGTTGTCTGGTGAAAATCTTTCAGAAGAATTCGTTGAGAAAGCATCAACAATTTTTGAAGCTGCAGTTTTAGCACGTGCAGAAGAAGTCATCATTGCTGCAGAAGAAGAATTAGCAGAACAGTTCAATGAAGCCGTTGAACAAGTTAAAGAAGACTTGGCAGAAAAATTAGACACATACTTGAACTATATGGTTGAAGAATGGGTTCAAGAGAATGAAGTTGCAATCAGTGAAGGTTTGAGAGCCAACGTTATCGAGAACTTTGTTTCCGGTTTGCATAACTTATTCAAAGAACACTACATCAATATTCCAGAAGACAAGGTAGATGTTGTTGAACATTTGTCTACTAAAGTTGATGAGTTGGAATCTGAATTGAACGAACAAATCAAAGCATCAGTTCAACTAAAGCAAGAATTAAACGAACACAATAAAAAAGAGGCTATTTACGCAGCTTGTGAAGGCCTAACTACGCAGACCCAAATTGAAAAAATGAAATCACTCGCAGAGAGTATTGAGTTTACAAGTTTGGAAGAGTTTACTAGAAAATTGGAGACAATCAAGGAATCATATTTCCAAACTCCAGTGAATAATAGTGGCAGTGCTGCACTCAATGAGGAAGTCATTATTGAAGATGCACCTAAAAAATCAGCTTCATTTGACCCCGAAATTGGACAATACGCAAAAACAATATCACAGACTTTGGTAAAATAATAAATAAACCTACCAAAAAATAAACAAGGAGCATTTTAAATGTACATGACAGAAGAACTACAATCGAAATGGGCACCAGTTTTGGAGCATCCAGAACTCGAAGCCATTAAAGATCCATACAAGCGTGCTGTTACAGCATTGGTATTGGAGAACCAACACCAAGCTATGAAGCAAGACCGTCAAGCTTTGAATGAGACAGCTGATAGCGGTCCAACAAACGTTACTGGTGCTGGTGTTTCTAACTTTGACCCAATCTTAATCAGTTTGGTTCGCCGTTCATTGCCTAACTTGATTGCTTATGACATTGCTGGCGTTCAGCCAATGACTGGACCTACAGGTCTTATCTTCGCAATGCGTGCTAAGTATAATGCAATGACAGGTGGTACATCATCTGAGGCATTCTATAACGAAGCTAACACAATCTTCACTGGTGCAAGTTCCAGCGCAAACCCATACGGTTTTGCTGGTAACAACACAACTGATACAGCTAACTCTGCTGTTCGTGACGAGACATCTAATACATTCACAACTGGTATTGGCATGCCAACAGCTACTGCTGAATTCTTGGGTTCAGATAGCGGTCAGCCTTTCCAACAAATGGCCTTCTCAATCGAGAAAGTTACTGTTACGGCTCAATCACGTGCATTGAAAGCTGAATACTCATTAGAGTTGGCACAAGACTTGAAAGCAATCCATGGTTTGGATGCTGAAACAGAATTGTCTAACATTCTTTCTACTGAGATTTTGGCCGAAATTAACCGTGAAGTTATCCGTACAATCTATACATGTGCTGTTGCAGGCGCTCAGTATGGTACTACAACTGCTGGTTACTTCGACTTGGATACAGACTCTAACGGTCGTTGGTCTGTTGAACGTTTCAAAGGTTTGATTTTCCAAATCGAACGTGATGCTAACGTTATTGCAAAACAAACTCGTAGAGGTAAAGGTAACGTTCTGATCGTTTCTTCAGACGTTGCTTCTGCTATGGCTATGGCTGGTGTGTTGTCTTACACTCCATCACTACAAGCTGACCTACAAGTTGACGATACAGGCAATACATTTGCTGGTATGTTGCACGGTCGTATCAAAGTGTACATCGATCCATATTATGGCGGTTACACATCTAACCAAGAATTGGTAACTGTTGGTTATAAGGGTTCTTCTCCTTATGACGCTGGTCTATTCTACTGCCCATACGTTCCTCTACAAATGGTTCGTGCAGTTGACCAGTTCACATTCCAACCAAAAATTGGTTTCAAGACTCGTTACGGCATGGTTGCAAACCCATTTGCAGAAGGCCTAACAGTTGGTAACGGACGTCTAGATGCACAATCTAACGTTTACTATAGACTGTTCGCAGTTAAAAACCTAATGTGATGGTTTAAAACTATATGTAAAAATATAGTAAAGTCACCAAAAAGAGTGACAATTCAAAAGGGAATCGCAAGATTCCCTTTTTTTGTTTTATAAATACATATAGTTCTTAACAATTATTAAAATGAAACCAACATATCTGTACATAAAGCAGCACACATTAACCAAATTGAAATATTTTGGTAAAACGACCAAAAAAAGTCCAATAGAATACCTGGGATCAGGTAAATATTGGAAAAAACATATCAAAAAACACGGCGAACAACATGTTGAAACAATTTGGTGTCAACTATTCACAGACAAGAATGATTTGGAAAAATTTGCTTTGAATTTTTCAAAAGACAACAACATTGTGGAATCAACAGAATGGGCAAATTTAAAAAACGAAAATGGATTGGATGGTGGGTTTGATAAACACACAATAGAATCAAACAAAAAAAATAGTGATAAGGCAAAACAAAGGTGGAACTCTGGTGTATATGATGTTGAGAAATTGAGATTAAGCAGAATAGGGTTTAAACAACCACAGTCACAAAAAGATTCCGTATCAAAAGCTTTATCAAAAAGTTGGAACGTAACGTCACCCCAAGGCACAACACACACCATCAATAATTTAAGAGAATTTTGTAAGAACAACGGTTTAGACCAAGGAAATATGGTCAAAGTTTCCCAAGGCATATTGAAACAACACAAAGGATGGAAGTGTGTAAAGATTTGTTTGTCATGAATTGAAAACAATGTTCCAACCTAAATATTTGTGTGGATTGTTCCACAACACTTTATAAAGGAGTCATTATGTCTACAGTAGTCGTTACCGTTGTGGCACAAGCACAACAATTCCCTGCCGGTACAGAAACCGCAGGTATCAAAGTTTCTTTGGCTGGTTTTCCAGAACAAACATTGACAGCAGCACCTTATGTTGCTGAATTTGCTGACGTTGGTCCAGGCGAATTTGCTATCACTGCACAAGCAGTTGACAAAGAAGGAAATCCATTGGGTGAAGCAATTACTGGTTCAGTAGCAATTGCAGCACCAGTTGTTGAAGAAGCACCTGCACCAGCAGAAGCTCCAGTAGCAGAAGTTGCACCAGAAGCAGAAGCAGCACCAGTTGTTGAAGAAGCACCTGCGCCTGCACCAGAAGTTACAATTGATGTTCCAGCAACTTTGTCTGTTGAAGTAAAATAATATGATACGCTATATTATGGAATTAGTTAAAGAAACAATCATAAATTTGTTTCTAAAACTTTTTAGTAAACCTGTGAAGGTTGATGTGCCTGTGTCTTTCACAACGCAGATTAAGTAAATAAGAACCGCCTTCGGGTCCCTTTTTTTATGACCTAAATAGAAGTATGACAGCACTAAACAGAACACCCTCTAATACGAATTTTTTACAACCGTCAAAGTTTATATTGGCTTTCAATAGATTGCCAACGGTTCAGTATTTTTGCCAAGAAGCAAACCTTCCAGGTGTTTCATTGGGAGATGTCGAATTTAATACTCCATTTTTGGATGTTCCTGTGGCAGGTAATAAATTATCTTACAATGAATTTAAAATAACTTTTTATGTTGATGAAGATATTATATCATGGACCGAATTGTATAAATGGTTCTTAGCAATTGCTGCACCAACAAACTTAAAAGACCGTGCAACATATAATGAATCGCAAAATGCAAACAGTCCAAAACCAAGTTACTATTCAGATTCCACACTCACTATTATGAGTGCACTAAATAATCCAATATCAAGAATTAACTTTCATAGAATGTTTCCGGTGTCTTTGTCTGATATACAGTTTGATACTCAACAATCGGCCGATACAATTATAACATCAACTGCAACATTTAGATACGAGTATTTTGATATAAACAACGCTTAACTTTACTTTTATATTATGAATAAACTTGATGAAATCTTAAAGTCCTGGGAATCTGACGCCGACATGGATCAAACCGAACCAGGCAAAGAACTCCTAAAAATCCCAAAATTACACAGCAAGTATGTTGATGTATTAATCAAACACAAGATGGCCGCAAAGAAAGCCAACTTTGATTACTTACGTATGCGTAAACTCAAATGGGAATACTATACAGGTAAAATGTCACAAGAAGAATTGGAAGAACAAGGCTGGGAACCATTCCGATTCACACTAAAGTCTGACATTTCATTCTACCTAGAGTCTGACCAAGACTTAATCAAACTATTAGAGAAAAAGATTTACCATGAAGAAGTTGTATCTGTGGTAGAGTCTATCATGGGTGAAATCAAACAACGAACCTGGCAATTACGGGATTATATTTCATGGGAAAAATTTATTGGGGGACAATAATTAGACATAAAATGTAAAAAATTCATTTTATATAAATATAATAAAATGGAGAAAAAATATGTCAAAAAAAGCACCTGTTGATTATAGAAAAATATTTCAAGAACATCACAATTATACAGATATACAAATGCAAGGAATGGATGTTCATCATATAGACGAAAATAGAAACAATAATGACATATCAAATTTAATTCTATTGACACCAGAAGACCATGCAAAAATACACAAAAATGATTTTGTGAAATGGTCCAGAAAAGGATCTAAACTTGGCAATGAAGCTTTTATAAAAAGACTTAAAGAGCAAGGTCCGACAGAAAAAGAAATTGCACATCAAATAAAAATGGCAGAAATCCGAAAAAAAGGATTACATAGAGTTCCTCATTCCGAAGAAACTAAAAAAACAATAAGTGACAAAAAGAAAAAACATTTTCAAGATAAAACAAATCATCCAATGTGGGGCAATACAACTTATGAAGTTGAGTCACCACTTGGAGAAAAATTTATAGTTTCTGGTGGATGGAAAGATTGGTGTAATCAAAAAAACTTAAATTCTTCAAATCTTAGATGTGTGGCATTAGGAAAAAGAAAAGAACACAAAGGTTGGAAAGCAAAAATCATAAAATGACAGATTTAGTTATATCTAAAGTGAATGAGGTTTATATAAAAATCTCGTGTGAGAGACACATCGCTCAAGAACTTTCTCAGTTTTTTGAATTCTTTGTTCCTGGTCACCAATTTGTTCCAGCATTTAGAAACAAAATTTGGGATGGTAAGATTCGTCTGTTCGATCTGAGAAGCAATCAGTTATACATTGGACTTTTAAATTATCTTGTTGAGTTTTGTAATGACCGTGATTATGCATACTCACATGATTTTATAGAAGATGAATTCTCATTATATCATGCCAAGAAGTTTATATCAACCTTAAATCTTCCGTTTGAGGTACACGACCACCAAATAAATGCGTTCGTTCATGCAATGCAGAGTCGCCGGGCCATGTTGATTTCACCAACAGCTTCTGGAAAATCTCTAATCATTTATATGTTGGTGAGACAACTACTCGATTATCAAAATCTCAAAGGCCTTATTATTGTTCCAACAACATCTTTGGTTGAACAGTTGGCTAAAGATTTTGAAGATTATGGTTGGGATTCAGAAACAAATGTACATAAGATATATCAAGGCAAAGATAAGTTTACAACAAAGCCTGTAACAATCTCCACATGGCAGTCATTATACAAAATGCCACCAGAATACTTTGAACAATTTGATTATATCATTGGTGATGAAGCACACTTATTCAAGGCACAATCATTAACTTCGATATTGACTTCATGTACAAAGACCAAATATCGCATAGGACTCACTGGAACACTTGACGGCACTAAAACACACAAGTTAGTACTAGAAGGTCTATTTGGACCAGTGGAGAAGGTAATTACTACTAAGGAGATGATTGATAAGAAGATTGCTTCTTCGTTTGAGATTAAATGCTTAATATTGAAACATCCAGATGATGTTTGTGAAGAAATGAAGAAGGCAGATTATCAAGATGAGATTCAGTATCTAATTGCCTGTGAATCTAGAAATAAATTTATTAAAAATCTTGCAGTTAGTTTAGGTAATAATACACTAATACTATATCAAATGGTTGATAAACATGGCAAGAACCTTTATAATCTAATTAAGAATACCGAGAAGATTGGTAATCGAAAAGTCTTTTTTGTCCACGGCGGAACAGATACTGCGGACAGAGAAGAAATTAGAAGGATTATGGAGATAGAAAATGACGCTATTGTTGTGGCCAGTTATGGTACTTTTTCTACTGGAATTAACATTAGGAATTTACATAACATTATCTTCGCATCTCCGTCAAAGTCACGAGTTCGCAGTCTTCAATCTATTGGACGAGGTTTACGACAGGCGGAGGGTAAGGAAGTGGCAACGCTCTATGACATTGCAGACGACATGCGAGTCGGCAAACACATGAACTTTACTTTAAGACACTTCGTGGAACGAGTGAAGATATATACGGAAGAGAAGTTTCCATTTAAAACTTACAAGATAGGACTAAAAAAATGAGCAATGTAAAACTTGTCCGACTACAAAATGGAAGTGACATCATTGGTGTTACGGAGGAAATCATGGAAGGCCATTACCTCTTAATCAATCCGATGTTATATGACGTAACGAACCGAGGTGCAATTTCGCACATCATGTTGAAATTCTTCCTGCCAATACAATTGGTAGAGAGAAATGAGGTTATTTTGAACAACAAAGACATTATATTCATTACAACACCTAGTGAGGAGTTTGTTGAATATTACGAAAACTCTGTAGAAAACCTCAAGAGAATGGAAACAGAAGATAGTTTCCAAGAAGAGGTTCAAAGTGAATTGAGTGAAAGAATTAAGGACTTAATCGTCCAAGCATTTAATGAAATGGATCCAGAAGAAAAAACAATTCATTGATTTCAATGGTCAACACCGAGACTTTAACACTTGTCAAGTCTTTTGTCAACAAAAATTATGGTATATTTGAATGAGCACTAAACATTACATCAACAACGCAGACTTCCTACAAGCTTTAATTGCTTACAAAGAACGGAAAGAATCCAATCCTAATGAACCAATACCAAACTATATTGGTGAATGTTGGATGAAGATTGCCGAGGGTCTATCACATAAACCCAACTTCATAAATTATCCACACAGAGAAGATATGATAGGAGATGGTATTGAGAACTGTCTTATGTACTTTGAGAACTTTGATCCTACCAAATCAAAAAATCCATTTGCCTATTTTACTCAAATCATATATTATGCGTTCCTACGTAGGATTCAGAAAGAGAAAAAACAACTCTACGTGAAGTACAAATCTACCGAACAACTTGGTATACTGGATGAATTTGAGATGCTGGAAATGGAAGGCGGAGGTTCTAGGCAATTTGAACTGTATGATAATATTGCCGAATTTATTGAATCATATGAAGACGTACAACAAAGAAAGAAAGATGATAAGAAGTCTGCCAAAAAGCCAAAAGGTATTGAAAACTTTTTAGAATAGTTATCTTGTCAAGTAAGTTAAAAGTCTTTTTTGCATAAATAAAACAAAAAGGAGATGTTATGAAAATTTACTGCATAGAAAATTTGTTGGACGGTAAAAAGTATGTTGGATTAACTAAAGGTGAAATACAAAGAAGATTCAAAAGGCACAAAGAACACGCCAGAAGCAACAAAGAAAAACAACATTTACACGATGCAATAAATTTATACGGAATCAAAAATTTTGTGTGTTATGAGTTGGACACAGCCAATAGTTTTGAAGAACTTTGCGAAAAAGAAAAAGAATGGATAAAAAAATTAAATTCAAAAACTGAAGGTTATAATGAGACAAACGGCGGCGAAGGTTCGTTTGGTAGAGTTTTAAGTGAAATCACAAAACAAAAAATAGGAAATTCAAATAGGGGTAGAGTTCAGTCTTATGAAGAAAAAAAAATTAGAAGCGAATCTAACAAAGGAATAAATGCCGGTTCAAAAAATCCTTTTTATGGTAAAACACACAGCACACAATCAATAGAAAAATACTTAAGTCACAAAGGTGTATGTGTTCATTGTGGAATTGAAGCGACCAATGCTAATATAAAAAGATGGCACAACGATAATTGTAAAAAGAAAGTGAATTCATAATGAAAATTTGTATATTAGGTGATACTCATTTTGGAATGAGAAATGATTCTGTTGCTTTTTTAGATTTTGGTGAAAAATTTTATAATGAAACTTTTTTTCCTTATTTGATTGAAAACAATATAAAGACTATAATACAACTTGGAGATTTTTTTGATAGAAGAAAATATATAAATTTTTATAGTTTGAAAAGAACTAAAGAAATGTTCTTAGATAAGTTGATTCAATACAATATTGAAATGATAGTTTTGGCTGGAAACCACGATACATACTTCAAAAATACAAATGAAGTGAATTCAATAAAACTATTGTTGGAAGATTACGAAAATATTACAGTTATTGATGTTCCACAA
>Ga0007857_1000500_pt1 | contig 11598 bp, 7 predicted proteins | sample CryBogCBH10Oct08_FD_71210 | JGI IMG/M metagenome (GOLD analysis project Ga0007857, IMG submission 71210) | Freshwater microbial communities from Crystal Bog, Wisconsin, USA - CBH10Oct08 | ecosystem: Environmental > Aquatic > Freshwater > Lake | place: Crystal Bog, Wisconsin, USA | collected... | reverse complement strand
GCTGTGCCGCTGGCACCGCTGGTTGGATCGGCCTTGGCTGGTCTGTTTGGCACGCGTTTTGGTGGCAACCATATTGGTCGCCGCATGACGCATTGCCTGACCATCTTGGGCGTGTTCATTGCCTTTGTGTTGTCGGCGTTGACGCTCAAGAGCGTGGCCTTGGAAGGCGCACGTTTCAACGAAACCATCTACACCTGGATGGTGGTGGGTGGTTTGAAAATGGAAGTCGGCTTTTTGATCGACGGCCTGACCGCCATGATGATGTGCGTGGTGACCTTTGTCTCGCTCATGGTTCACCTCTACACCATTGGGTACATGGAAGAGGACGAAGGCTACAACCGTTTCTTCTCCTACATTTCTTTGTTTACCTTCTCCATGCTGATGCTGGTGATGAGCAACAACATGCTGCAACTCTTCTTCGGTTGGGAAGCGGTGGGCTTGGTGTCGTATTTGTTGATCGGGTTTTGGTTCAACAAACCCACAGCGATTTTTGCCAACATGAAAGCCTTCTTGGTCAACCGCGTGGGTGACTTTGGCTTCATCTTAGGGATTGGCCTGATTGCTGCCTACACCGGCAGCCTGAACTACACCGAGGTGTTTGCCAAGGCGGGCGAATTGGGCAGCATTGTCTTCCCAAGCACTGTGTTTGGCACTGACGTGTTGCTGGTCACAGTAATTTGTATTTGCCTCTTCATTGGTGCGATGGGTAAATCAGCGCAATTTCCTTTGCATGTGTGGTTGCCTGATTCGATGGAAGGCCCCACACCTATTTCTGCCTTGATTCACGCGGCGACGATGGTGACTGCGGGCATCTTCATGGTCACACGCATGTCGCCTTTGTTTGAGTTGTCTGACACGGCGCTCAACTTTGTGTTGGTCATTGGTGCGATCACGGCTTTGTTCATGGGCTTTTTGGGCTTGATCCAAAACGACATCAAGCGCGTGGTGGCTTACTCCACCTTGTCGCAACTCGGGTATATGACGGTGGCCTTGGGCGCATCGGCATATTCGGTGGCGGTGTTTCACTTGATGACCCACGCTTTCTTCAAAGCCTTGTTGTTCTTAGGCGCTGGCTCGGTCATCATGGGCATGCACCACAACCAAGACATCCGTTGGATGGGGGGCGTGCGCAAGTACATGCCCATCACTTGGATCACTTTCTTGCTGGGCAACTTGGCCTTGATCGGCACGCCGTTTTTCTCTGGCTTTTACTCCAAAGACAGCATCATTGAGGCCGTCGCTGAAAGCCATTTGCCCGCGTCGGGTTTCGCCTACTTTGCGGTCTTGGCGGGTGTGTTCGTGACGGCGTTTTATTCTTTCCGTCTGTACTTCTTGGTCTTCCATGGTCAAGCGCGTTACGACCAAAACCCCGAGGCGCACCACGACGACCATGGCCACGACGACCATGCGCACCACGATGATTTCACGCCCCATGAATCACCCTGGGTCGTGACCTTGCCTCTGGTGCTGCTGGCCATTCCTTCGGTGCTCATTGGTTTTTACACCATCGAACCCATGCTGTTTGGGGGCTTCTTCAAGAACGTGATTTTCGTCAACAACGAAGCCCACCCCGTGATGGAAGAGTTGGCGCACGGATTTGAAGGCCCCGTCAACATGGCCTTGCACGCTTTCACCAGCTTGCCTTTTGCTTTGGCCTTGGCCGGTGTGGCGTTGTCCTATTACATGTACATGGTCAATCCCGCGTTGCCCACGGCCATCAAACGCGTCTTCAACCCGATTTATGTGTTGCTTGAAAACAAGTATTTCTTGGACTGGTTCAACGAACACATTCTGGCCCGTGGCGCTCGCTTGCTGGGCAAAGAGTTGTGGGTGGTGGGCGATGAAACCATCATCGATGGCTGGATCGTGAATGGCTCCTGGAAAACGGTGGGCCGCGTCTCTGAGTGGGTGCGCGGTTTGCAATCGGGCTACATCTACAACTATGCGCTGATCATGCTCTTGGGTGTGTTTGGTTTGATGTCGTATTTTGTTTGGTTCAACAAGTAAGGGAAGAACGAAATGGGCTTGTTGAGTCTTGCAATTTGGTTGCCAATCGCATTTGGCGTGGTCTTGTTGGCGTTCGGGCGCGATGCCCACGCCGATGCCGTTCGAAAGATCGCTTTCGTTGGCGCTTTGGCCAGTTTTCTGGTCACCATTCCGCTCTACACCGGGTTTCACCTCGGCACCGCGGACATGCAATTTGTTGAAAACTTCAGCTGGATCGAGCGTTTCAATGTGAACTACCACATTGGCTTGGACGGCCTGTCTTTCTGGTTCGTGCCTTTGACGGCCTTCATTACCTTGATCGTGGTGATCTCGGCTTGGGAAGTCATCACCGAACGCGTGAACCAATACATGGGTGCCTTCCTGATTTTGAGCGGTCTCATGATTGGGGTGTTTGCCACTTTGGACGGCATGTTGTTTTATGTGTTCTTTGAAGCGACCTTGATCCCGATGTATTTGATCATCGGCATTTGGGGCGGTCCGAACCGCATTTACGCCGCCTTCAAGTTCTTCTTGTACACCTTGCTCGGCTCCTTGCTGACCTTGATCGCGCTGATCTATTTGTACAGCGTGTCCAACGGCAGCTTTGAAATTTTAGAGTGGCACAAACTGCCCTTGAGCATGGGCGAGCAAACCGCTTTGTTCTTTGCCTTCTTGGCGGCTTTTGCGGTCAAGGTCCCGATGTGGCCGGTGCACACGTGGTTGCCCGACGTGCACGTCCAAGCGCCCACTGGCGGCTCGGCCGTGTTGGCGGCCATCATGCTGAAACTCGGTGCTTATGGCTTCTTGCGGTTCTCCCTGCCCATCGCACCCGATGCGGCCCACGCCTATGCCAGCTTGATGATTGGCCTGTCACTCGTGGCCGTGATTTATGTGGGCTTGGTGGCGATGGTTCAAACCGACATGAAGAAGTTGGTGGCTTACTCCTCAGTGGCGCACATGGGTTTTGTGACTTTGGGCTTTTTCCTCTTCAACGACTTGGGCGTTGAAGGCGGCCTCGTTCAAATGATTGCCCACGGCTTTGTGTCCGGTGCCATGTTCTTGTCCATCGGTGTTTTGTACGACCGTGTTCACTCGCGTGACATTGCGGCCTACGGCGGCGTGGTCAACACCATGCCCAAGTTTGCGGCCTTGGCGGTTTTGTTCGCAATGGCCAACTGCGGGCTGCCCGGAACCGCCGGTTTTGTTGGCGAGTGGATGGTGATTCTGGGCGCGGTTCAGGCCAACTTCTGGTTGGGTTTTGGCGCCGCCACAGCCCTGATTTTTGGCGCTGCCTACACCTTGTGGATGGTCAAGCGGGTTTACTTTGGCCCCATGACCAACGACCACGTGCGTGAATTGAGCGACATTGGCCTTCGTGAATTCATGATGCTGGGTTTGCTGGCTGTGGCGGTTTTGGCCATGGGCATTGACCCCAAACCCTTCACCGATGTGATGGATGCCTCGGTCACCGAGTTGCTGAAACACGTTGCGGTTTCCAAATTGTCTTTGAATTGACCCGCCTGACCAGAGAGAAACAAGATGATTGACCAACTCAGCTGGATCGCGATTTATCCGGAAATTTTGTTGCTGGTGATGGCTTGCGTCATTGCCCTTTGGGACCTGGGTGTGATGTCGCCTCGCCGGGGCCTCACCTTCGCCCTGACCTTGGTGACCTTGGTCGTGGTGGCCGGCATGGAGATGTTGTACGCCACGGGTGAGCTCTCCATTTACGGCTTCAACGGCCTGGTCGTGAGTGACCCCTTGGGCAACTGGCTCAAGTGCTTTGCCGCCATCGCCACGGCCGTGACCTTGGTTTATGCCCGACCTTATTCTGCCGACCGCGGCATGCTGCGCGGGGGGGAGTTATTCACCCTCAGCCTGTTTGCCTTGCTCGGCATGTTTGTGATGATCTCGGGCAACAACTTCTTGATCATTTATTTGGGTCTGGAATTGCTCACCCTTTCGAGCTACGCGTTGGTGGCCTTGCGCCGTGACAATGGCATCGCCACGGAAGCGGCCATCAAGTACTTTGTGTTGGGCGCGATGGCCAGCGGCTTCTTGCTGTATGGCATGTCGATGCTGTACGGAGCCACCGGCTCATTGGATCTGGGCAATGTGTTCAAGGCCGTATCAACCGGTCAAGTGAACCACCAAGTCCTGATTTTTGGTTTGGTTTTTGTGGTCTCCGGCTTGGGCTTCAAGCTCGGCGTCGTGCCTTTCCACTTGTGGGTTCCCGATGTTTACCAAGGCGCCCCTACCTCCGTCACCTTGATGTTGGCGGGTGCCCCCAAATTCGCTGCCTTTGCGATCGTCATCCGTCTCTTGGTGGAAGGCCTCTTGCCCTTGGCCATCGATTGGCAACAAATGTTGACGGTGTTGTCGGTGGGCTCCTTGCTCATCGGCAGCTTGGGTGGCGTGATGCAAAAGAACGTCAAGCGCATGCTGGCTTACTCGACCATCTCGCAGATGGGTTTTGTGCTGCTGGGTTTGATTCCTGGTGTGGTGGAGGGTTCTACTTTGCCCGCGGCCAACGGCTACAGCTCGGCTTTGTTCTACGTCGTGACCTATGTGCTGACGACACTCGCCACCTTCGGTGTTTTGTTGGTCTTGGCCCGAGACGGCTTTGAGAGTGAAGAAATCTCTGACTTGGCTGGCTTGAACCAACGCAGTCCGCTCTACGCGGGCATCTTGTCTCTGTGCTTGTTCTCCCTGGCGGGCATCCCTCCCTTGGTGGGCTTCTATGCCAAGCTGTCGGTCTTGCAAGCCCTGATCACCACGGGTGTGAATGGTTACTTGGCTTTGGCGGTTTACGCCGTGGTCATGTCCCTGATCGGTGCTTTCTATTATTTGCGTGTCGTCAAGGTGATGTACTTTGACGAACCCATCACCGCCTCCACGGTTTCAGCCCCCAAAGACGTGCGCGTGGTGCTGGGCGTGAATGCCTTGTTGCTTTTGGTGGTTGGCTTGTTCCCAGGCGGTTTGATGGCTTTGTGCGCCAAAGCCATCGTGCTGACTTTAGGGGCTTGAACGCTTGAATGAAGGTTCTTGACCTGCAATGCCAAGACCAGCACTTGTTTGAAGGCTGGTTTGGCTCGGAAGACGACTTTCAAAGGCAGCTGGGGCAGGGGCTCATTGAGTGTCCTCTGTGCGGCAGCAAGCAAGTGCACAAAATGCTGTCAGCCCCGCGCTTGAATCTGCGGGCACAGCACCGTGCAGAACCCCATTCGCCTTCGGAGGGCACGCTTTCGGAATCCGCCAGTTCTTCTGGGGCTTCTGGTGCTTCTGTTGATAAGGGCGGGTCGCTGAGCCCCCCTTTCTCGCGGCCCCTTGAAAATCCATCAGCGACCCCAGGGCAGAGACTGGATGCGCAGAGAATCGAAAGCAAGACCCCAGGCGATAGGCTGAATGATCGTCAAAGGGAAGGTGCGCTCACTTTGCAGGCGCTCAAAGCCATGCAAGACCAATGGCTAAAAGTATCCCGAGAGATCATGGCCAACACCGAAGATGTGGGCGACCACTTTGCCGCCGAGGCGCGTCGTATTCACGAGGGGCGATCAGCAGAGCGCGGCATCCGGGGCCATGCCAGCCTCGAAGAAGCCGTCGAATTAATAGAAGACGGCATTGGGGTCATGCCGCTGCTGCTGCCCGAAGCGGTCAAAAAAACCTTGCAATGACCTGACCTAAGCCCATGCCCGTCCCTACCTTGGTGGAGAGGGGAATTAGGTCTGTGTTTCAAGAATCCAGCAACTGCATGCTGGCGAAGTGGGCATAGGTGCCGTTTTGCGCCATCAGCGATTCGTGGGTGCCTTGCTCGACAATTCGGCCTTGCTCCAGCACCACAATCCGGTCCGACTTTTGAATGGTCGCCAAACGGTGTGCAATGACCAAGGTGGTGCGGTGGCGCTTTTGGTCGGTCATCGCGGCGTCCAGCGCGGCTTGCACCATGCGTTCGCTTTCCGCATCGAGGGCGCTGGTGGCTTCATCCAACAACAACAAGCGGGGCTGGCGCAGCAACGCACGGGCAATGGAGATCCGCTGTTTTTGGCCGCCACTGATGCGCACGCCGCGCTCGCCCAAAAAAGTGGCGTAGCCTTGGGGCAGGGCACGAATAAAGTCGTCGGCAAAGGCCTCGCGAGCGGCGGCATAAACTTCTTCGTCTGTGGCGTCGGGTCGGCCGTAGCGGATGTTTTCCAATGCATTCGTCGAGAAAATCACCGCGTCTTGCGGCACCACGGCCATTTGTAGTCGCAGGGCGTTGAGTTCCCAGTCTTTAATGGGCAGGCCGTCGATCAAGAGGCTGCCGCCGCCCTCCGCAGTCGGGGGCAAGTCGTAAAGGCGCTGCAACACTTGGAAAACAGTTGATTTGCCCGCGCCACTGCTGCCGACCAAGGCCACTGTTTCGCCGGGGGCAATGTTCAAGGTGAAGTCAACCAGTGCGGGGCTTTGGGGGCGCGAGGGGTAGTGAAAGTTCACCTGGTCCATTTGAATCGTTACCCCCGGCAAGTTTTCAGGGGGTGAATTTTTTGATTCATGCGCCGCACCTTGCAAAATCAAGGCGGGCAGTTTGTCGCCACTTTGAATGCTGGGCGGGGTGTGCAGCAGCTCCATTAAGCGCTCGGTGGCGCCAGCGGCGCGCAACAGGTCACCGTAAACCTCACCCAAAACACCGGCCGAACCCGCCAGGATGATGACGTAGACGACCGTTTGGCCCAATTGCCCGGCGCTCATGTGCCCTTGAATGACCGCTTGGGTGCCTTCAAACAAACCCCACAGCAAAGCGGCGCTGGTGGCCAAGATGATGAAACCGACCAGAAGGGAGCGGGCGCGCGCGCGTCGCGCGGCTGTTTTGAAGGCCTCGTTGGTGGCATTTGCAAAACGCGCAGATTCGCGTCCAATGGCGTTGTTGGCTTGAACGGCCGTGACCGCGTTCAGCACTTCAGAAGCCACCGCACTGGCGTCGGCCACGCGGTCTTGGCTGGCCCGCGACAGTTTGCGCACGCGGCGACCAAAACTCACCGCCGGCAAGACAATCAGAAAAATGCCCAATGCGACTTGCCCCATCACCAAGGGGTTGGTCCAAACCAAAATGCCCAAGGCGCCCAATCCCATCACCGCGTTGCGCAGACCCATGCTCAAAGACGAGCCCACCACCGTTTGCACCAAGGTCGTGTCGGCCGTCAAACGAGACAGCACTTCGCCGGTTTGGGTCGACTCAAAAAAGCCGGGGCTTTGCTCAATCACATGGGCATAAACGGCGTTGCGAATGTCGGCGGTGATGCGCTCACCCAGCCAAGTGACGGTGTAAAAGCGCGCGGCTGAGAAAAAGGCCAAGGCCACAGCCACGCCAAATAAAGCCAAAAAGTGTTGCCCCAAGCGCATGGCTTGGTCGCTGCGGTCGGCGGGCACCAAGCCGCCGTCGATCAGGGCGCGCAAGGCGATCGGAAAGACCAAAGTGGCCCCTGCAGCCAGCACCAAAAAAAGCAACGCCAGGCCGATTTGCACGCGGTAAGGCTTGAGGAATGGGGTTAACCCTGACAAGGAGCGCGGATTGCCGGGGGCGCGTTGAGCAGCACTTGAAGACGCCGAGGCGGTCACTTGGGGGGGGGTGCTTGCTGTGGTTTCGGTGGTGTTGGGTGAGGCCATGGGCAAACTGTAACGCAAAGCCCAGACGCGAGCCGTCCACATGATCAGTCCATCATGGATATTGCAATGATTGCATAGGCATCTATAATTCTGGTCATGTCGATTGAGTTTTACAAAGCGCCCGAATATGCCTCGCAGGTCAGCGTGGGCTACCTCATCCGGCGCATCTTCAATTTGATGTCCCATGAGCTTGACCAAGCCATGGAACCGCATGGCTTGACGAATGCGCAATGGCTCCCCCTCATGAAGCTGAGTGCCGGCCAGGCCCACACCGCCGCCGAGTTGTCTCGTTGCTGCGAACTCGATGCCAGCGCCATTACCCGTTTGTTGGACCGCCTTGAGGACAAGGCCTTGTGCCAACGTGTGCGCTCAAGCGAAGACCGGCGCGTGGTGAACTTGGCCCTCACACCGGAGGGACACCAAGCCGCTACAGTCATTCCCCAGGTGCTTTGCCAAGTGCAAAACCGACTCTTGAGCGGTTTCAGCGAGGCCGAGTGGGCGCAACTCAAAAGCCTTTTGCAACGTTTGGTGGACAACGCCCAACGCGAATTCTCCGCGCCCCCCTTGGAGCATGAAAACCACTTAAAAAATTCCAAAGATTCCAAAGTAAAGAAATGACCTCTCACTTCACTCAACCCTTGTTTGCCCGGCGATCCAACCGCTGGGCCTGCGCTTTTTCGCTCAGTAGCGCGGCTCTGGCGCTGCTCCTCTTGGGGGGCTGCGCCAACCCCGCCGGTATCGAGCCCAAAGCCACCGTGCACGATCCCGCACATGGTTTGACGCCCGCCGTGACGACCGGGGCCCCCGAATGGGCCCGAACCGACGCTTGGTTGGATTTTGGCGATGCGCAATTGGCCCATCTGATTCAACAGGCCCGTGACAACAACCCCAGCTTGGCCGTGGCCCAAACCCGCCTCGAGAAGGCCAAAGCCTACGTGGGATTGGCCGATGCCGCCTTGCAGCCCAAGGTCAATGGCAAGTTTGAGATGGACCGCAACACCCTGAGCAAGAACCCGGTTTTCTTTGGCTTGGGCGGTAAAACCTACGACGCCGATTTGGCCATTTTGGGTGCTTCATGGGAGCTTGATTTTTTTGGAAAAAATGAAGCCACCCTGAAAGCCGCTTTGGGTCAAACCAAGGCCTCTGAGGCCGACTGGCAAGCCGCCCGCACCTTGTTGTCCAGCCAAGTGGCCCGTGGTTATTGGCAATGGGTTCGTGTGCAAGCCCAAATCAAGCTGGCCCAGGCACTGTTGCAAGAGCGTGAAACCCAGCTCAAGTTGATTCGCCAGCGCTTGGCCGAGGGGTTGGATACCCAATTGGAATTGCGTCAAGCCCAAGCGGGTTTGCCCGAAATTCGCGGTGCCATTGAAGCACTCATCGAGCAGCGCGACAACCTTCAGCATGCCTTGGGGGCTTTGGTGGGAAGCATGAGCGCCACCGCCGACTTGAAAGTGCCGGCCATTGATTGGACCCAATGGAAAATCGAGGCCGTGCCCGACGAGGTGCCATTGGATTTGATTGGCCGTCGCCCCGATGTGTTGGCCTCCAAATGGCGGGTGGAAGCCACCACCCAAGACCGCGCCACCGCCAAAGCGGCTTTTTACCCCAACATCAATTTGTCCTTCAATGCCGTGGCACTCAGCGCCGGCTTTGACAGAATCTTCAACTCGCCCGGGCAATTGTTGGGCGGCGGCCCCGCCATCAGTCTGCCCTTGTTTGACGGTGGCCGCTTGCGGGCCAATTTAGGGGCCATAACAGCCGATGTGGATGCGGCCGTCAACAGTTACAACAGCGTCGTGCTCGACGCCGTGCGCGAGGTGGCCGACTTGGTCAGCACCGGGCAATCGTTGGTGAAACAACAAGCCGAGCAAAAACTGGCCTTGCAAACGGCAATCGATGCGCACCACATTGCCCAACAACGTTTTGAAGCGGGCTTGATCACGGCCTTTCCGGTGCTGATGGCCAAGAGCAATGTGCTGAATCAAGAGCGCTTGACCATCGATCTGCAGGCCCGGGTGTTGGACAACCGAGCAGCCCTTTGGCGTGCCCTCGGATCGGGCATGCCTTAAGGCCCTGCTGTTATTCAACGACTGCTATTTCCCGATTGTTAAAAAACCCTCAAACACCCGCCGTCTTTTACCCATTGACCCCTCAGGATTTGCCATGAATGCTCCCACTTCCACCCCTACCAACAACAATCGCCGCAAAGGCCTGACCACCGTCGCGGTGCTGGTGCTCTTGGCTGGCGCGGCTTGGGGTGTCTATGAATACGTCGTCAGCAGCCACTTTGAAACCACGGACAACGCCTACGTCCAAGGCAATTTGATCCAGATAACCCCGCAAATTTCGGGCACGGTCAAAGAGATTTATGCCGACGATACCGACCGCGTTCAAGCGGGTCAGCCCCTCATCAAACTGGACGGCACCGATGCCCAATTGGCCTTGCAACAAGCGAGCGCCAATTTGGGCGCTGTGGTTCGTCAAGTGCGCACGGTTTTCGCTAACAATGACACATTGAGTGCACAAATCAGCTTGCGTGAAGCCGACGTGGCCCGAGTCCAAGTCGATTTAGAGCGCGCCACCGACGACTTGGCACGCCGTCAAAAATTGACAGGTTCTGGTGCGGTTTCAAAAGAAGAACTGCAACACGCCCAGTCGCAGGTGGCGGCGGCCAAAAGCCAATTGAACGCCGCGCAAGCCGCCGTGGTCGCCGCTCGTGAACAACTCGCCAGCAACCAGGCGCAAACGCAGGGCGTGAACGTGCAATCGCATCCCTCGGTCTTGGCGGCCGCCGACAAGGTCCGCGAAGCCTATGTGGCCGCACACCGTCTGGTGTTGCCCGCACCGGTCGACGGCTATGTCGCCAAACGGGTGGTTCAATTGGGCCAACGCGTCGCCCCTGGGGCCAATTTGATGAACATCGTCCCCTTGCAGCAGGTTTGGGTGGATGCCAACTTCAAAGAAGTTCAACTGCGCAACTTGCGTTTGGGACAGCCCGTTAAATTGACCGCCGACTATTACGGCAGCAAGGTGGAATTTGACGGCAAAGTGGCCGGTTTGGGCATGGGCACCGGCGCCGCCTTCGCTTTGTTGCCAGCACAAAACGCCACCGGGAACTGGATCAAAGTGGTGCAACGCGTGCCCGTGCGAATTGCCTTGAACGCAGAGCAAATCGCCAAACACCCCTTGCGCGTGGGCTTGTCGATGGAAGTTTCAGTCGACATCACCAATCAAGAAGGCGGCTCTCTGGCCGAAGCCACCCGCACCCAGCCTTATGGCATGACCGATGTGCTGGAAATCTCCCAGCAAGGCGCCGACGAGTTGGTCAACCAAGTGGTGTCGGCGAATTTGGGTCAAAAAGTGAAGATGGCGCACAGCGTCGCCCAACCTGACGGCAATAAGCAATAAGTAATAAGTAATAAGTAACAAGTAAAGGCCGACATGTCTGCTCCTGCCAACGCCGCTCCGCCGATGCCGCCTTTGACCGGGTCCGCCCGTGTCTTGGGCACTTTGGCCTTGTCGGCGGCGACTTTCATGAATGTGCTGGACACCTCGATTGCCAACGTGTCCCTGCCGGCGATCGCCGGTGATTTGGGCGTCAGTCCGAATCAAGGCACTTGGGTCATCACCAGTTTTGCGGTGGCCAATGCGATTGCGGTGCCTTTGACGGGGTGGTTGTCGCAACGCTTTGGACAGGTGCGTTTGTTCACGCTGAGCGTGTTGTTGTTTGTGCTGACTTCTTGGTTGTGCGGATTGGCGCCGAACATGCCGATCTTGATCGCCCTGCGTGCACTGCAAGGTTTTGTGGCCGGCCCCATGATTCCCCTGTCTCAGGGGTTGTTGCTGTCCAGCTACCCCAAAGCGTTGGCGGGGTTGGCCATGGCCTTGTGGTCGATGACGACCTTGGTGGCCCCGGTCATGGGTCCTTTGCTCGGGGGCTGGATTACCGACAACATGAGTTGGCCTTGG
>Ga0007857_1000496_pt1 | contig 11662 bp, 9 predicted proteins | sample CryBogCBH10Oct08_FD_71210 | JGI IMG/M metagenome (GOLD analysis project Ga0007857, IMG submission 71210) | Freshwater microbial communities from Crystal Bog, Wisconsin, USA - CBH10Oct08 | ecosystem: Environmental > Aquatic > Freshwater > Lake | place: Crystal Bog, Wisconsin, USA | collected... | reverse complement strand
GTACCGGTCTTCCGCGTTGTTGTACTCGACGTTGAATCTATCGCCACTGGCATAAGTTGGGCGTTCAAACACCACCCGAATGACTGGTTCTGTCAGATCATCGGTACCCGGCTTTCTCATGCCGAGTTTGGTGATACCCAGTTTCTGGCAAATAAACTGTCGGGCTCGGTTTTCGGCTGGCTGGGCCAGCAAAACCGCCAGCAGCAGTTGCTTGTATTGCGATCCGATACCGATAAAGCGACGACTTTCGTTAGAGTTTGCGCTTTTGATGCGCTTGCTGAAATCCGCCTCGTACCGTTGCACCAATCCAGACACGGTGTCGTTGTGGCCGGAGTAATAGATCAGCACATTGTCGGGAAGCGATGTATCGCCAATGGTCTTGCGCGCTTTGCCATTGACACTGAGCTTGCCAGCGTTCCATGCAATCTCCGTTTCCGTTCCACTGATTTCATACTTGACTGTGTACTCGAAGCCGATTTCACCCTTGTTATCAAACTCATATAAGTGGCGAAATATCTCGATCAGGGCCTCAAACAGATTCGATTTTCCGCTGCCGTTTTTGCCGACGAAAACATCAATGAAGCTTGCGCCATCAAAACTCAACGTGAAGTTTTTAAGGTTTTTGTATTGGCTTATGAATACTGATTTCAGACGCATGGCAATCCAGTCACACTTGCGCCATCACGGCATTGAGTAATTCCGTTTTCTTACTAGTGGCAGCATTAATGCGCTCATCCAGTGTGTCGCACAACGCCATAAGACAGTCTATTTTTGTGACGATGCGGTGTTGTTCGAGTAAGGGCGGAAGAGGAACAATCGTATCTTTTATCTTTCCCACATTGAGATTGGGCTGCGCAGCACCTTCCGCCAACAACCGAATTTCTTCATAGATTTTGACAAAGAAGTATTTAAGGTATTTCTTGATGCCTAGGGAGGAAGCGTAAAACACCATTGCCGCTATTGCCTGATTTGTAGCTCCCGGTATTACGATTTCGCTTATTTGACCGCGAGTTTTCCCCTGTCCATACATGGCAACTATCAAAGACCCACAAGGGAACACCTTGCAGTTAGTTTCCTTAATGGCTTTTTCGGTAATGAATTTATCCGGCGTTGCCGCAAATAGATCATTGGTAGCCGAGCTGGTGTACCAAGGGATACTCCCGTTGTAATAATCTCGATTAGTTGTCTCTGGCGTTGAACCCGTTCCAACCTCCACCAAATCAACTACGCGCACCCACTCCCACCCCTGCGGCAGCTGATACGGCTTTTCGTTTTCCATCACAGGCATCAGCGGCTTGGGCGCTTTGATCTTTCCTTCTTTCACCAGTCGTTTTTTCTCAGACTCAATCTCTTTCAGCAATTCACCGGCAGGCGGGTCGTTCGGGTTTTGCGAGACGAGTTTTCCCATGACGGCTAGTTGCAGTATTGCCTTACGCAGTTCGACAACATTTTCTTTGACTGCATGTAGATCACCGAAGTGTTGGGTGATAAAGACCCAAGCGTCGTCGGCGCTACCGTTGCCGGTCGTGTCGCGCAGTTGCGAGAGCGCGGCGGCGTGTGTGGCCAAGCGCTTTTTTTTACGTTCATTTCGCAGATTTTCCAGCGCATCGCAACGCGCCATCAGTTGATCGATTTTGGCGACGATGCGGTATTGCTCGTCAAGCGGCGGAAGCGGCATCAAGTGATTGACGACGGTCGTGGTATTCAATTCAATTTGATTTGTGGTGCCAGATGCAGCGCTTTCAATGCCGCTCTGCACAACTGGACTTTGAATCCAGCGCCACAAGAATATGGGGCTAATTTTTAATGCTCGAACAACGGTCACATGGGAGTCAGCAACCAATCCCGATGGCTCTAGCTCATCGGGTACAAGACAGGCTCGGCCAATTGTCCCCGTGCCTGTGGAGTTCCATAAAATATCTCCACCTTTTAGAAAGCGAATTTGTTCATATTTGCGTAGGGATTCAGGCTCAATATACCGAGCTGGCTCTATATCCAAGCCGTACCAACGCACACATTTTTGTGAGACAACTCGATGTAAAGAGAAATCTGCGTAGACGGGCCCTTTCCCGCGTTGGATGTATGAACATACATCGCCCAACCGAACCCAAATCCATCCCTCTGGCAATGTATGTGACACTTCGTCTGTCGAAACCTCCGGCAGCAGCTTGGGTGCTTTGATCTTGCCCTCTTTAGCAAGCCGCTTCTTCTCGGCCTCAATTTCCTTGAGCAATCGGCTGGCGGGCGCATCGATGGGGTCTTGCGCCACCAACTTGCCCTGCATCGCCAGCGTCAGAATTAGCTCACGAAGTTTTTGGATGCCATTGGCCGCCGAAAACGCTGTGTCGAAGTGTTGCTCCAGCAGTTCCATCACCGCCCCCCAAGCGCGAGCATCAACTCTGCCTTAAGAGCATTCTGTGCCTCTGCAAGTTGGCGGGTGATTTCCTGGTATTCCACCATCAAGTCGGCTGGGGCGCGGTGGTTGATCTCTACCGCGTGGGGGTTCTTGCAGTCGAGGTTGTAGTTGCGCGCGGCGATATCGGCAGCGGAAATCTTCCAAGCATTTTCAGTAGCCTTGCGGCCTTTGCGCGTGGGGCCACCCCACCAGGCTTTTTCCAGATCGAATTCTTTGATATCTAAGGGCTTGGATCGGGAGTAGCTCTTGTAGCCGTCCGGGTACGGGTGCTCGAAGAACCATACATCCTTGGTTGGCTCGCCCTTTTCGAAGAACAGCACATTGGTCGCGATGCTGGTGTAGGGCGCGAACACGCCCTTGGGCAGGCGGACGATGGTGTGCAGGTTGAACTCTTCCAATAGTTCGCGTTTCAGCGTGGTTTTGGCACCCTCGCCAAACAGGAATCCATCAGGCAGCACGACGGCGGCGCGGCCGGTGTCGTGTTTGAGCAAGTGCATGATCAGTGCCATGAACAGATCGGCGGTTTCGCGGGTCTGGTACTTCCTCGGGAAATTTTTCTCGATGCCATCTTCTTCCATGCCACCAAAGGGCGGGTTGGTGAGAATGATGTCAATCCGGTCTTTCGGGCCGTAGTCCTTGAGTGGACGACTCAGTGTGTTGTCGTGGCGGATGTTGCTGGGCACATCGATTCCATGCAGCATGAGGTTGGTCATGGCCAGCATGTGCGGCAATGGTTTCTTCTCCACGCCGTGGATGGAGTCTTGCAGCGTGGGGCGATCCGCCGCTGTTTTGACCTGAGCTTTGAGGTGATCAATGGTGCAGGTGAGAAATCCACCGGTGCCGCAGGCTGGGTCAAGCACGCTCTCACCCAATTGAGGGTTGAGAGTGTCCACCATGAACTGAGTGACTGCGCGCGGCGTGTAGTACTCGCCAGCGTTACCGGCTGACTGCAGATCAGCGAGGATTTTTTCGTAGATGTCATTGAACAGGTGACGATCAGACGAGGAGTTGAAATCGACATCGCTTTCAATGGCATTGATCACCTGACGGAGGAGGGTGCCCGACTTCATGTAGTTGTAGGCATCCTCAAATACCGAGCCAACTACTCTGCCGCTGGGCGACACGCCTGCTGCAGTCGCCAGCTTTTTGAGTGACGGAAAGAGTTCGTTGTTGACGAAGTCAATCAGTTCCTCGCCGGTAATCCCTTCGGCATCCTTGGCCCAGTTGCTCCAGCGGAAACGGCTTTGCAACGGCGATTTGTAGTCAGGTATGGTGAGTTGCCACTCGTGTTCCTTATCGTCAAATATTTTCAGAAAAAGCAGCCAGACGATTTGACTGATGCGCTGGGCGTCGCCATCGACGCCAACATCCTTGCGCATGATGTCTTGAATAGTTTTTATCAGTGTGCCGATAGACATGAGCTTGGTTCCATTAGGTATTTGTTATGCGCAATAGAGCGCTTGTTCGAGTTCGTGCACGGCGTGCTGGTAATGATCCAGCCCGCCAAAGGCGCGAATAATTTCAATGGGGGTGCCGAAACTGGTGAAGGGGGCGATGGTGAGGATTTGCGTTTCCTCAATCGGGCCGACGCCTTCATCGGCATATTTCTCGAGCAAGGCCTTCAGCACACGCTGCGCTTGTTCGCCATAGCGCGTGAAGTAATCGCGCTTCTTGACCTGCTCGGCGCGCTCTTTGCGGGTAAGCGGAGGTTGATCCCATGCCACATGGCAGACCAGATCAAATGGGTCGAATTCCTTGCCTGACTGGCGGCCTATCTCTTCAGCCAGCGCCGCGAAGAAAACCCCTTCGTTGGCCAATTCGTCAATGATGGCTTGCTTTTTGTCGGCACTGTTCCAACGACATAAAAAATCATCCAGGGAACTGAATTCTTTCGCGAGTGCGCGGCGCGTGTAGTCCTTGAGTGATTCGGTAATCAGTTTTCCGTTGGCATCGAAGTACTGCACCCGCTCGGATGCAACTTTGACTTCAACATTTGCGACGACATAGCGGCGAATGCCAGTGCCCTCTTCGCCCGGACGCGGCTCGGCGACGCCAGACCACGGCGACTCTTCAGCCGGAGGGTAAGTGAAGCCATCCGCAGTTGGCGTGCTTTCGTCATCATCAGGTGGGACAGGCGATTCATCGCCCTTAGGCTCGTAAATTTGCACCGGATCGCCATCGAAATCAGGGTCGGCGAACAGTTCGGTAGCCTTCTTAAAATCGATGATGGTGAAGTAGTACTTATCGTAATCTTCGTTGATGCGCGTACCTCGTCCAATAATCTGCTTGAACTCGGTCATGGACTGGATGCGCTGATCCAGCACGATAAGCTTGCAAGTTTGGGCGTCTACGCCGGTAGTCATCAATTTGGAGGTGGTCGCGATGACTGGGTACTTGGACTCCGGAAAGATAAAGTTATCGAGTTCGGCCTTGCCTTCTTCGTTATCACCGGTGATACGCATGATGTACTTGTAATTCTGGGCGACGAGATCTGCATTTTCATTTGCAAGCGCCTGGCGCATCCGCTCGGCGTGATCAATGTTGTCGCAGAAAACGATGGTTTTATCGAAGCGATTAGTTTGCTTGAGGAAGTCGCTGATTTTCTTGGCGACTAACTCTGTGCGTTTTTCCAGCACGAGATTTTTATCAAAATCACGCTGGTTATAGATGCGGTCCTCAATTTCATTGCCGTGCTTATCAAGCATGCCCTTGTCCGGGCGCCAGCCGGCAAGATCTTTATCCAGATCGATACGTACAACTTTGTAGGGAGCGAGAAAGCCGTCGTCAATGCCTTGACGCAGCGAGTAGGTGTAAATCGGTACACCAAAGTAATCGATATTAGAAACCTCTTTGGTTTCTCGCGGGGTGGCGGTCAGTCCAATCTGCGTCGCAGCAGAAAAGTATTCAAGAATTTCACGCCATGCGGAATCTGCTGCCGCGCTGCCGCGATGGCATTCGTCGATCACAATCAAGTCAAAGAAGTCACGGCTGAATTGCTTGTAGATATTGCTTTCTTCTTCTGTGCCAGTGACGGCTTGATACAAGGAGAGGTATATTTCATACGACTTATTGGCCTGCCGCTTCTGGATTTTTGTCATCGCAGAGCCAAATGGCTTGAAGTCGTTGGTCATGGTCTGATCGACTAGGATATTGCGATCTGCAAGAAACAAGATGCGTTTTTTGGCCTTTGACTTCCACAATCGCCAAATGATCTGGAAGGCAGTGTAGGTCTTTCCAGTGCCAGTGGCCATGACCAACAGGATGCGATTTTGTCCTTTTGCAATAGCTTCGATGGTTTTGTTGATGGCGAGCAATTGGTAGTAGCGTGGTGATTTATTGCTACCATCGCTGTAATAGTCCTGAGAAACCAGCTCGCTCTGTGCAAGGTTTAGGCCAAGGTGTTCAGACCACCATTGCCACAGCGTGTCGGGACTGGGGATCTCGTGGAGCGCCAATTCGCGCTCGATGACGCCATCTTTGGCGATCTTGTTGTGGAACAGAAATCCGTCGCCATTGCTGCTGAACACGAAAGGCACTTGCAACATCTCGGCATAACCAAGGCCCTGTTGCATACCATCACCAAGAGAGTGTTTATTGTCCTTGGCCTCGATGACTGCGATTGGCATGTTGGGTCGATGAAACAAGACATAGTCAGCACGCTTGTTTTGGGCCCGCGTGTGTAACTTGCCCCGGACGATGATGCGGCCCTTAGTGAGCGGAAACTCTTCACGAACCTGAGTTGCAATATCCCACCCTGCCCTTTCCAGCGCGGGGGTAATGAACTTGGTGCAGATATCTCTCTCAGTGAGCTGGTATTTGTCCATGGGCTCTTGCTTTCGTTATGCTGGAGTTCCGGTTTTGTGATGCGTTGCGCCGGTCGCTTGGTTCACGGTAAGGCTGACCCATCTTGCGCCGCGCCCCTTGCCTGTCGGAGCAATCAGACCTTCTGCTTTCATCGTGCGCAATACCAGCCGCACCATGTCACGGCTGATGCCGGGGCAGGCTTCTTCAATTTCAGAAATAGAAAAAGGTAGATTGCGCTTGCGTATTTCTACCCGCACCCGGTCGCCTTTAGCACCACGTCCTCGCTCGATGTTACCGACTCGTGCTTCGAATTCTTTATAGGCACGCAGCAATGCACCCCAAAAGTAGTCGAGCCATGGGGCGATATTTTGTATGCCCTCGTGCCAACCCTGCGAGCTGGCCTCTAGCGTCTCGTAGTAGCTCTCCTTCGATTCCTCGAAGATCCGCTCCAGACTGATGAAGCGGCCCACGGTGTAGTCGGCGTGGTAGAGCAGTTGCAAGGTGAGCAGCCGAGCCATGCGGCCGTTGCCATCAGGGAATGGATGCACGCATAAGAAATCAAGGATGACCAGCGGCACCAGCACCAGCGGATCAGCCAGGTGCTGATCTAGCGCTGACCGGTAGCGCGCAATGGTGTCCGTCATCGCCATGGGCGTGAGGTGAGCCGCTACGGGGCGAAATCGAATGCGCGTACTGCCATCGGGGTGGCGCTCAATGATGTCGTTGTTGGTGGCTTTCCAGTGACCACCCGGCTGCGGCATATAGCGGTACAAGATGCTATGCAGCTGCAGGACCGTGCCCTCTGAGAAGGGCATTTGTTCTCCGCTTTCATGAATCAGCCCTAAGGCATCGCGGTAGCCAGCGATTTCTTGTTCGGAGCGGCTCTTGGGCGTTGCGTTTTTGAGTACCAGTGACTTGAGTCTGTGGGCTGCAACGACAACACCTTCGAGTCGGTTGGAGGACTCCGTCGATTCGACAACTGCCACCTGCCGCAGGTCGCTCAGGACCTCTGGCGATTGCGCAACATATAGAAGCTGCTTGCCCCGGTACTCGCCCAGCGTGCGCAGCGTTGCCAGTTGCTGCGTGTCAAACCGCAGTTTGGCGAGGTAGTCTGGCGTTAGTGAGTGCATGGCGCATGAAATATTGAGGAATTGGGGTAATCTTAATGCGTATTGGGGTATTTGATCAATGCATTACCCCCTTATTTCGATGATTACCCCATTTTGATAACAACCGTAGCGCCTTGAGACAAAGGCTACGGGAATCTCAATTTGTACTCGGCATACCCCCCTGTTTTCAATTTGCACGTGCAAAAATCTGTGCAAGCGCACGCATCTCTGGCCATGGGCTGTAGAGATTTCTACCCCCTACCTGGCCAGGCTATCGCCCATGCTTGGTCGCTCGTGGCTAATAGAAATTTGATTCATTCGGGCTAGCGCGACTTCATCGCCCGTACTCTATCGACCAGCCACCACAGATATCAGGTGACTTGTCCGATAGCCTGGTCAAGTCACTGTCCAGCTCGCAGCCAACGGTTGTTGCCCTCGAAGGGAACAGCATCGCGAACGATTGCAGGCTAAACCGTGGAGGCGTCGGCTCCAGTCATGGCCGAAGAATTTGAACAGCACCAGCGTTCAGGGGCTGCGATCGTTCCAATTGATGAACTGTTTTTTCCAATATGGCTGGGGGCGGCACTGCCAAAACTGACGTAAGTCTCGAAATATGTGTTTCGTCAGTTTTGGCTGTACCGATCTGGCCGTTTTGTGCGGTTGCTGCCTTTGCGCGTTCTGCCCAGGTAATCACCGCTCCAGCCCCTTGATTTGAGGGTTGATGTCATAGCGGACAGTCGGCCTGCCCAGCGTGTTGATGCCGTCTTGGCTTTGCACATGGCCGTTTTCCTCCAGAATGGCCAGGGCGGTTTCGGCCTGTAGGGTGGTGAGAACGCCGGACCATTGCTTGCGCACCAGATCCCGCACGGTAAAGCCGTCACTCAGCTTCCCCTCGGCCAGTCGACGGCTAACCATGCGGGCCGTGGTCACTTTGGCGGCCTCCACCAGCCCATAAATGCGTCGTGCATGGCCGGTCAGATACTCGCACCAGGCGGCTGCACGCAATGCGCTGGTGGCCGTCACCGGGCCAATGGCGCCCTCTGCCAAGTGCAGTATCAGTGCGATGGAGCAGAACAGTTTTTCAAACTTGCCAAAGTGCTGCTGCATCAGCGGGTTTTGTTCCTTGGCGATGTGTACCTTGTGCAGCTCGGTGCACCATTCCACAAAGGTGTCCTGTGCCGCGTCGTCAAAACAGAAGTGCGGCAGCTTCACAAAGTCGTCACTCGGTGACGCGCCATCCAGCACGGGGTCAAAAACGGCCATCCGGTCAAACAGATCTCGAACTGCTTCGCGTGCGCCCTTGATCGGGTAACGGTCGCGCCATTCCCATGCGACAGCGTTGGGGTACACCATCACCTGAAACCGCTGGATTCGACCATCGTTGTCCAGTGAGTTGGCAATACCGGCGAGGTAGCGCTCCAGTAATTCCGGCTGGATGCCGCCGAACACGGAGATGCACAGGTTTTTAATGTGCAGGCTGCCGCGACCGATTCGGTCAATGTTGAAACTGGCGGTGCCGTTCCAGCCCTCCAGATAGAAAGCCTTGTCACCCTCCTTGCCTTCCTTTTCCCAAGAAGCAAGCAGGCCAATCAGCTCGTCCCGGTAGACGAGCATGCCCTGCGGGTTGTGCACCAGCAAATCGCCCAGCTTCTCCACGGTGGAATCGTTGGACTTGAAGCGCCTCTCCTTGGGTTCTTCTGGGGCTTGGAGGTCTTGCAGGTCCGCAATGGCTGCGGCCATTTTGAGGCGGTCGCCTTTACCGCCCGCAGCCTTCTTCATGCTGGCCTTGACGGCGGACTGGTGTGCCTCAAAGCGGCGGTTTCAGCAGCGAAAATTCTCTTGGCATCCTCCAACTTTTCAGCTTCTTTGGCTTCCAGGCGATCGAGAAAGCGCGTCACCGTTCCCAGGGCTGGCGACTTCTTGGACGACGGGTCACCAACGATGCCGCCAAACAGATTCGGGGTCACGATCCAGTCGTCCCGGCGTTTGGGTTTGATGCCACAGCGTGCGCCTATGACTGAGCCTAAACACACCATCAGCGCTGCCGCGATGTAGTCCGGCGAACAAGGCATCCGGTCGGCCTCGTCCAACACAAAGTCGGCCAGCGTTGGGGGCAACAGTGCCTTCGCGTCAAATGCGGGCGCAAAGGGCAAATCGGTTTTGATTTCCTTGGGCGCTGCCCATGTGACTGATTGGCCGGCATCCGCGTCCAAACAGGCTGCGAAGTGCTCGTAGTCCTGCTTGTTCATGCGAATGCCTCCACCAATCGGTTGATGCGATTGGCCGCCACCATCAGGCGCGCCCGGTCGGCATCGGTCAGCGCCACACCGTGGGCCACATTGCCAGCAGCCACGGCGGCGAGCGTCGATTCAAACGCCACCACCGACAACGCATGGCGCGGGCTGAGTGGCGAAGGCTTGGTTGGCGCGTGCAAACGGCCATCGTCCACCCAGCAGCCCAAGGCTTTGGCCGCGTCAACAAACTCGCGGCCACCGGCCTTGATCTCATAAGCCAGCACGTCACCGCCTTTTTCACAGCAACTCATGCAGACCCATGCGCCGGTGGCGAGATGGACGCGCATGGAATCTGAACCGCCATGAAAATTGCAGGCGGTGGTTTTCCACTTGGCTGAGCGAGGGCCTTTGAGAGTCAGGCCTTGGTTTTGAAAGTAGGTAGTGGGGTCAGGGAGCCGGTTGCGATCGAAGGTCATGGCTCAACCCTTAAGCCACGGCCTGCGCCATCATCCAGGCGCGCACTTCACTAACTTTCCAGCAAGTGACGCGTTCAGAAAGTTTTACAGGTTTGGGAAACGTGCCTGCCTTGACCTTGCGCCACAAGGTTGGAGCGCTGAACGGCAATGGGGCCGGGTGGTCTGGCCTTTTAGGGCTTTGGACCAGTTGGCTCTCACGAATGAAAGCGCTGTCTGGCAGTGCGTCGAACACTGAGAGTTGAATGGCTGATTTAGCTGCGGGAATGGTCGCCGTAATCGGCGCTTTATGAGCTCTGGGTTTGTATGACATTTCGTGCGGTCCTATGAAGTTGACAGCACGAGTCTGGTTTTTTCCCCTGAAAAATAGGGGCAACTGCCCACATCAAATAGGCAGCTGCCCACGAATCCCTTAAATCATGCGGCTTTTAGGACCATAGAAATTTTTTTGAGATGCCCTTCAATCGTGGTTTCCCCGATAGAAAGGCCCATACTTGCCGCCGTACCTTGAATCAGCCCTGCGGTTTTGGCATGCTTGGTGTGATCGAGATTGGCCTCTTTGCACAAGGCGGCAATGATGGTCAGCAAGGTTTCTCGCTCCCGGTTACCCAGCGGTTTGTCGATGATTGGCCCGTCTGAAAATTGCTCAGCCCAAACATTGAAACTGTTTCTTTCGATCTGTAAAAGTCCGCGCGAGACAAGCTCGAAAACATCATCCTTAAATGTCTTTCCATCACTGCGCCTGAACTTGATCAGATTTTTTTCAACGGCGCTAAGGATGGCCGCCTGCTTGGCATCCCGGCAATGGGACGTATTGAAACCGCTCAGTTCGCACCAGTACGAGATGACGATGTCTATGGGTAGGTAATCAGCATGTAGCCAATATCGGTTGCAATCATTCAATTTACAGCCCCGCAATGCCCTGATAAGGTGCCAGCCCAGCCTGTCAGAGAAACGGGTTTTCGGGGATCAGCCTATGGCTGGCGAGTTTGTTTATTTCGTACCATTGCGAATCGCAATAACATCTGCTCCGGTACGCAACTTGTCCAAATAGTTGGCCCAATTTTGCATCATCACGCGCCGCGCTGGCAGGTGGGCTGTGCGGTTGTAGGCTCTTCCGTTTGGGTCTTTCACCGCATGAGCCAATTGGTGCTCGATCAGATCGACCCGTTCACCCATCACTTCATCCATGATGGTGCGCGCCAGCGCCCGGAATCCGTGAGCGGTATGAACCTCTTTGCTGTAGCCCATGCCACGCAAGGCGGCGTTGATGGTGTTCTCACTCATGGGTCGCTCGCCCGTGCGCAGACTAGGGAACACGTAACGGCCGTGTCCGGTAATCGGTTGCACGCTGCGCAATAGTTCGACCGACTGCGTGGACAACGGCACCAGGTGATCAACTTTCATCTTCATTTTGCTGGCAGGAATGCGCCACTCCGCCGCGTCAAGGTCAATCTCTGCCCATTCCGCCGTACGAAGTTCTCCGGGTCGGACAAACACCAATGGGGACAGCTTGAGCGCTGCCACAGTGCAGGGGTGCCCGGTGTAGTCAAAAATTGAGCGCATCAATTCACCCGCCTGCTTCGGTTCCGTGATCGCGGCAAAGTGCGACTCAGGTATTGCCGA
>Ga0007857_1000489_pt1 | contig 11749 bp, 13 predicted proteins | sample CryBogCBH10Oct08_FD_71210 | JGI IMG/M metagenome (GOLD analysis project Ga0007857, IMG submission 71210) | Freshwater microbial communities from Crystal Bog, Wisconsin, USA - CBH10Oct08 | ecosystem: Environmental > Aquatic > Freshwater > Lake | place: Crystal Bog, Wisconsin, USA | collected... | reverse complement strand
GACGTTGTGTCGCTTCGGGCCTGTTTTCACCCACACAACCCTGAAGAAACACTGAAGAAACCATGAAAACTTTGACCTCAAGGGATTGGCGGCATGAGCGAGAGAGAAGCAATCTTTTCTTTTTGAAGCTCATGGTTTGGGTCTCTTTGCGACTCGGGCGCACCCTGAGTCGGGGGGTGTTGGTCTTCATCACGCTTTATTTTTTGGCCTTTGCGCCAAAGGCACGCCGCAGCAGCCGAGATTATTTACATCGCGCTTTGCAACGCACCCCCAGCCTGCTCGATCAGTTCCGTCATTTTTACGCTTTTGCCAGCACGGTCCATGATCGAATTTATTTACTCAATGATCGTTTTGACCTTTTCGATATTGAAGTCGTCGGGGCAGAGCGGGTCTTACAAACGGCCAAGCAAGTGCCCGGCGTGTTGTTGGTGGGCGCCCATTTGGGCAGTTTTGAAGTCATGCGCTCTTTGGGCAAAGTGGGCAAAGGCCCCGCAGGCTTCCGGTTGGCCATGCTGATGTACGAGGCCAATGCCCAAAAAATCAACGCCACGCTGCATGCCATCAACCCATTCGCACGCCACGACATCGTGGCATTGGGACAATGGGATTCGATGCTGAAAGTACATGAACGACTTGATTCAGCTTATGTGGTGGGCCTGATGGCAGACCGCTTTCTCGACGAAAACGGACAGTTGATCAACCCCTTTCTGGGTCATTCAGCGGCGTTCCCCTTGGGCCCATGGCGCGCTGCGGCCATGCTGCGACGACCTGTTTTTTTGATGGTCGGTTTGTATTTAGGGGGAAACCGATATCGAATTCAGTTCGAGCCTTTGGCTGATTTTTCTCAGGTTCAACGGACACAAAGGCCGGAAGCCATTGAGATGGCGGCCCGTGTTTTTGCAGATCGTCTCACGCATTTCTGCCGCATTGCACCCGACAACTGGTTTAACTTTTTTGACTTCTGGGAGGCGCGATGAGGGCCTCGATGATGACCTCGATGGTGGTCCTTACATGGGGGGTTTTCAGCACCCATGGCGCCTTGGCTTTTGATTTGGACAGCTTGATGGCTGAGCTGGCAGCGCACCCCGGCGGTAGAGCTGAATTTGTGGAAAAACGTTACGCCGCCTTGCTCGACAAGCCGGTGGTTTCAAAAGGCGAAATGACCTACACCTTGCCAAGTCGCCTGGAAAAAATAACCACTGAGCCCAAGGCCGAAAGCCTCGTTTTGGAGGGCGATACCCTGACCTTGGTGCGTGGCCCCCGCAAAGTGACCTTAACACTCGCGAGCCGACCCGAAGCCAGGGCATTTGTTGAATCCATTCGAAGCACCTTGTCAGGCAACCGCCTCGCGCTAGAGAAAAACTACACGCTGCAGTTGAGTGGCCAAGCCGATGATTGGCGGTTGGTTTTAACACCCACCGATGCCAAGATTTTGGGTTTGCTCAAACACATCGATGTGAGTGGCAATGGACGACAAATTCGTCAACTTGAATACTGGCAAGCGGATGACGATCGCACCGTCCTTCAAATTAAACCCATTCCTTCACCATGAGCAGGTCTTGGCGTGTGTTCTTGATTTGGGCCCTGGCCATGGCGCTCGGCATTGGGGTCATCAGCCAAGCCCATGTCACAGCCGACATGTCTTTTTTTCTGCCCTCTCGTCCCACGGCCGAACAAAAAGTACTGGTGGATCAACTCAAAGACGGCAGTGTGTCGCGTTTACTGATGCTCAGCATGCAAGGCGGTGATGCACTTCAGCGTGCCAAAGCGTCCACGGCGTTACACGATGCCTTGTTGAAAACGGGTCAGTTCTTGACGGTTCAAAATGGCTCGCAAGTCAGTTTGAATCAAGAGCGTGATTTACTCCTGCTGCACCGCTATTTGCTGAGCCCCACCGTCAACGGGGAGCGCTTTTCTGTCAAAGGATTGCGGGAGTCGATTGCAGAAACGGTCGACGTCCTAACATCGCCTGCAGGCTTGCTCATCAAACCCTTTGTGACCAAAGACCCTACCGGCGAACTCTTGTCGATCTTGAGTGGCCTTAACCCCGCCTCACAACCCCCGCTGGAGGAAGGCGTATGGGCTTCCCGTGACGGGCAACGTGCCTTGTTGTTGCTGCAAACGCGAGCGCTGGGCTCCGACATGGATGGGCAAGAAGCGGCCATCGAAACCGTCAAGGCGACTTTTGCAAATGGGATCGCGCATCAAGGTTTCGAATCCCTGACGCTCCAAATGTCTGGCCCGGGTGTTTTTGCGGTGAACGCAAGAGCCGCCATCAAGCAGGAGGTCGCTCGGCTTTTCTTGATGAGCTCGTTGGCGATCTTGATTCTGCTTTGGGGGGTTTACCGTTCGCCCAGACTCCTGTTGTTTGGGCTCATGCCAGTCGCCAGTGCGGTGGTGGGTGGGGTGGTGGCCGTGAGTTGGGTCTTCGGCACCGTCTTTGCGATCACCATTGGTTTTGGAACCTCCTTGGTGGGCGAAGCCGTGGACTACGCCATTTATTATTTTCTTCAATCGGCTCACGGTGGTGAATCCGCTTGGCGAACGCGTTTTTGGCCGACGGTTCGTTTGGGCGTCTTGACGACGGTGTTTGGTTTTGGGGCTTTGCTGTTTTCAAGCTTTCCCGGATTGGCTCAGCTGGGGTTGCATTCCTTGGTCGGGGTGGTTTGTGCGGCATTGGTGACGCGCTTCGTTCTCCCCGCCGTGGTGGGCAACCGAGTCAGGGTGCCCGAGCCTGGACGATGGGGTCGATTCATTGCAAATGCCTTGCGAAGATGCGGCGTTATCGAATGGCCATTGTTGGCGCTGACCGCCGTCGCCTTTGCTTATTTGGTCCTTCATCACGGCAATCTATGGACGCAAAATTTATCCACGTTGTCCTCCATTACCGCACAAGAAGCGGCGTTGGATGCTCGGTTGCGCAAGGACCTGGGTGCACCCGATGCGCGTTATTTGGTGGTGATTCAGGCCACCAACCAAGAGCAAGCGCTCATCGGGGCAGAAAGGGTGGCTCAGCGATTGGATGGTTTGGTGCAACAAGGCCTCATTGGGGGTTACGACAGCCCCGCCCGCTTTTTGCCGAGCGAGGCCGAGCAGCAACGCAGACGCGAGGCCTTGCCAACGGCAGCGGTTTTGCGTGAGCGGCTGGCCATCGCCTTGGTCGATTCGCCCTTATCCGCTTCACGTCTTGAGGCCTTTGTAGAGGCGGTTTCCGCCGCTCGTTCAGCCCCTTTGATGACGCGCCAAGATCTTGACGGCTCGGCCTTGAGTGTGGCGGTCGATGCCTTATTGAATTCAAGCAAACAGGAAGAAGGCAGGGGGAAGTTGAGTGAGTGGACCGTGCTGATGCCGCTCTGGCCTGGGGTGGATGCCTTGAATGAGCTGTCGCCAACGATTCTCAAAAACGTCTTGGCAGGCACGGGGGCCTTGTTCATAGACCGAAGGGATGAGTTCGAGGCCTTGTACGGGCAATACATTGCTCAGGCCAGGGGCTTGTCTTTGGCCGGTTTGCTGTGCATCGTGGCATTGCTGGCTTGGAGTTTGCGTTCTGTGGTGAAAGTGGCGCAAGTATTGTGGCCCCTTTGCTCGGCGGTCATCTTGGTGGTGGCTGGTTTGTATGCCAGCGGCGTGCGTCTTCATTTGCTCCACCTGATTGGTCTTTTGCTGATTTTTGCGGTGGGGTCCAATTACGCCTTGTTTTTTGTTCGGGGCGACAAGACCTCAAAAATGGACGACTTGGCCCTGATGTCCTTGGTCACGGCTTGCATGACTGGCGCGATTGGTTTCGGGGTGCTCGTGTTCTCTTCAGTGCCGGTTTTGCAGGCGATTGGCGTTACGGTGGCCCCGGGTTTGATTTTGGCTTTGATTTTGGCCGCTGCTTGGCGGTAAACCCATGTCACGCGCCTGGACTCCCCCCCTGTCTTTGAAGTTGAGCTGTGCCCTGCACGGCTTGGCTGCTGTGGGGGCCTTGTCGCAACCCAGTTGGTGGCCGCTGAGTTTGGGCGCAGTGGCCTTTAACCACGCCGCTTTGACGCTGGCGGGGTTGGTGCCACGCTCGCAATGGTTGGGGTCCAATCTGACTCAATTGCCCAAGGCCTGTGTGGCTCGCCAAGAAGTGGCCTTGACCTTTGACGATGGCCCCGACCCCGAGGTGACCCCGTTGGTGTTGGATCTACTTGACGCGTGTCAAGTGAAGGCGACCTTCTTTTGCATCGGATGGCGCGCGCGTCAGCACCCCGACATTTGCCGCCAAATGGTGGCGCGAGGGCATCAAATTGAAAGTCACGGTGACCGCCATTCTTGGGGATTTGCCACTTGGGGGCCGGCACGAATCAAGGCCGACATTGCCGCTGCCAGCGCCACACTGGCTGACATCACGGGCCTGCCTGCCAAGTACTTCAGACCGATCGCGGGATTGCGAAACCCATTTCTAGAACCGATCTTGTGCGAACTGGATTTACAACAAGTCACCTGGACACGCCGAGGATTTGATACCCAAGAAAGCCAGGCCCCTGTGGTTTTACAGCGTTTGCAGAAAAACCTGTCCGCGGGCGACATTCTGCTGATGCACGACGGGCACAGTGCCGGGGCCTCGCAGGGGGCGCCCGTGATTCTGTCGGTCTTGCCCACCTTGCTTGGAACCTTGAAGCGGCGCCATTTAAAACCCGTCACGCTGAATCAAGCGCTGGAAAACGATGCTGAAAAAGAGGCTGAAAAAGATGCTTAGAAGATTAACCAGAACCCTCGACAGAGCATGAAACCAAAGATGAAGCCAATTCTGCTCACCACGTACACCGCCACCTCTTGTTTAGGACGTGGTTTGGATGAACAACGTCAAGCTTTGAAAGAAGGCAAAAGTGGCTTGAAACCCTGTGACTTTGAATCCGTTGACATTGAAACTTGGATTGGCGAAGTCGAGGGCATTGAGAAACAAGTTTTGCCTCCATGCCTGCGCCAATTCAATTGCCGAAACAACCGCCTGACGCAAATGGGGCTGGAAACGGATGGTTTCGCCGAGGCCGTCCGCCTTGCCGCCAAGAAGTACGGCGCCGACAGAGTGGGGGTTTTTTTAGGGACCAGCACCTCAGGCATCTTGCAAACCGAGTTGGCCTACCGCCAACGCTCTGTGTCCACTGGGGCTTTGCCAGACGGGTTTGATTACGCCACCACGCAAAATTCTTTTTCGTTGGCTGATTTCACCCGGTCTTATTTAGGTCTTGAAGGCATGGCCATGGCCGTTTCAACGGCGTGTTCATCGAGCGCCAAGGTGTTTGCGGCCGCAGCCCGTCAGTTGAACCTGGGTACCCTAGACGCCGCCGTGGTCGGTGGCGTGGACACCTTGTGCCTGACCACACTTTACGGATTTTCCTCGCTCCAATTAACATCATCAGGACCCTGCAAACCCTACGATGTTACACGCGACGGCATTTCTGTGGGGGAGGGGGCCGCCTTTGCTTTGCTGGAGCGATTCGATTCTTGGAGCGCCCCTGCCGGATCGGTGCTTTTGCTCGGCGTGGGTGAATCCAGTGACGCTTTTCATATGTCATCGCCTCACCCAGAAGGCTTGGGCGCTCGTTTGGCCATGGAGGCCGCCCTGCAGTCTGCCCATCTGTCTGCTGATGACGTGGGCTACATCAATTTACACGGCACCTCAACACCCGCCAACGATGCGGCAGAAGGACTGGCGGTGTTGGGCTTGTTTGGTGAGCAAGTGCCTTGCAGTTCCACCAAGGGGGCGACAGGCCATGCTTTGGGAGCGGCGGGGGCAATGGAGGCCGTCTTTTGTGCCCTGGCTTTGACCGACCAATGGCTGCCCGGAAGTCCTGGCACAAAACAACTGGATCCCGCCGTGAACTTGAACTACCTCCTGAAAAGCAGGCGGCCAAATGCGGCCTCGCCCCTTCGCTATGCACTCAGCAATTCATTCGGGTTCGGCGGTAGCAATTGCTGCCTGATTTTTGGAACTTCACTATGAATAAGCCTCTGCAGGCCTGGATTGAAGGCGTTGGATTTTGTGCGCCCGGGCTGCCAGACTGGGCGAGCGCCGAGGCGGTTTTCAAAGGCGCTGACCCTTATGTGGCGTCCCCCACGTGGTTGTCGCCGCCAGACCGGTTGCCCCCGGCGGAGCGCAGGCGTGCCAGTCGGGTGGTCAAGCTTGCATTGGCTTTGGGCCTCGCTGCGGCAGAGAACAGCGATGCCCATGTGTCTACCTTGGCGACGGTCTTCACGGCCTCTGGTGCAGATGGTCACAACTGCGATGCTTTGTGCGCCCAGTTGGCCACCGAAGACAAGCACATTTCACCAACCCGGTTTCATAATTCGGTGCACAACGCCCCGGCTGGCTACTGGGGCATCGCCACCCGCTCCATGGCCCCTTGCCAAGTGCTGTGTGCCTATGACGCCAGTTTTGGCGCGGGGCTGCTCGAAGCCTTGGCGCAGGTGCAACACGATCAAGTGCCGGTTTTGTTGATCGCTTACGACAGTGAATACCCAGAGCCATTGTTCAGCAAACGGCCTGTGCCCGATTGCGCGGGTGTGGCCTTTGTGCTCAGTCCAGCGCGCACGGCTCGGTCACGGGCCCATTTGTTGGTGCAGCCCACCCGCGACTCGGCCGAAACCCTGAACCACGAAGCCTTAGAAACACTGCGTCAACAGACACCAGCCCTGCGTGCTTTGCCTTTGCTGAGGTGCTTGGCCCTCGGGCAGTCCAGGGCGGTTTGTCTTGATTATTTACCCCCAATGCAACTAGAGGTATCGCTGTCCCCATGCTGAACCGCACCTGGATATCGGGTCACATACCCCATCAAGGCCAGATGTGCTTGCTCGACGAAGTGGTGACTTGGTCGCCGCAGAAAATCGTCTGCAAAGCCATCAGCCATCACCGCCATGACAACCCGTTGCGCGCCGACGGACAGCTGAGCATCTGTGCGGGCATTGAATACGCTGCCCAGGCCATGGCCGTGCATGGGGCTTTGTTAGCGCCTCTCGAAACAACGGTTGAGCAGGCGGTCAAAAACGCCCCCAAACAAGGCTATTTAACCAGCGTGCGAAGTGTTCAACTGCATGCAACTCGCTTAGACAATTGGCCTCAAGCGCTGGTGATTCAGGCGGACCGACTCAATGGCGATGAACACCTGATTCTTTATCAATTCAGCGTTCAACACGACGGGGTTTGCTTGATCCATGGCCGAGCCAGCGTCGTGATGGATGCCCAACGGGTGCCCACATGAAGTGCGCATTGGTGACTGGCGCCAGCGGTGGCATTGGCTCCGCCATTGCCAAACGTTTGGCGCAGGATGGGTTTTATGTTGTGGTGCACGCCCATCAGAATTTGGTCAAAGCCGAACAGGTGGTGGATGACATTTTGGCCAAAGGCGGCCGTGCGCAAGCGTTGACCTTTGATGTGACCGACCGGCAGGCATGCGCCTTGGCCTTGCAAGCGCTGACAGAACAACACCCCGTTCAAGTCTTGGTTAACAACGCCGGCATTCATGACGACGCTGTTTTTCCGGGCATGCGAGAAGATCAGTGGGACCGGGTCGTCGCGGTTTCTTTGAATGGATTTTTCAATGTGACCCAGCCATTGACTCTGCCGATGATCCGCAAGCGTTGGGGGCGAATCATCAACATTTCTTCCGTCGCTGCGCTAATGGGCAACCGGGGTCAGGTCAATTATTCGGCAGCCAAAGGGGCTTTGCACGCCGCTTCAAAGTCATTGGCACTCGAGCTGGCCAGCCGAGGCATCACCGTCAACGCGGTGGCGCCCGGCATCATTGAGACCGACATGATTGAGGGCCACTTTGATGCAGATTTGATTAAAAAATTGGTGCCCATGCAGCGTGCGGGTCGGGCGCAGGAGGTGGCCGACTTGGTTGGCTTTTTGGCCTCTGAGCAAGCGGCCTACATTTCAGGCCAAGTGATCTCGATCAATGGGGCGATGATTTAACGCCGAGCGTCCAGTTTTCGCCTTAACAACAGAGGCAGACGCAACAAAAATCCGAAGAACAAGCGGGTGTGCATCCACGTCAGCAGGGTGTTGTCACGCAGGTATTTGAAGTGGGAGACGCCGCCTTCTTCGGTGGACAAATAACGCACCGGTGCATCGAGGTTGATCGGCTGAATGCCCTGCCAAGCCAGTCTCACAACGGCTTCGGGGTCAAAGTCAAATCTCCGCATGAAGGGGTTGCTTTGCATGACCCGACGCAAAGGCGCTATGGGATAGACGCGAAAGCCATAAAGGGAATCACCAATGCCCGCCCACAGGGTTTCAAGGTGGGCCCAGGCATTGGAAACTTTGCGGCCGTTCACCCGCAGGGCAGGGGCTTCAGGGCCAAAGACCGGTTTGCCCAAAACCATGGCGGCGGGATGGGCGATGGAAGTGGCCATGAATTGGGCTATCAAATCAGGGGGGTGTTGGCCGTCGGCGTCCATCGTCAAGGCGTGGGTAAAGCCAGATGAGGCAGCCATTGAAATGCCCTGAAGCACCGCCGCACCCTTGCCTTGATTGCGCTGCATAACGATCACTCTCAGGCCTGCATGAAGGCCCTCCATGGCTTGCAAAAGCGCCGTTGATTCGTCGGTACTGCCGTCGTCAACCACCCAAACCGGCGTCCAGTGCGACAGGGCATTCGCCACGGTTTTAACCACTTCGGGGCCTGGGTTGTAACTCGGAATCAGAACCAAGTGTGAGGTGGAAGGTGGATTCATTTCACATTCACTTCAATGAAGCGGGTGTTGACCCGATGCCTTTGGGCAGGTGTCGTTTCCGTTGCCGCTGAACAGGTTTTCTTCAAAATAGGCTTGCAAAACCGGGGTGAAAGCCACGGCGTCAAAGGGCGGATCGAAGCGACGTCCGAGCCGAATGTTGAAGTGCAAAGGCAAAGATGGTGGTCGCCAAAATGGCCATTCCTTCCCCAAATAGGGAGAAGAAAATTCGATCAACAAGGTTTGAATCGGGACGCCACATCGCTGCGCCATGAGCCCCATGACGGGCAAACAGGTATCGATGGGGAAATGCCTTGTGCGTGTTCCTTCTGGAAAAATGACCACTTGGCCGCCTTGCGACAAGACTTGGGTGCTTTCCAAAATCATGGTCAAAGGCACTTCGTTGCGAACATAGCCTGCCAACCTGACCGCTGCACCCAACAAAAGATGGTCGGTGAGGCTCGCCTTCATCACACACACGACATTGGGAAGGCGTGAGGCAATCAACACCGCATCCAATAAGGTGGGGTGATTGGCCACAATGAGCAAGGGCCCTTGTGGGCGGAGCGCATCAAGGGCAGACAGATCAAAGCGACAAGCGCACAGGGTGCCCAACAGGCCCAAATAAGCCTTCAATCCCCATGAGATGACCCAACGGCCCAAAGGTTGCCCCCAACGTTTGGGGAGCACCCCACTCAGTACCGTGGCGAAGGGGTGCCACAACAAACAAAGAAAGGCCAGACTTGCAATGCCAAGGTGCATGGCGATCAATTCATAAAGCCGCCAGCCAAGGCGTCGAGGCGAAGCGCGAACCGTCATGGAATCAATTTTTATTCTGGCTGGGAGAGGAGGTAAGAAGGTTCATCGCTTTTAAATCGAGTTTGCTTGAAAGCGCCCCCTTTGAGAAGGGCATGAGGCGGTGATTGGGCATCTCAAAACGTAAAAGCATGTTTGATCGGCTAAAGGCTAAATTCAGAAGGTGAATGAACTCTCCACCCCCATGGACGCTCTGGGCTGAATGGGCCATTTGAAGCGTGTCCTTAATCGAAACATCTTGTTGCCAATTAGCACGTTCGCTAAGCGACAAGCCCCTCGGGTGACCCACACAATCTTTCGTTTTTAGGGGCTATTTATGTTGAACGGAAAAACAGCCTTGGTGACGGGTTCCACCAGCGGCATTGGTTTGGGGATTGCCAAGGCATTGGCCCAACAAGGGGCCCGCCTCGTCTTAAATGGTTTTGGCGACGTTGACGAAGCCAAAGCCGAGGTGGCCGCTTTGGGCGGCCAGGTCGGTTACCACGGCGCCGACATGAGCAAGCCTGCCGAAATTGAGGCCATGATGACCTACGCAGCCACCGAATTTGGCGGCGTCGACATCTTGGTCAACAACGCGGGCATTCAATTTGTGTCGCCCATTGAAGACTTTCCGCCGGCCAAATGGGACGCCATCGTGTCCATCAATTTGAGTGCCGCTTTCCACACCACGCGGCTGGCCATTCCGCACATGCGTGCTCAAAACTGGGGCCGGGTGATCAACATTGCCTCAACCCACGGTTTGGTGGGCTCCCCCTTCAAAGTGGCCTATGTGGCGGCGAAGCACGGCCTCGTCGGCATGACGAAGGTGGTGGCCTTGGAAACGGCCACCACAGGCATCACAGCCAACGCGATTTGCCCCGGTTGGGTGCTGACGCCCTTGGTCCAGAAACAAATTGACGACCGCGCTGCGCTTGAAAAAATCTCGGTGAAACAAGCCAGCGACGAGTTACTGGATGAAAAAGAACCTTCCAAACAATTCACCACCCCCGAGCAATTGGCGGGACTGGCTTTGTTTTTGTGCTCGCCGGCTGCAGACAACGTTCGCGGCGCAGCCTGGCCAGCAGACGGTGGGTGGACTGCGCAATGAATATTCAAGAAGTTCGCGAACACGCGTTCGCCATGCCCCTGACCAACCCGTCGTACCCCCGACCTCCTTATCGGTTTTACAACCGTGAATACATCATCATCAGTTACCGAACCGATTTCGATACCTTGCGTGCCTTGGTGCCTGAGCCTCTCGAAATTGGCGAACCCATCGTTAATTACGAATTCATCCGCATGCCCGACTCGACGGGTTTTGGCGATTACACCGAAACCGGTCAAGTCATCCCCGTCACCTTCAAAGGGCAAGCGGGAGGCTATGTGCATTCCATGTTTTTGGACGACGGCGCGCCCATCAGTGGGGGGCGAGAAATTTGGGGTTTTCCCAAAAAACTCGGTTTTCCCAAAGTGGTCCATGAAGGTGACGTCATTGTCGGCACCTTGCATTACGGCAGTCAATTGTGTGCCGCCGGCTCGATTGGCTACAAGCACCAAATCATGGACGCCGCGGCCCGTGCCAAATTGCTTCAATCCATCGCTTCGCCGAACTTTTTGCTCAAAATCATGCCCCATGTGGACGGCACCACTCGGCTCTGTGAATTGGTCCGGTACACCCTACAGGACATTGAATTGCACGGTGCTTGGACATCCCCCGCCGCGCTGGAGCTTTACCAACACGTGATTGCCGACGTCGCCCGTTTGCCGGTCTTGGAAGTGGTTTCCGCCAAACATTACATCGCCGACCTCACTTTGGGAATGGGGGAAGTGGTCTTCGACTATTTGTCAACCGACCCTAGGGCAGATCGCAAAGCATGAAAACCCACTTGAACGAACAATTTGCCAAATATGGTCGCGTGGCGCTGATGTTGCAAGGGGGGGGCGCTTTAGGCTCTTACCAAGTGGGCGTTTACAAGGCCCTCGAAGAAGCAGGGTGCGATCCGTGCTGGATTTGCGGCGTTTCCATTGGCTCCATAAACGGGGCTTTGATTGCGGGCAACCCGCCCGAGAAAAGGCTGGAGCGCTTGGAGGAATTTTGGTCGCTGGTGACCAGTCGGCCGTTGGGTATCTTCGAACCCGCCGAGAGTCCGGCAGGCCGTTTGGCGGCCACTGTGAGTGGCCTCTCGACCATGATGCTGGGGCAACCTGGCTTTTTCCAGCCCCATTTAATCAGTCCTTGGATGTCAATGCC
>Ga0007857_1000488_pt1 | contig 11752 bp, 14 predicted proteins | sample CryBogCBH10Oct08_FD_71210 | JGI IMG/M metagenome (GOLD analysis project Ga0007857, IMG submission 71210) | Freshwater microbial communities from Crystal Bog, Wisconsin, USA - CBH10Oct08 | ecosystem: Environmental > Aquatic > Freshwater > Lake | place: Crystal Bog, Wisconsin, USA | collected... | reverse complement strand
AATCAAAGCTTCCCTCGATCGATCAGATCAAGAAGCCGATCAAAGGCCCTGGCCTCACAGCTCCGGGCATCGTCATTCTTCAAGCCCTCTTCATTCTCATTGTTGAGACCTTTGAGTATGCAATCGGAAAGATCGGCACACTTACTGGCATCGCCCTCTTGCTCTCGATCGCTGGTGGCATCTACCTCGGTCGCAAAGGTACTGAGTTCATCAACGCGGTAAACCCACCGCTCGCCCTCTTCTGCGCCACTGTGATCGTGCTCTGCACCTTGGGTGGTGTTGGACTGCATATTGCACGTCTTGGTTTGGATCTTGTGACTACCCTTGCCGCACTCGCGCCCTATCTCGCTATCGGCGCACTAATCTCGTGGGGAAATTACATCCTGAAGAGCCGCGCAGCTCGCGCTGCATAAAAAGAGTAAGCGAAAGCGTTACTTACCAGCTGCCTTCAAATCTTTACGAAGCTCTGGTGGCAAGGCAAAGAGGAGATGTTCCTCCATCGCTGTCACAGTCTCAACATCGGCATAGCCACGGCGAGCTAACTCTTTCAAGAGATCCTCGACTAAAATTTCAGGAACTGAGGCTCCACTACTGACGCCGATGGTCTCAACGCCATCAAACCATTCATCTTTAACCTCTGCGGCGTAATCGATGAGGTAGCCAGCGCGTGCGCCATACTCCTTCGCCACTTCAACCAGTCGAACTGAGTTCGATGAATTAGTTGAACCAACGACGAGAACGAGATCTGCGAGTGGTGCGATCTGCTTAATAGCGACCTGGCGATTCTGTGTTGCATAACAGATGTCATCAGATGGTGGGTCCATCAAATTTGGGAAGCGCTGCTTCAGTGCAGCAACGGTCTCAAGTGTCTCATCGACAGAGAGTGTGGTCTGTGAGAGCCAGGCGACGCGTGATTCATCACGAACCTTCAAATCTTTAATGCTATCTACGCCATCAACGAGTTGAACATAATTTGGGGCTTCACCCGCAGTTCCCTCAACCTCTTCATGACCTTCGTGGCCAATCAATAAGATATCGAGATCCTCTTCGGCGAAGCGTCGCACCTCATGGTGGACCTTGGTAACGAGTGGGCAGGTGGCGTCAATAGTCTTGAGTTGGCGAGCAGCAGCCTCTTCATGCACGGCGGGCGATACACCGTGAGCCGAGAAGACAACCGTTGCGCCCTCTGGCACATCCTTCGTCTCTTCTACAAAGATTGCGCCACGTGCCTCGAGTGTTGAGACCACATGCTTGTTGTGAACGATCTGCTTACGGACATAGACCGGGGCACCGTAGAGGTCGAGCGCCTTTTCAACGGCGATGACGGCACGATCGACACCTGCGCAATACCCGCGCGGTGCAGCTAAGAGAACACGCTTACCCATGGTCCCTAGCCTATTAGAGTTCGCTCATGCTCGAGAACTCAGCGCAGGAACCCCTTCCGGTTCGTGTCATCTCTGAGGCGATCGGTGATTACCTGAGCAAGTTAGGCCCAGTCTGGATCGAAGGCGAACTCTCAGAGGTCACCGTCCGGCCAGGGGCACAGATGGTCTTCATGCGCCTTCGAGATACCAGCGCTGATATGAGCCTTTCAATTATGTGCCATAAGTCAGTCCTTGAAGCGGTCAATCCATTGCCAGCAAATGCCCGAGTGGTGATGTACTCAAAGGTCTCTTGGTATGGAAAGAGTGGATCACTCTCCATGAACGTTAAGGAGATTAGGCAGGTCGGAGTCGGCGAACTCCTAGCTCGATTAGAAGAGCTGAAGAGCAAACTCGCAGCCGAAGGACTCTTCGCTGCTGATCGCAAGCAAGACCTACCATTTCTACCCAATGTCGTCGGCCTGATCTGTGGGCGCAACTCCGATGCCGAACGCGATGTCGTTGAGAATGCGAAACGTCGTTGGCCAGCCGTCCGATTTGAGATCCGTGAAGTTGCGGTTCAAGGCGCTGCCGCCGTCACTGAAGTCTCACAGGCGCTACGCGAGTTGGATGCAGATCCAGATGTAGATGTCATCATCATTACTCGTGGTGGCGGATCGTTTGAAGATCTCCTCCCCTTCAGCGATGAGATGCTCGTTCGTTTGGTATCCGATGCGTCGACCCCGATCGTCAGCGCCATCGGCCACGAGAAGGATGCGCCACTTCTCGATCTCGTTGCAGATTGGCGCGCATCTACTCCGACCGATGCCGGCAAGCGAGTTGTTCCGGATCTGATGGAGGAGCTCACGAAGATCACCCATCTCCAAGAGCGTTCGCTGAGATATCTGAAAAATATGTTGACCTCTGAGATGGGCAGTATCGCTGCGATCAGAACCCGACCAATCTTTAAGGATCCCTACACAATCATCACATCTCGAGCCGAACAGGTCGGAAATCTCCACACTCGCGCACATCGTGCGATGGAGGCTGAGTTGGCTATTGGGCGTGAAGACCTTGACTCCCTCAAAGCGCAGTTAAGAACGCTCTCTCCCCAATCCACCCTGGATCGCGGTTATGCCGTCGTCCTCACAGATCAGGGTGAGATCGTTCGCAAAGCCTCTGCTCTCAAGGCTGGCGATCACATCAGTATCAAAGTTGCCGAAGGTGTGGTCGCTGCCACAACTGATGCCGCCCTCTAGCGCAGATGAAGGAGTAGATTTAACGTCATGGCCGAGAAGAAGCTTTCCTATGAAGAGGCTCGTGATGAGCTCGCTGATGTCGTCGCTGAACTCGAATCTGGCCAATCCTCCCTAGAAGATTCACTCAAACTCTGGGAACGTGGCGAGTTGCTCGCCAAGATCTGCCAAGAGTGGCTCGATGGCGCAAAGGCAAAGTTAGATGCTGCAAAGGCCAGCAGTAAAACCGGTGAGAAAGATGCCTGAGTTCATCTTTGAAGATTTACTCCCGCTAGGCCCTGATACAACTGAGTATCGATTGATCTCGAAAGAGGGAGTCTCTACCTTCACGGCGAACGGTCAAGAATTTCTTACCATCACACCTGAAGCGATCACAGAACTTACATCCGCTGCGATCCACGATATCTCGCATTACCTGCGCGATGAGCATCTTGAACAATTAGCAAAGATCATGACCGACCCAGAAGCTTCACCTAATGACCGCTTCGTCGCTCTCGACTTACTCAAGAACGCAAATATTTCTGCTGGTGGAATTTTGCCAATGTGCCAAGACACCGGCACGGCGCTTGTCATGGGCAAGAAGGGTCAACGCGTCCAGACCACAGAGAAGGATGAGATCTCAATCTCTCGTGGCGTCTACGACTCCTACACTCAACTCAACCTTCGCTACTCACAGATGGCCGCTGTAACGACATGGGAAGAGAAGAACACGGGAAATAATCTTCCAGCTCAGATCGAGGTCTACTCGGACTCTGATCATCCAGATGAGTACAACTTCCTCTTTATCGCCAAGGGTGGTGGGAGCGCGAATAAATCCTTCCTCTATCAAGAGACGAAAGCAGTGCTCAACCCAACATCGTTTATGCGCTGGCTCGATGAGAAACTTCGCTCACTTGGCACAGCTGCCTGCCCGCCGTACCACCTCGCCATTGTTATCGGCGGAACGAGCGCCGAGCAGACCGTGAAGACCGCAAAGTTAGCCTCGACCCATTACTTAGATTCACTTCCAACCACCGGAAACGCTCAGACAGGCCGCGGCTTTAGAGATCTCGACCTTGAAAAAGAAGTCCTCGAACTCACTCGCACTCTAGGTATTGGCGCTCAATTCGGCGGAAAGTACTTCTGCCATGATGTTCGAGTAGTACGCCTACCTCGCCACGGCGCATCCCTACCGATTGCAATCGCAGTCTCCTGTTCGGCCGATCGCCAGGCGAAGGGAAAGATCACCAAAGAGGGAGTCTTCCTCGAGAAGTTAGAGCGCGATCCAGCCCGATTCCTACCTGAAACTACCGATGTTCATCTCGATGACAATGTCGTGAAAATCAATCTTAATCAACCGATGTCCGATCTTCTCAAGATTCTCACCCAGTATCCGATTAAGACTCGGTTAGAACTCACCGGCACCATGGTCGTTGCGCGAGATCTCGCCCACGCCAAGCTCAAAGAGCTCTTGGATTCAGGGAAAGAACTCCCCCAATACTTCAAAGATCATGCCGTCTATTACGCAGGTCCAGCGAAGACGCCGGTCGGTTATGCATCTGGCTCATTTGGTCCAACAACTGCCGGTCGCATGGATTCCTATGTCGAACAATTCCAAGCAGCAGGCGGTTCGATGGTGATGCTCGCAAAGGGAAACCGTTCAAAGGCTGTTACCGATGCCTGCAAGAGCCATGGTGGCTTCTACCTTGGATCGATCGGTGGTCCTGCTGCCAGACTTGCGCAAGATTGCATCAAGAAAGTGGAAGTGCTCGACTATGCCGATCTGGGTATGGAGGCGGTCTGGAAGATCGACGTTGAGAACTTCCCAGCCTTTATCGTCGTCGATGACAAAGGAAATGATTTCTTCGCCGAGACGAGCAAGCCGCTGACTATTGTTCTAAAGCCTGCCGGCAATTAATTTTTAGTAGTTGCCGCTTCGACGGTGTTTAGCGAGCGCCACGCACGGAGTTCCGTAGCGGACGCTGATATAGCGAAGTCCCCACTTGATCTGAGTAATCGGGTTAGTGCGCCAATCCATGGCGATCACTTCCATCTTGTCAGCGGGAAGCGCCTGCGCGATTCCATGCGCTCCACTTCGATGGTTATGGGCTTTAAAGTTCCAATGGCTTTCGGCATTCCAGAGCGCATCTAGGCAGGCGACCTGAGATGAGTCCCACTTGTATGTAGCATCGATCAGAGTCTGGGCGACCTGCTGGGCGCCAGTCGGCGTCTTCGCCAATTCAACCTGAGCCGAAGCGAGCGCAACCAAAGACATCTGGTGGGCGCTGATGGCAGGAACCGTCCCTAGGTCAACAAGACCAGGAGAGAGTGGTGGATTGGTAGTCGAGACCGCCAAAGCTTGATCACCTGTCAGTGCCGTACCGGCGTTGGGTGAGGCGACGGGTGAGGAGTTTGGTAAGACAAGATCTCGGTGGAGTGAGACCTCAGCAAAAGTGGTATCGGTGATGGCCAAGATGGAGACCAAGAGGGCAGCTCCGAGGGCGATGGCAGATTTTCTCATCGGAAAATTCCAACGGTTATTCATGGTCGCGCTCCTTCCTGCTCAACTGGCAGGTTAAAGAGTTACATCCATGTGAATGATCGGCAAATTTAGCCTTGCGTAAAGGGGGATAAAGTTTTTACTCACAGTTTTGGGGCCTTGCAAAAGTGCAGGTCAGCCCCTAAAGAATGGCAAATGTCCGATTTGTCCTCTCAGCCATCTAAATCGGGCTTGAAGGGGCTTCGAAAAGTTTCAAGAATTGGGTCAAGCGTTGAAGTTGATCGGCTCTTCCAGCATCTCTGTGACGAGGGCGGCGATTGCCGACCGTTCGGACCGGGTCAAGGTGACGTGGGCGAAGAGTGAATGGCCCTTCAGTGATTCCACGACCGCCGCAATTCCATCGTGGCGACCAACCCGCAAGTTATCTCGCTGGGCGATGTCGTGGGTGAGAACGACTCGTGAGCCTTGGCCGATTCGAGAGAGGACGGTGAGCAGAACTCCTCGTTCGAGGGATTGCGCCTCATCGACGATGACAAAACTGTCGTGGAGTGAGCGACCTCGGATATGGGTCAAGGGCAGAACCTCGATCAGGCCGCGATCGATGATCTCATCAATCACACTCTGACTAACTAAAGCGCCCAAGGTATCGAATACCGCCTGAGCCCAAGGAGACATCTTTTCGCCTTCAGAACCTGGCAGGTAGCCGAGCTCTTGTCCACCAACGGCGTAGAGCGGTCTGAAAATGACAACTTTCTTATGATGGCGTCGCTCAAGGACAGCTTCAAGTCCGGCACAGAGAGCGAGCGCAGACTTTCCGGTTCCGGCACGACCTCCGAGTGAGACGATGCCAATCTCGTTATCAAGGAGGAGATCGAGGGCGACTCGCTGTTCGGCCGAACGGCCATGAAGTCCAAATGCCGATCGATCGCCACGAACTAATTGGATCCGCTTATCGGGTGTAACTCGAGCAAGTGCACTTCCCTTTTCAGAGTGAAGAACAAGGCCAGTATGGACTGGATACTCTTTGCCGAGCTCGTGTGCAGTTCGATCATTTTCATAGAGCGAATCAATCACAGTTCCACCGACATTAACTTCAACGATTCCGGTCCAGCCAGCACTTGATGCCAACTCAGCTCGATACTCCTCGGCTTCGACGCCACAGGAGGATGCCTTCACTCGAAGTGGAAGATCTTTGGTGACAAGAACGACTTCTCGTCCTTCGGCCATCAAATTCTTTGCGATCGCCAAGATACGAGTGTCATTTGAACCATCACGTAAGAATCCTGAAGGCAGCGATGAGACATCGGAGTGATTCATCTCGACCCGCATCGAACCGCCTTGGTCGTTAATATCGATCGACTCATCGAGGCGACCATGCTTTATGCGAATATCGTCGAGCATCCGAAGAGCCGACCGAGCAAAGTAGCCAAGTTCTGGATGGTCTCGCTTAGTCTCAAGCTCACCGATGACAACGATCGGGATGATGACTTCGTGCTCGGCAAAGCGGGCCAGGGCCGCGGGATCTGCCAGGAGAACGCTGGTATCTAATACATATGTCTTGCGACCTTTATGGCTTTTTGCTTGGGCCAAGGTGGGTATCTCGCATTTCCAGGCGCAGTATTTGGTTCCGGGGGAATCGGACTTATAGCCCAAAAGGTAGAACTCGCCAGGGCGCGTGGGTCGGCGACACGCAGTTAGAGGAAGTTAAATTTTGATGACGGTTGCAGTGCTGACAATCACTGACCGAACCGGCGGTGACGCTGGGCATAGGCCCGCAGGGCTCGCAAGAAATCTACTCGACGAAAATCTGGCCAATACGCTTCACAGAAGTAGAACTCGGAGTGGGCGGACTGCCAGAGTAAGAAGCCAGATAGACGCTGCTCCCCCGACGTTCGAATCACGAGCTCGGGGTCGGGCATTCCCTTTGTATAGAGGTGCTTATCGATCTCATCGATTGTCAGATGCTCAGCGATTTCATCAGGGCTCTTATGATCATTAATTCCAGTTTTGATGTAGTCGCGAACGGCATCGACGATCTCTCGTCGTCCGCCATACCCAATCGCCACATTCACGACGATCTTTGAGCAACCCTTTGATTCCACCTCTGCTGCTGCAAGACGATCACGTAACCAGGGCGGTAGGAGATCGAGTGCACCAAGTGGGCGAATCTCCCACTTCTTCTGTGCGACCAAGTAATCAACTGCCCCAGCAATAATCTTTAAGAGCGCATCGAGCTCTTGTGCATCACGATTAAGATTATCGGTACTCAACAGCCAGAGAGTAATGATCGTGACATCGGCCTCTTCGCACCAATCAAGGAGTTCGACAATCTTCTCTGCGCCTTTTCGGTGGCCATCTTCGGGCCGGCCATAGTTAATCTTTGCCCAGCGACGATTGCCATCGAGGATGACTCCCACGTGATGCGGAGTCTGAGTTCGATCGAGTTGGCGTAGCAATCGCTTCTCGTAGAGGGGATAGATCAACGACTTGATCGCAGGTTTGATCTGATCGCGCAGAAGTCGTGATGCTACCGAGCTAGCCATGAGGTCTTACTGCTTGGCGGTAAAGGCTGCGAACTCTGCGACTGCCCGACGATCAGCGACAAATGAGGCAACTGGGAATGTGCCTGCGAGCATGTAGAAGACTGCAGTTTTCAAGGGCTTGCGAACTGCAAAGCAGTAATTGAAGGTAACCAAGACGTAGACCATATAAGCAAAGCCGTGGACGACTGCGATCGCTCGAATCAGGTTAGGGACATTGTCATTGGTGGCAGTTAACTTGATAGGAAGGTAGACCAGCCAAAGGAGCAGCGACATCACTCCAGCTACATTTGCCATCAGGCGAAAACGTGAGAGTGCGCCAGCTCTGTTTGCTTTGAGGAGGTTCATAGATTCACTCTATCGCGCCTACTGACGGCACGGTTATAAAACGGGGCAAAGAGCACCAAGATCGCCATGAACCACCAGGTGATGACGTAGGCGATGTGCTGCCAATAGAAGCCGCCAATAGGGTTTATCAGCTGCGGAGCCGGAATGCGGCTGCCCTTAATGAGGTTCCCTGCAGCATCGCTCTCACTGAGTGCACTCACATACCCATCAAAAAGTTGGTAGTTACCAACGCCAGCGACAAGGGCGGGATCCAAACGCGAGAGGGTTGTGGCATCACCATTTGCATGATCCTCATTTTGATGGGGATAGAGCCGCCCGGTGACGGTGATGAGGTCAGAACGATCAGGTAGGGATTGGTCGTTGAGGCCGCGAACTACAAGGATGGCTCGATCACGAGAGAGTGCCATGAGACCAACTCTGAGATCCGCGCTCTTCTGTGAAGCGAGCACCTGTAACGGTGCATTATAAAACTTTACATATTTTCCACTGAAAGTAACGAGGCGATTGTAGGCAGCATCCCGAAGGTTATGACCTGCGGCAGCAACGTTCTCTAGATTAATAACTGGCTTCTCTGGTTGAACCTTCGCTTGGTGTTGAACGGCTTGCGCGCGATGGAGTTGCCAGATTCCTAACTCGGTGAAAGTGGCGCAGAGAAGGAGTACAACGAGGATCGAGCCAGACTGCTTCAGGAGTGAGGAGGTGGATCTCATTGGGTTGAGCGATCATCCCGTTGAGTAGCCTCGAGCGCATCTGCTCGATTCTGCATCCGCTTGTAACGTCGGTAGAAACTCACGCAGAGCAAGGTCACCGCTAGGGTTAAGAAGATCATTGTGAATGATCCGACTAGGCCAACATTAATGTTCTGCGTTGAATCGCTCATAGGTGAAGTATCCCTTATCTGGCGCAGAAGATCCTCAGCTGGCAAGGACTGGCTAGACTTCTCATATGCGCCGTGAAGATGATCCTTATCTCAGGCAGCGCTATGGCATCCCAGAACCTTCTCGATTCAAGAAGTGGTGCACTCCAGCTCTCATCCTTCTGATCGTCGGAGGAGCTTGGCTCGCCTGGTCGGCCAATCACTACAGCCGCCCTGAGATTCGATCGACCCTCATCTCCTTCACGGCCCTAGATAAGTCACATATGCAAGTTCGCTACTCGCTCACTTTTCGAAGCTCGGCTAAGGCCCATCTCTGCCAACTGGTTGCTAGAGACTATGCAGCAAATACCGTCGGTGAGATTACCGATCGCTTCCCCGCAGGGACTTTCACTCCAGTCACCCTGGTAAGCGTGATTCCTACACGCGTTGCCGCGGTGAATGCTGCGATTATCAGATGTGCCCTTGCTTGAGTTGAAGTAAAGTTCCTTCTCTTATGACACCTTCAGATTCACCTCAGACCTGGCTCACTCACGAGGCGGCAGATCGCCTACGTGCTGAACTTGCCGACCTTGAAGGTCCGCGTCGCGTTGATGTGGTCAAGAAGATTGAGGCTGCACGTGCCGAAGGTGATCTCAAAGAGAATGGCGGCTATCACGCTGCCAAGGATGAGCAGGGAAAGATTGAAGCCCGCATCCGTCAGTTAAAGCACATGCTTGAGAATGCACATATCGGTGAGCCGCCCGCTTCAGCCGATGGCATCATCGGTCAAGGTATGAAAGTAACGGTCGATTTGATGGGCGATGAAGTTGTCTTCCTGCTTGGCTCACGTGAGATCGCAGTTGATGATCTCGATGTCTATTCGGAGAAGTCTCCGCTCGGTGGCGCCGTCCATGGGCAGAGCGTCGGTGCAACAGTGACGTACACCGCCCCAAATGGCCGAGAGATCTCAGTGACCATTAAGGCAGCGGAGTACCTCTAACTACTTATTGCTACTTATTGGTGTTCTTATAACGCCTAACGCTCAACGGCACAAAGATCGCCATGATCAAGACCATATACAGCAACGATGTTTGAATCGGGTGCTGGCTTGGGAAGGAGTTCTTTGTCGCGCCAAACATATTGTGGAAACCAAAGAGCTCGCGCACAGCAGCAACCATCGTTGAGACCGGGTTCCACTCGGCTACATATTGAAGTGGGCGTGGCATCGAGGTCGTCGAGGCGAAGGCATTCGATAAGAAGGTCAACGGGAAGGTGAAGAGGAAGCTGATATTTGCGACAACTCGCGCATCCTTCGCTACCAACCCAGCAAAGATCCCAGCCCAGCTCAAGGCGTAACCAAAGAGCAAGAGCATCAAGAAACCAAGACCAATCGTGAGAAGGCCTGATGTTGGACGCCAGCCCACAATAAAGCCAGCGGTTCCCATCACGGCAATAACAACAATATTGAGAAGGCCATCGCCGAGCGTCCGTCCTGTAACGACTGCAGCACGAGAGATAGGCAGGGATCGGAATCGATCAATCAAGCCCTTCTCCATATCTTGCGCCATACCTTGAGCAGTCGCAGCAAGCGTGAAGGTCACTGTCTGCACGAAGATACCTGGCATCAATAACTGCACATATCCGCCCTTAATCCCTGCGCCAAGGCCAGCGAAGACATAGCGGAAGAGCAGAACGAACATCACAGGTTGGATCGTGTTGAAGATAAGAACTTCAGGGACTCGCGCCAATTGCAAGAGCTGGCGCTTCATGATGATCAGTGAATCGCTTAACGCTCTCATTTGCGGCCTCCCTTCTTGCCTTTACCGACAGGTTCGGCGAGCACCTCTTCCGCCGCGTGGCCAGTAAGTGACATGAAGACATCATCGAGAGATGGGCGCTTAAGTGCGATATCGAGTGGATGAATCTTCGCGGTATCTAATTCACGTAAAAGTTCAACGAGGGATTCGCTTCCCTGCGAAACCGGTGTAGAAATCTTCCGAAGACCGGAATCGACAGATGATTGAGTCTTTCCGACTCGATCAGCAATCTCGCGAGCGGCGGGGATATCGCTTTCAGCAACAACGAGCTCGAGTCTTTCTCCCCCGACTTGGGTCTTTAATTGATCTGACGTCCCACGAGCAATCACCTTGCCACGATCGATCACTGCGATCTCATCTGCAAGTTGATCTGCCTCTTCTAAATATTGTGTTGTGAGAAGAAGTGTGACGCCTTCATCGACGAGCGCTTCGATCACCTTCCACATCTCCATACGCCCGCGTGGATCTAATCCGGTCGTTGGCTCATCCAGGAAGAGCACCTTTGGGCGGATGATCAATGAGGCGGCGAGATCTAGCCGGCGGCGCATACCGCCCGAGAAAGTTTTAATAGGGCGCTTGGCAGCATCGGTAAGTGAGAATTGTTCGAGGAGTTCTTTAGCGCGAGCGTTCGCAGCTGAAGAACTCAGGTGGTAGAGCCGACCGAACATCACCAAGTTATCCCACCCGGTGAGCGTCTCATCGACTGCCGCATATTGGCCAGAGAGGCCGATAATCTCGCGCACCGCTTTGGGGTTGTTGATCACATCAATTCCGCCAACAGTTGCATGGCCCGAATCTGGCTTGAGCAAGGTTGCGAGGACTCGGACTGTGGTGGTCTTGCCTGCGCCATTGGGACCCAGGATGCTGAGGACTGTCCCCTCTTCCACATCTAAGGAGAGGTCGTCGAGCGCCCTCACCTCGTTCTCACCTTTTCCATAGCTCTTCATCAAATTCTCAGCGGTGATGCTCTTCATATGCACATTCTAGGCCGAGTTCGGGCCGAGTTATGGCGCGCATTCGGGAATATTGGGTGGTAACCTGCGGTTGAAAGTTCAACAAATTCCTCGATCTCACCCGCCGCCGCTCGAACTGCTC
>Ga0007857_1000482_pt1 | contig 11860 bp, 7 predicted proteins | sample CryBogCBH10Oct08_FD_71210 | JGI IMG/M metagenome (GOLD analysis project Ga0007857, IMG submission 71210) | Freshwater microbial communities from Crystal Bog, Wisconsin, USA - CBH10Oct08 | ecosystem: Environmental > Aquatic > Freshwater > Lake | place: Crystal Bog, Wisconsin, USA | collected... | reverse complement strand
CCCCTCCCCGCGTGGCCAACCACAAGGCATCGCGGGCGCTCATTTCCGCGGGGGCGGTGTCGCAACCAAAAACCGTTTGACCTTGGGCGTCCTGGGTCGGTGCTTCGAGTGATTTTTTGAGCCGCGCCAACAGCAAGGCCTGACGCGCTTCGCCGACCAGTTGAGCGCCGTCGTTGCTGGAGGAGCCGTCGACCCCCAAGCCCACCGCCACACCAGCATCAAGCATGCGCCGTACCGGCGCGATGCCGCTCGCCAAACGCATGTTGCTGCAGGGGCAGTGCGCCACACCGGTGCGGGTTGCAGCGAACAAGGAAATGCCTTCGTCGTCCAACTTGACGCAATGGGCGTGCCAAACGTCATCGCCCACCCAGCCCAGGTCTTGCACATATTGCGTAGGCGTGCGGTTGAACTTGAACAGGCTGTAGGCGATGTCGTGGTCGTTTTCGGCCAGGTGCGTGTGCAAGCGCACGTTTTGTGTTTTGTAACTGCGCGCCAAAAGGGCCGATTCACGCATCAGATCTTGGCTCACGCTGAAGGGTGAGCAAGGCGCCAAACCCACTTGCAGCATGGCCCCAAAAGACGGGTCGTGCCAAGCCTCGATCAACCGTTGGCTGTCTTTGAGAATGGCGTCTTCTGATTCGACCAGCGAATCGGGTGGCAAGCCCCCTGCGCTTTGCCCGACGCTCATGCTGCCGCGCGTCGCCAAGAAGCGCATGCCCAAGGTTTGAGCGGCTTCCAGCGTATCGTCCAAACGAACGCCGTTGGGGTAAAGGTACAAATGATCACTGCTGGTGGTGCAACCGCTGAGCAGCAACTCGGCCATGGCAACTTGGGCCGACACCGTTGCCATGTCAGGCGTCAAGCCAGACCAAACCGGGTACAAGCCTTTCAACCAGCCGAACAATTCTGCGTTTTGCACCGAGGGCAAAACCCGCGTCAGCGTTTGGTACATGTGGTGGTGCGTGTTGACGAAACCCGGTACCACCAAGTGGCCACGGGCATCCAGCACTTCGCCTTGGCTGAGGGCTTCATCGCGCCAAGCCGCAGGCAACTCGGCATCGGGGCCGACCCATTCGATGCGTTGATTTCGCACCAAAATGGAAGCATTTTTCCACTCGGTTCTGGCGTCGTTTTGGGTCGCGACGGCGGTGGCGTTTTGAATCAGTATCAAGGACATCAAATTTTTCCAAGGGCCGCCAGCACATGCTCGGCCGTGGCGGGGGCCTTGAGCTGAATGGCCGAGGTGGGTTGGGCGTTGGTCATGCCCACTTGGTTATTTTTGGCATTTTGGATCGCTTCGTGGATGGCCTCTTTCAGGGCCTCGATGACGCTGAAGGCGAGCATAAAGGGCGGCTCGCCGACGGCTTTGCTGCCAAACACATTGTCTTCCGGATTGGGCTCATGCCACAGGTCAACCTGAAAGCGCTCGGGCACATCGCCCGTGGCAGGAATTTTGTAGGTGCTGGGCGCGTGGGTTGCCAGCAAACCCCTCTCGTTCCAGACCAACTGCTCGGTGGTCAACCAGCCCATGCCTTGAATAAAACCGCCTTCAATTTGCCCCCGGTCGATGGCGGGGTTGATGCTGCGGCCGACGTCGTGCAAGATGTCCACCGCCAAAACCCGGCTCTCGCCGGTGAGCGTGTCGATGGCCACCTCCGTACAGGCCGCACCGTAGGCAAAATAATAAAACGGACGGCCTGTTAAGGTGTTTTTGTCGTAATGGATTTTTGGGGTTTTGTAAAAACCATCGCTCCACAATTGCACCCGCTTGGCGTAGGCGGTTTGCACCACGTCCGCAAAAGGCCGCGTGGCTTTGGGCGACTGAACTTGTCCCGCCTGAAAGCGCACGTCCTGGATTTCACAAGTGTCCATTTCGGCCACCACTTCGGCCAAACGTTGGCGAACGGTTCGCGCGGCAAATTGAGCGGCCCGGCCATTCAGGTCAGTGCCCGCAGAGGCCGCCGTCGCCGAGGTATTTGGAATTTTGCTGGTGTCGGTAGCGGTCAGTCGCACGAAGGTCAACGGCACGCCCAATTCGTCGGCCACGATTTGCGCCACCTTGGTGTGCAGGCCCTGGCCCATCTCGGTGCCCCCGTGGTTGACTTGAATGCTGCCGTCCACATACACATGCACCAAGGCACCTGCCTGATTGAACAAGGTCGCCGTAAAAGAAATGCCAAACTTCAGCGGCGTCAGGGCCAAACCACGCTGGATCACAGGGCTTTGGGCGTTCCAGCTTTTAATTTTCTGACGTCGATTTTGGTAGTCGCTGCTGGCCTCGAGTTGGGCCATCAGCGGCGCCAGGATATTGCCCTCGACGGGCATTTGGTAATGCGTGACGTGGCGACTTTCAGTGCCATACAGGTTGTGTTTTCGAACCTGCAGAGGGTCTAGCTTCAAGTAGCGCGCGATTTCGCCCATGATGTGTTCGATGATGACCATGCCCTGCGGGCCACCAAAGCCGCGAAAGGCGGTGTGGCTTTGGGTGTTGGTTTTACAACGGTAAGAGGCAATTTCAACGTCTTCTAAAAAGTAGGCGTTGTCACAATGAAAGACGGCACGGTCGGCCACCGGGCCGGACAAATCGGCGCTAAACCCGCAGTTAGCGGCCAGCATCAAACTCAGGCCTTGCAATCGACCCGCCGCATCAAAACCAACTTGGTAGCGGTAAAAAAACGGATGGCGTTTGCCAGTGATTAAAAAATCCTCATCGCGGTCGTAGCGCACTTTCACGGGACATTTGAACTTGTGTGCCGCAATCGAAGCCCAAACCGCCGGATGCCCGGCCTGAGATTCTTTCCCGCCAAAGCCCCCGCCCATGCGCTGACAGGTGATGCGAACGGCATTAAAATCCACGCCCAGCGCCTGTGCGACCCAATGCTGCACTTCCGTTGGGTGTTGGCTGCTGACAAAGACCTGCCACTGGCCTTGCTCAAGGGGTTGGGCGTAGGCCACTTGACCTTCTAAATAAAAGTGCTCTTGGCCGCCCACTTCGAGTTCGCCTTGAATTTGATGGGCGGCCTTTTTCAAAGCCGCTTGCGCATCCCCTCGCTTCAAGAACACGGGGGGCAGCACATAATTTTCTTGTGCCAAAGCCGCCTGCACCGTCAAGACCGCTGGCAACGGTTCGTAATCCACCTTGACTTGGCGCGCCGCTTGACGGGCCAGCACCAGGTCTTCGGCGACCACCAAACCAATGACCTGACCCAGGTGCTGAACCAAGGTTTCTGCAAAAACCGGCTCGTCGTGCACCACGCTGCCCAGCCAAGAGGAGCCAGGCACATCGCTGGCCAAGACGACCCCCTTAACCCCCGGCCAAGCCAAGGCGGGGGTGACGTCGATGGCCAAGATATTCGCGTGCGCTTGTGTCGACAAAATCGGCGCTGCGTAAAGGGTGCCTTTGATTTCTGGCAGATCGTCAACATACAAAGCGCCGCCGTCCACGTGGGCTTTGGCACTTTCATGCCATGCGTTTTGGCCCTGAGACATCCCCGGATTTTGGGACTTTGAAGGGGGGGTTGTCATGCGAAATCCCCCCAGCTCAGCGTCGCCAAATTCAGCGAGGTGTCTCCTTGGCTTTCCAACCAAAAGCGGCGCATCAAACCGCCCAGCACCGCGATGCGGTAGGCGCTGGACCCGCGCAGATCGGAGAGCGGATTGAATTCTTTTTGCAACACCCCCGCCGCGCTTTGCGCCAAGGCTTCGCTCCAGACCTGCCCTTCCAAACAAGATTCCGTTTGCCGTGCCCGCACCGGCGTGGCAGCCACCCCACCCACCCCAAGGGAGGCCGTCTTGACAACCCCGTCCTTCAATTGCAACCGAATGACCAAACAAACGGCCGAGATGTCGTCGTCAAATCGTTTGGCTATTTTGTAGGCCCGCAGCAGCTCGTGTCCTAACGTTGGGGAAGCGACCGGCTTGGGGACTTTGATCCAAGCCAGCACCTCGTCGGGCCGCATGACATTCTGTCGGTAACCGGTGTAGAGCTGCTCTATCGGCATTTCTCGGTGCCTCACACCCTGGTCTTGGCGCATCAACACCACGTTCGCACCCAGGGCAATCAACAGTGGCATGCTGTCACCAATCGGTGAGCCGTTCGCGATGTTGCCGCCCAAGGTTCCCGAGTTGCGTACCGGCAAGCCTGCAAAGCGACTGGCAAAGTTGTCCAACTCAGGACGGGTTTCGCACAAGGCTTGGAAGGCCGACTCCAAACTCACGCCAGCGCCAATCGCCAAGTGGTGTGGGTAAGCCTCGATGCGTCGCAACGCCTTGACCTGCGTCAGGTCAATCACATGCGGCCAATGGCGGTGTTGCTTGGTGACCCACAACCCCACATCGGTGCCCCCCGCGACCAGTTGGGCCTTCGGAAAGTCGGCACGCAAGGCGAGCAATTCGGCCAAGGTGGTTGGCAAATCGTAGCGCTCTGCTGACGGGTGAACGACAGGGCTTTTTTGAATCGATTGGATCGCATGGAGTTTTTCGATGAGGGGCGCTTGATCGACCGCACAAGGCCGAGCCCGATGCCGTTTTGGCAAGCTTTGTGCCGCGTCCAAGATGGGTCGGTACCCGGTGCAACGGCAGAGGTTGCCTGAGAGTTGCCGCTGCGCCAAACCTCGGCTCACGGGTTGGCCGGCGCAGACGGTGTTTTCATAGAGCCCAAATAAACCCATGACAAAACCGGGCGTGCAAAAACCGCATTGCGATCCATGGTGCTCCACCATGGCTTCTTGCACGGGGTGTTGGCGCTCAACGCCTCCCGTTTGGGTCGCCAAGTCTTGAACGGTCCACAAGGCCATGCCGTCGACGGCGTGGGCAAAGCGAATGCAGCTGTTGATGGTCTTGAACTGCAAAGGGCCAGAGGGTGTTGGGGCGTCTGGATTCAATTCGGCCACCACCACAGTGCAAGCGCCGCAGTCCCCTTCGCCGCAGCCTTCTTTGGTGCCGGTCAAACCCAAGTCTTCACGAAGCACTTGCAACAAGGTGCGGGTCGGCGGCACATCGTGGAGGGTGACGATTTCACCCCGACGCACAAACCGTATCGGCTTCAAGCCGTGGCCGAGCGGCGCTTCCCTTTGGCTGGACGTTGGATCCAGAACGGGCCCCCGTTTTTTCATATCAATCCTCTTGTTTCACCAGCCATCACCGTGCGTTCGATCAGCCGATCGTCGCCCAAAACGATCATGGCAAAAAGAAGCTCGTCCAAGTTTTTTGCTTGCGATACACGTCGCGCCAACAAAGGCGTGGCTTGTGGGTTCAGCACCAAAAAATCGGCCTCATGGCCGGGGGCCAAATTGCCGACCACGCCGCCCAAGCCCAGCGCTTCAGCCGCACCCGCGGTGTGACGCCACCACAGGTGTTGGGGCGTTAAGGCACTTTTGGCCCGTTGGCCCGTGGTCAAAGCACTCGCTTGGCCCGCATAAAAATTGGCCAACATGGTTTGAAACGGACTGAACGAGGTCCCTCCCCCCACATCACTGGCCAATCCGTAGTGAAAGGGGATTCGCTCAGCCGCCGCGTGGTCAAAAAAACCACTGCCTAAAAACAAATTGCTGGTGGGGCTGACCGCCACCGCCGCTTGTGTCTGCGCCAACAACTGTCGGTCTGCATCGTCCAAATAAATACCATGCGCATAAAGCGCTCGCTCGCGCAGCAAACCAAACTGCTCGTAGACACTCAAGTAGCTGCGCGCCTTCGGAAAAAGTTGAGCCACCCAAGCCACCTCGTCGCGGTTTTCGGCGACATGCGATTGAATCCAAGTGCTGGGGTAGCGCGCGGCCAACTCGCCCGCGCCGCGCAATTGCGCTTCACTGCAAGTCGGGACAAATCGGGGAGTCAGGGCGTAGCCCAATCGGTCAACGCCATGCCAGCGTTGAATCAAGGTTTCACTGTCCAGCAGGCTTTGCTCGGTGGTGTCGCGCAGGCCCTCGGGGGCGTGTTGGTCCATCAAACACTTGCCGGTGATGAGGCGCATGTGTGCTTGTTGTGCCCGCTCAAACAAGGCGTTCACGGAAGCGGGATGCGAGGTGGCAAAAGCCAGCGCCGTGGTCACGCCGTGGCGCATCAATTCTTGTATAAAAACGTCTGCCACGGCCGCGCAGTGGGCGGGGTCGGCAAAACGCATTTCTTGTGGAAAGGTGTAATTTTCCAACCAGGGCAACAAGCCCGTGGCGGGTGAACCGATCACATCGACCTGCGGGTAATGCACATGCAAATCGACAAATCCCGGCGCCAAGATTTTGCCGGGCAGGTGCTCGCAAGGGATGGACGCCCAATCAACGTCGCCCTCAGGGCCGAGCCCATCGATTAACTGTTGCTTGACCGCAGCGGCATCTCCGACCGCTAAAAAAATCGGGTGAGGCGAGCCCCTGCTCTGCCCCACCACCAGATAACCATCCCGCTGCAGATGGGCTGACGCTTCGACCCCTTGGCCTTGGAACGTCAACACATCGGCGCGGTAGGCCTTCATGCCAATCCGTTGGAATGAATTCGGCTGGATTTACTTACCACCGGGCACCTTGCCTTCCACGCCCTTGACGTAGAAGGTGATGCCGCTCAAGAACTTGTCGTCGGCGGTTTCGCCGTCTTTCAAGACTTCTTTGCCTGCTTGGTCTTTCAGAGGACCCTTCCAGATGGCGAAGGTGCCGTCCTTCAAACCCTTCTTGATTTCGTCGATTTTGGCGACGGTTTCAGCGGGCACATCGGGCGCGATGGAGACGATGTCAATCGCGCCTTCTTTCACGCCCCACCAAGAAGCGGCGCCGCCCTTCCAGTTGCCTTCCAAAGCGTCTTTGGTGGCCTTGACGTAGTAAGGACCCCAGTTGATCACGCTGGACGCCAAGTGGGCTTTGGGGCCGTAGGCGGTCATGTCGGAATCCCAACCAAAGGCGCGCTTGCCCTTGCTTTCGGCGGTTTTCAAAACAGCCGGTGAATCGGTGTTTTGGAACAACACATCGGCGCCGCCGTTGATCAATGAGGTTGCGGCTTCGGTTTCTTTTGGTGGATCAAACCAGGCGTTGACCCAAACCACTTTGGTCTTGATTTTGGGGTTGCTGGATTGCGCGCCCAATGTGAAGCTGTCGATGTTGCGAATGACTTCAGGAATTGGCACCGAAGCGACGACCCCCAAGGTGCCGCTCTTGCTCATCTTGCCGGCAATCACACCCGCCATGTAAGCGCCTTCGTAGGTGCGGCTGTCGTAGGTGTTCATGTTTTCGGCTTGTTTGTAGCCGGTGGCGTGTTCGAACTTCACGTCCTTGAAGTCAGGGGCCACTTTCAACATGGGTTCCATGTAGCCAAAGGTCGTGCCAAAAATCAGCTTGTTGCCTTGGCTGGCCATGTCACGCAGCACGCGTTCGGCGTCAGCCGATTCGGGCACGTTTTCCACAAAGGTGGTGACCACTTTGTCGCCAAATTCTTTTTCAACGGCTTTGCGACCGTTGTCGTGGGCATAGGTCCAGCCGCCATCACCGACGGGACCGATGTAGGCGAAGGCGATTTTCAAAGGCTCGGCCTTGGCCGCTGTCGCAGGGGCTGCCGCAGGCGCTGCAGCCTCTTCTTTTTTGCCGCAGCCAACCAGGGCGATGCTGGCTGCCGCCACCGCGGACAAGGCCACGAGGCTCAGAGTTGAACGTTTACGCACATCTTTCATACATTTTCCTTTTTTAAAAAGTGGAACTAACAAAATACCCAAACTAGCACTGACAAAAATTTTAGGAGCCCGGCGTAAAGGGTTTGCCCATCGACGCGGGGATGTTCAATCGAATCCACTGCGCATTGCGCGAAATCACCACCAACACAAAAATCGTGGCCAGATAAGGCAACATCGACAAAAACTCGGCCGGTACCTCAATGCCCAAACCTTGCAAATGGAATTGCAGCATGGTGACGAAGCCAAACAAATAAGCCCCCAGCAGCACCCGCGCTGGACGCCACGTGGCAAAGGTGGTCAAAGCCAAGGCAATCCAGCCTTTACCAGCCACCATGCCTTCCACCCACAGCGGCGTGTAAATGATCGACAAATACGCGCCAGCCAAACCACACAGGGCGCCCCCAAAAAGGACAGCCGCAAAACGAATTCGGCGCACCGGATAACCCAGCGCGTGCGCCGATTCGGGGCTTTCGCCAATGCTTTTCAAAATCAAACCACTGCGGGTTCTGTTAAAAAACCAAATCAAGCCCAACGCCAGCAACACCGCGCCATAAACAAAGGGATGGTGCTTGAACAAGGCGTTGCCCAGCCAAGGAAGGTCAGACAAATAAGGCAAGGCCCAAACGTCGGCTTGTGAGCGAACAGGCAAGGAGGCCTGCACATATGAGGTGCCCATAAAAGCGGAAAAGCCGGTGCCAAAAAGGGTCAACGCCAAGCCCGTCGCGTAAGGATTGGTGTTCAACCAAATCACCAAAACACCAAAGACAGCCGCGAGCAAAGCGCCGGCCAAGGCACCGGCCAGAAAGCCCAATCCTTCGTTGCCGGTGTGCACCACACAAGCAAAACCAGCGATGGCGGCGCACAGCATCATGCCCTCGGCGCCCAAATTCACAATGCCCACTTTTTCATTCACCAACAAACCGAGCGAAGCCAAGGCCAAGACCGTGCCCGCGTTCAGCGAAGCGGCCAACAACAATGCATAGGTGTCCATGGCGTTCAGGCTCCTGGTCCCGGGTTGACGGCGTTGGTTGAGGCGGGGCGCACCCATGACAAGCGGTAATAAAGCAAGGTGTCGCAAGCCAATAAGCTGAACAACAGCAGACCTTGAAAAACACCCGTCAAGGACTTGGTCAAGCCCATGCGCGATTGCGCCATTTCACCGCCGATGTAGAACAGGCTCATCAGCACCGAAGAAAACACCATGCCCACCGGATGCAAGCGTCCCACGTAGGCCACGATGATCGCGGCGAAACCATAACCCGCCGGCACATAGGGGGTCAGCTGACCGATCGGGCCCGCCACCTCCAAGGCCCCGGCCAAACCAGCCAAGCCCCCCGAAATAAGCAGCGCCCCCCAGACCGCGCCACGGGCAGAAAAACCAGCATAGCGTGCAGCGGCGGGGGCCGCCCCGCTCACCGCATGTGCAAAACCGAGTTGGGTTCTGAACAAAAAGAACCAGACCAGGACCGCCTCCAAGACCGCCAGTAAAACCCCCGCATTGACGCGCGAGCCGCTGAACAAACGGGGGATTCGCGTCACGGCTTCAAACGTGGCGGTTTGCGGAAAGTTATAGCCATGCGGGTCTTTCCAAGGTCCATTGACCAAATAAAGCAGCAATTGCACAGCCACATAAACGAGCATCAAACTGACCAAAATTTCGCTGGCGTTGAAGCGGTCCCGCAAAAAAGCCGTGATGCTGGCCCAAACCAATCCGCCGGCAATGCCTGCCAAGAGCACCCCAACCACGATCCAAGGCGAACTGGTTTTGTCGGCCTGAAGGGCCACGGCGCTGGCAAAAATGGCGCCCAAAATGTATTGGCCTTCGGCCCCGATGTTCCACACATTGGCGCGAAAACAAACCGCCAGCCCCAAGGCCATGATGAGCAGGGGCGTGGCTTTCACCAACAACTCGCCCCAGGCGTAGGCGTTTTGCATCGGCAGCCAAAAAAACATTTGCAAGCCGCGAACGGGGTCCTTGCCCAAACTCAAAAACAAAGCAATGCCGATCAGCACCGTCACCAGCAGCGCCAAAATCGGCGAGGCATAGCGCCAAAAAGCACTGGGCTGGGCTCGCACTTCAAGCTTGAACATGGGGCTCCTTCGCTGGACCCGCGGCGTGCCAAAGGCCGCTCATCCATTCGCCAATTTGAGCGACAGACGCCTCTGAGGTCACCCGGGCAGGCGACAAACGACCTTGCGCGATGACGTGCATTTGATCGCTGATTTCAAACAACTCGTCCAACTCTTCACTGACCACCAAGACGGCACAGCCCGCATCGCGAAGGGCCAAGATTTCTGATCGAATGAGGGCCGCAGCGCCCACGTCGACGCCCCAGGTCGGCTGGGAAATGATCAAGAGTTTGGGGCGGGCCGAAATCTCACGACCGACCAGAAATTTTTGCAAATTTCCCCCCGACAAAGAGCGCGCCAGCGCGCTCGGGCCGCCCGCTTTGACCTTGAACCGCTGAATGATGTCAGCGGCCTGTTGCCGCAAAGAGGGAACCCGAATCCAGCCACCCACCCAAGGCAAGGTCTGAACGGCTTCTTGGCGCGTCAAGAGCAGGTTGTTGGCCAACGATTCGTTGGGCACCGCGCCGCGACCCAAGCGCTCTTCGGGCACAAAGTGCAGTCCCAAGCGCCTTCGCTCGACCGGGCCCAAGCCCGACAAGTCTTGGCCGCTCAGCACCACCATGCCCGTTGTTGCACGCGGGTCTTCACCAGACAAGGCGAACATCAGCTCTTGTTGGCCATTGCCCGATACGCCCGCAATGCCCAACACCTCGCCAGCACGCACCGTGAAGGAAATGGCCTGCAGATCGGTGCCAAAAGCCTGCTCTGATTTCAGGCTCAAGCCATTGATGCTCAAAACCGGCTCACCCGCCTGACCTTGGCGTGGGGGTAAGGCGGGGGGTTCAGCGCCAATCATCAACTGGGACAAGGCGGCATTGCTCGCGCTGCTGGGGTCAATTTGGCCCGTCACCTCGCCGGCCCGCAGCACGGTGCAGGCGGTGCACAAGGCGCGGATTTCGTGCAGCTTGTGGCTGATGTACAAAATGCTGCAGCCCTCAGCGGCCAAGCGACGCAGCACCGTAAACAACTTTTCGACAGCCTGCGGTGTCAGGACCGAGGTGGGCTCGTCAAGAATCAAAATTTTGGGTTCACTCAACAAGGCACGGATGATTTCAACCCGCTGCATCTCGCCCACGCTGAGGCTGTGCACCGGCCGCAAAGGGTCGATGTCCAAGCCGTAATCGGCGGCCTTTTGCGTGATGCGCGTCGTGACTTCAGGCAAGCTCAATTGCCGGCTTAAGCCGAGCCACACATTCTCAGCCACGCTCAGGGTGTTGAAGAGGCTGAAGTGTTGAAACACCATGCTGATGCCAGCAGCCCGCGCCTCTTGGGGATTTCGAACCGGCAAGGGCTCCCCATCCACCCAAATTTCACCCGCATCGGGCTTGACCGCGCCGTAGATGATTTTCATCAAGGTGGATTTGCCAGCGCCGTTCTCGCCCAAGATGGCGTGAATTTCACCCGGCATGACCTTCAGCGACACCTGGTTGTTCGCCACCACCGCCGGGTAGCGTTTGGTGATGCCCTTGAGTTCCAGGCGAGCGGGACGTGGGTGAGAGGGTGTCACTGGGGTCACTGGGGTCACTTGGGTCCGCCAACGTCGGGGTTCGGCGTTTGATGAGGAGACTGTTTGAGTGGGGCGTTAGTGGTGCTAGGGGCGTCAGGAACGACTTGGCGGCTCTTGAACCAAGCCCCCAACAGGGCGCGCTCTGGCGGTGTGATGCCCGTTGCATTGTTCATGGGCATGGCCTGGCTCACCACCACCTGTTGGTAGATATTGGCGGCGTTACTCTCAATCGCCTCATCCGAATCAAAGCGCAGGTTTTTCATTTGCACAACCGGGCCATGGCAGCTGAGGCAACGCGATTGAATGACGGGGCGAACTTGGTCCAAGGTGACCGGGGTCGCTTCCGATCCATTGACCGCAGTGGGAGCAGGCCGCAAGGCCCAAATCATCGCCAAAATCACCGCCACGCCAACGGCGGCGTAGGGCCAGGGGTGGCGGTGTTTGCCCAGCAAATAACCGTGTCGCATGACAAAGAACTGGCGAATGGCCGCGCCTGCGAACATCATGCCGATCAACACGAGCCAGTTGTGCGGCTGGTTATAGGTGAAGCTGTAGTGGTTGGACAGCATGGCAAA
>Ga0007857_1000476_pt1 | contig 11905 bp, 12 predicted proteins | sample CryBogCBH10Oct08_FD_71210 | JGI IMG/M metagenome (GOLD analysis project Ga0007857, IMG submission 71210) | Freshwater microbial communities from Crystal Bog, Wisconsin, USA - CBH10Oct08 | ecosystem: Environmental > Aquatic > Freshwater > Lake | place: Crystal Bog, Wisconsin, USA | collected... | reverse complement strand
AAATGGGCCGGGTCGGCCTTGATGCAAGACGAAGCGTTGGCGGTTTCCATCGTCGCCGCCGTGGTGGAAGCCTGCGCGCCGCACGGCGTGCCAGTCACCTTGAAAATGCGCACGGGTTGGTGTCAAGCGCATCAAAACGCCTTGACCTTGGCTTTGGCCTTTGAGCAGGTGGGGGTGCAAATGCTGACCGTGCATGGCCGCACCCGAGAGCAGGGCTACAGTGGCCAAGCCGAATACAACACCATCGCGGCGGTGAAAGCGGCCGTTCGTATTCCCGTGGTCGCCAATGGCGACATCGATTCTCCGCAAAAAGCCCAGCAGGTCCTGGCCCTGACCGGCGCCGACGCCATCATGGTGGGCCGGGCGGCGCAAGGGCGCCCTTGGATTTTTCGGGAAATCGGCCATTTTTTGCAGCACGGTACCGTCATGGCGCCACCCTTGGTGGCGGAGGTGCGACGATTGCTGTTGGAACATTTGCAAGACCACTACAGTCTCTATGGCGAATCGGTGGGCGTGCGCAGCGCGCGCAAGCACATTGGCTGGTATGTCCACGACCTGCCAGGAGGCCAAGCCTTCAGAGCGCGCATGAATGCCCTCGACAGCACGGCAACGCAATGGGCAGCAGTGGCCGGCTATTTTGATGAATTGAGTCAGTGCATGGACCGATTGCCCAAGCCCGACCCAAGCGATAACCTACACAAAAACACAACGAGACAAACCCCTTCGGCGACCCTTTCATGACCCCCCAAAACATTGAAACTTGCATCCGCGAAAAATTAGAAAACTACTTTCGTGATCTGGAGGGTGAAACCCCCCATCACCTGCATGACATGGTGATTCGCCTGGTCGAAAAACCCGTGCTCGAATTGGTCATGCAAAAGGCCGACAACAACCAGTCGCGCGCTGCCCAATGGTTGGGCCTGAACCGCAATACCTTGCGCAAAAAGTTGGTCGAACACGGACTGATTGCCTAAATTTATTTTTCATTGATCACCATGAACGCACTTCTTTCCGTCTCTGACAAAACCGGCATTGTTGAACTGGCCAAGCGCCTGAATGCCCTTGGGATTCGCTTGCTGTCCACGGGCGGCACCGCCAAATTACTGGCTGAACAGGGCTTGCCGGTGACGGAAGTGGCCGAAGTCACGGGCTTTCCCGAAATGCTCGACGGCCGTGTCAAAACCCTGCACCCCAAGGTGCACGGCGGCTTGTTGGCACGCCGCGATTTGCCTGAGCACATGGCGGCTTTGGCGGCACACGGCATTGACACCATCGACATCTTGGTGGTCAACCTGTATCCGTTTGAAGCGACGGTTGCCAAGCCCGGCTGCACCCTGGCCGATGCGATTGAAAACATCGACATTGGCGGCCCCGCGATGGTTCGCAGCGCCGCTAAAAATTGGCAAGACGTGGCAGTCTTGACGGACGCGTCGCAATACGCCGGCGTCATCGCCGAGTTGCAGCAGGGACAAAAAATAAGCGACGCCACCCGCTTCGCTTTGTCGGTGGCTGCATTCAACCGCATCAGCCAATACGACGGTGCCATCAGCGACTACTTGTCGTCGATTCAATTGAACGCGGAGGTGCTGAACGGCGGCGCCCTTGAATCTGAAAAAGCCCCCGAGCGATTGGCCTTTCCGGGTCAAAGCAACGGCCGCTTCATCAAATTGCAAGACCTGCGCTACGGCGAAAACCCGCACCAAGCCGCCGCTTATTACCGCGACCTGCACCCTGCGCCCGGCTCTTTGGTGACCGGTCAGCAAGTGCAAGGAAAAGAACTGAGCTACAACAACATCGCCGATGCCGACGCGGCCTGGGAGTGCGTGAAGAGTTTTGACGTGCCCGCCTGCGTCATCGTGAAACACGCCAACCCTTGCGGCGTCGCTGTGGGGGCCAACCCCTTGGAGGCCTACAGCAAGGCCTTTCAAACCGACCCTACTTCTGCCTTTGGCGGCATCATCGCTTTCAACCGGGTGGTGGACGGCCTCGCCGCGCAACAAGTGGCAAAACAGTTTGTCGAAGTGTTGATGGCCCCCGATTTCACGATCGAGGCCTTGGAAGTCTTCAAAAGTAAGGCCAATGTGCGCTTGCTCAAAATTGAATTGCCGGCATCGCTCAAGTCGGGTGCCACGCCTTGGGACCGCGGTCAGAACGCGACCGATATTAAACGCATTGGTTCAGGGCTGTTGATCCAAACCGCCGATAACCACGAGTTGTCTTTGGGCGACTTGAAGGTCGTGACCCAGCTTCAGCCCAGTCCCGAGCAATTGCAGGATTTGCTGTTCGCATGGAAAGTGGCCAAGTTCGTCAAGAGCAACGCCATTGTGTTTTGCAAAGGCGGCATGACCATGGGCGTCGGCGCAGGCCAAATGAGCCGCTTGGATTCGGCCCGCATTGCCAGCATCAAGGCCAGCCATGCCAACCTGAGTTTGCAAGGCACGGTGGTGGCCAGCGACGCTTTCTTCCCATTCCGCGATGGCCTGGATGTGGTGGTCGACGCGGGGGCCACCTGCGTCATTCAACCGGGCGGCTCTCTGCGGGACCCAGAAGTCATTGATGCCGCCAATGAGCGCGGCGTGGCGATGGTCTTCAGTGGCGTTCGCCACTTCCGACATTAAGGCCAAGTCGGCATACCAAGGCGGTCCTTTTTAGGCCATTTGCTCAAACACGACCTTGGCGGACGCGATGGTTTCTTCGATGTCGGCGGCGCTGTGGGCGCTGCTGACGAACCCGGCTTCGTACAAAGCGGGGGCAATGTAGACCCCCCGCTCGAGCAGGCCATGGAACAGGGCGTTGAACTTCGCGCCGTCGCTTTTCATTACTTCGCCGTAATTGGTGGGCAGCTGATTGAGCAAGAAAAAGCCAAACATGCCGCCTTGGCAATCAACGCTGAAGGGCACGCCCGCAGCGTCGGCAGCGGCCTTCAGGCCGTCGACCAGGCTTTGGGTGCGCGCCGACAAGGCGTCAAAGAAACCCGGTTTTTTGATTTCACGCAGGGTGGCCAATCCGCAGGCCGTGGCCACGGGGTTGCCTGACAGCGTGCCCGCTTGGTAAACCGGTCCGAGTGGCGCCAGTTGCTCCATCACCGCGCGCGAGCCCCCAAATGCCGCCAGTGGCATGCCACCGCCAATCACCTTGCCCAGCACGGTGACGTCGGGTTTGAAACCAGGAAGTGCTTGTGTATAAAGGCTTTGTGCACTGCCCAGCGCCACGCGGAAACCAGTCATGACTTCATCGAACACCAACAGCGCGCCGTACTCGGTGCACAACTCGCGCGCGCGCTTCATGAAGGCCACGCTGGTGCGCACCAAATTCATATTTCCCGCAATCGGCTCGATCATCACGCACGCCAGTTCGCGGCCATGCAGGGCGAAGGCTTCTTCCAGTTGGGTGATGTTGTTGTATTCCAGCACCAAAGTGTCGCGCACCACTTCGGCGGGCACGCCGGCGCTGGTGGGGTTGCCAAAGGTGGCCAACCCCGATCCGGCTTTCACCAACAAGGCATCGGCGTGGCCGTGGTAACAGCCTTCAAATTTGATGAATTTGGTGCGGCCGGTGGCGCCGCGTGCCAGGCGAATGGCCGTCATGCCGGCTTCGGTGCCGGAGCTGACCAAACGCACCATGTCCATGGAGGGCACGAGGCTCAAAATTTCTTCAGCGAGTTCAATTTCTCGCTCGGTCGGGGCGCCAAAAGAAAACCCATCGAGGGCTGCTTTTTGCACCGCTTCCAGCACCGCAGGGTGGCCGTGGCCCAAAATCATGGGGCCCCATGAGCCGATGTAATCAATGAAGCGCTGGCCGTTGGCGTCCCAGAAGTGCGCCCCTTGGGCGCGTTGCACAAATCGAGGCGTGCCGCCGACGGCGCGGAAAGCACGAACGGGCGAGTTCACGCCACCGGGAATCACGCGCTTGGCACGTTCGAAAAGGGGAAGATTCAGGTCGGTCAAAACGGGCTCCATTCCAGGTGAAGTCAATGGGTTTCAATGTTGAATGTCATGCGGTGGCAAAACGAAACCGGCCAAAGGATCGTCGCCTGAAGCCTCGGCTTCTTCGGTCGCTTCAGCGTCATCGTCGGGTTCGGCCCAGAAAAAACGGTCTGGGATGACGTGGCCCATGCCTGGCCGAAAACCGTCGTGCAGGCAACGGTCCAAGTAACTCAGGGCTTCGGTACTGGCTTCGGTCAAGTCCATGCCGGTCGCCAGCAAGGCGGCGAGGGCGGCCGATAGCGTGTCGCCCGCGCCGGTGAAGACCGCGTCGAACAGTTCAAACGGCACATGGGCCAAAATGGTTTCTGGGCTGGCCAGCACGTTGTCCACGTGTTGGTCGGGCAGGGCCATGCCGGTCACCAAGGTGTAGGGTGCGCCTTTTTCAGCGGCGGCTGCAGCGATGTCGCGCGCGCTCGGCGCTCGCTGTTGAGACCAGTCCGGCAAAAGCCAGCGGGCGAGGGTACTGTGATTGCCCACCAGCACCGAGGTCTGCGGCAAGAGCAGTTCCTCAAAGGCGTCCAGGTAGTTTTCGATCGCGTCGTCGTTCCACCAAGACAGGTTGGGCATGTAGGCAACGACCGGAATGTCGGGGTAATCGGAGCTGATTTCGGCCACGGCCGCTATGTTTTCTGGGTTGCCCACAAACCCCACTTTAAAAATCTGCACCGGCACATCTTCCAAGGCCATGCGGGCTTGTTCGGTGACGGCCTCTTCGTCGAGCGAAAAATGCTCAAACACTTGGGAGGTGTCGCGCACATAGGTGCCGGTCATGATCGACAAAGCGTGCCCACCGACGGAGGAGATGGTCGCAATGTCCGCAGACAAACCGCCCGCGCCGCTGGGGTCGTTGGCGTTGAAAGCCATGACACAGGCCGGGCTGGAATCTTCAAGGTCTTCGAGAGGCGAGGGGGTGGTCATGGGCTATTACAATCTTTTTTTATTCTAATTGGCGCTGTTGGCGCCTGACGACAAGTGACTGACTATAAAACCTGGATGTGTCTGATTTGCGGTTGGATGTACGACGAGGCCCTCGGCTGTCCTGAAGACGGTATTGCCCCCGGCACTTTGTGGGCCGATGTGCCAATGAACTGGGTTTGCCCGGAATGCGGCGCGCGCAAAGAAGACTTTGAAATGGTGCAAATTTAAAGTCGCTCGCTTTTTGAGGTTTTGACCACCGCGTAGCGGGCCAGTGTGCGCTCGCGGGCTTCTGCGTGGTCCACCAGGGGCAATGGGTATTGACCTTCCCCTTGACCGAACACCACCCCCGCCGCCTGCAGTTCCAACGGCGCCGCCAGCCAGGGCGCATGGATGGCCTTGTCTGAGAGGCCCGCCAATACGGGGACGTAGCGCCGGATGAATTGCCCCTTGGGGTTGAACTTTTCACTTTGGCTGATCGGGTTGAAGATGCGAAAGTAGGGCTGTGCATCGCAGCCGCTTGAGGAGGCCCATTGCCAGCCGCCATTGTTGGCGCTCAAATCAAAGTCATTGAGTTGGCGGGCAAAATAGGCCTCACCCCAACGCCAATCAATTCCCAAGTCTTTCACCAAAAAGCTGGCCACCACCATGCGCAGGCGGTTGTGCATGTAGCCACTGTGGTTGAGTTGGTTCATGGCCGCGTCCACCAAGGGATAGCCGGTGCGGCCTTCGCACCAACGTGTGAAATGTTGCTCAGCCAGGGGGCCTTGCGCCCATTCAATGGCGTCGTATTCGCGTTTGTAACTGTGACCGACCACTTGCGGATGGTTGGCCAATATCTGTGCATAAAAATCGCGCCAAATGAGTTCACTGAGCCAAGTGGCCGCGCCGGGATTCGTCGTGGCCAGTTGGCTGGCACGAGCGGGTTGGTTATCCAAGGCCGCACGGGCCAAGGCGCGAATGCTGATCGTCCCAAACCGCAAATGGACGCTCAAATAACTGGGTCCTTTGATCGCCGGAAAATTACGCGCTTCCTCGTAGGCGTTGAGCCGCGGCAGAAAGTCTTGCAGCAAGCGTTGCGCAGCCAGGGCGCCGCCGTGGATGCCCAGTGCATTGAGTTCGGTGGGCTCAAAGCCCAGGTCGGCCAAACTGGGCCAGTGGGTTTGATGAGGGCCATCAGGAATTTGGGGTATTTTGGAGGGTTGGGTCGCTTGCGTTGCATGTGTTGCTAGTGTTGCATGTGTTGCTAATGTTGACTGGGCGCGAGGCGCCAAGCGCCCGCTCTTGGCCGCTGTCACCCCCCCCCGATCGGCCACAGCGGATTCGTCCAGTTTTTTAAGCCAGGCGTTTTTGTAAGGCGTGAAGACACCGTAAACGCCGCCGCTTTGGGTCAAAATTTCGCGTCGTTCAAACACCACATGGTCTTTGAAGGTGAAAAAATCTTGTCCTTGCTGAGACAGCTGGGTGCGCACTTGGGCGTCACGCGCCAAGGCGGCGGGCTCGTCGTCGTGGTTGGTAAACACCGCTTGGACGCCCAATTGCTGGGACAACTTGGGGATTTCATCGGCCGCCACACCGTGCAATACCCACAAGCCCGTGTTGGGGTTTTGGCTTCTCGTCCGAATTTGCTCGTCCAGTTCTTGGAGGCTTTGCCAGATGAATTCGACGCGCCGGTCTCGACGTGGCAGTTGCGCCAAGATGGCGGTGTCAAACACAAACACCAAATGCACTTGCTGGCAACGCGACAAGGCCTGGGCCAAGCCGGTGTTGTCGTCGAGGCGCAAGTCACGGCGGAACCAAAACAGGCCGCTGGAAAATTCAGACTGAGGTGCTGGTGGCAAAGGGGAGTTCATGTTGCGTAATGGGGGCGTAATGGAGGCGGAATGGGGTCTTGAAAGGGAATCAGCGGGCTTTAAGCGGGGCGTTAAAATAAGTGCATGGCTGCCGATTCTGCCCCGATCAACCTCACCAATCATTTTTTGATCGCCATGCCCCGTTTGGAGGATGAGCAATTTTCCCGCAGCGTGGTCTATTTGTGCGACCACAGCGAGCGAGGTGCTTTGGGGCTCATCATCAATCGGCCCAGCGACATCAACCTCAAATCCCTGTTCCAAAAAGTCGACTTGAACTTGGGTCGAGGCGACCTGGTCGACGCCCCGGTGTTCCACGGCGGTCCGGTGCAAACCGAGCGCGGCTTTGTGCTGCACGAGGCGGTCAAGGGCCAGTCCAGCGAGGGGCAAGAAGCCAGCGACGCGGTCTATGCCTCGACCATGACCATCCCTGGGGGCCTCGAAATGACCACCTCGCGCGATGTGTTGGAAGCCTTGTCGCACGGCGGTGGCCCGCAGCGTGTCATCGTGACCTTGGGCTACGCCTCTTGGGGAGGCGGGCAACTCGAATCTGAGATTGCGGAAAACGCTTGGCTCACGGTCAGCGCCGACAAGCGCTTGATCTTCGACACGCCTGTCGCCGATCGATGGGATCAGGCCTTGGCCTTGCTCGGCCTGCAAAGCTGGATGTTATCGCCCGATGTGGGGCATTCATGAGCCTCATCTCGAGCGCAGGCCTCATCACCCGCACGATGACTCCCCCTCCCTTGGCGGTCGTGCCGGCTCATTTCCAAACCTTTTTGGCGTTCGATTACGGTCAGAAGCGCACCGGCGTGGCGGTGGGCAATCGGCTCACTAAAACGGCCACGCCGCAAGCCACGTTGGTGGCCGAGGGCGACAAACGCTTTGCCTTGGTTCAGCAGCGCATCCAAGAGTGGGGCCCCGATGCCCTGGTCGTCGGGGTGCCTTTTCACCCCGATGGGGCAGCACATGAAAACACCTTGCGGGCCCGCAAATTTGCGCGTCAATTGAATGGCCGCTTTGGCCTGTCGGTGTTTGAGGTGGACGAGCGTTACAGCACCACCGAGGCCCATTCTCAAGGTGCTCAAGATGCCGATGCAGCGTCGGCTTGCATCATCTTGGAGCAATTTTTAAGGAGCTTGCCATGAGCACCCCCCAAGATTCAGCGCTTTCATCTGCACCTTCTTCCCCTTCTTCCCCTTCTTCTTCACCACCGTCACCAGCCGCCTTGGATGCAGAAGCCTTGTACCCTGCCTTGCTGCAAGGTGTTCGGGCCCTGTTGACGGCTTCCAGCCTCAACACCGAATCAAAAACACGCCCCCATTTGGTGGGCATTGCCAGCGGCGGGGTTTGGTTGGCCGATCGATTGCAAGCCGATTTGAAAGACCTCGTGGCCGCTGGCCAACTCGGTGGCCAGGGCGTGATTTCTTCGACGATGCACCGCGACGACTTTGCGCAACGTGGCCTGTCTTCGAACGCCCAAACCACCTTGCCTTTTGATGTGGACGGCGCCGACCTCATTTTGGTCGACGATGTGCTCTACACCGGCCGCACTTTGCGGGCCGTTCTCAACGAGTTGTTTGACTACGGCCGACCCCGTCGGGTTCGCTTGGCCGTGCTGGTCGACCGCGGCGGGCGTCAATTGCCCATTCAAGCCGATGTGGTGGCGGCCAGTCTCAACTTACATGCCGAACTGTCTTTGCGGTTTTTGCGTGACGAAGCAGGCCGCTTCAGTTTCAGTTTTAATTCCGGAGTTCAATGACCATGCGCTACAAACGCAATCCCCAATTGAACAGCCACGGCGAATTGGTTCACTTGTTGTCGATCGAAGGGCTGCCCAAAGACACCCTGACCCACCTCTTGGACACGGCCGCTAACTTTGTCAGCGTGAACGACCGCGAGGTCAAAAAGGTGCCCTTGTTGCGTGGCAAAAGTGTCTTCAATTTGTTTTTTGAAAACTCCACCCGCACCCGCACCACCTTTGAAATTGCAGCCAAGCGCTTGTCGGCGGACGTCATCAATTTGGACATCGCCAAGTCGTCGGCAGCCAAAGGGGAGTCCTTGTTGGACACCATCGCCAACCTGTCGGCGATGGCCGCTGATTTGTTTGTGGTGCGCCACAGCGAGTCGGGCGCGCCCTACCTGATCGCGCAGCATGTGGCCCCCCATGTGCACGTCATCAACGCCGGCGACGGCCGCCATGCCCACCCGACCCAGGGCTTGCTGGACATGTACACCATCCGTCACTACAAGAAAGACTTTGCCAACCTCACGGTGGCCATCGTCGGTGACGTCTTGCACTCGCGGGTGGCGCGTTCGGACATTCACGGTTTGACAACGCTGGGTTGTGCCGAGGTGCGCGTGGTCGGCCCCAAAACCCTGGTGCCTTCGGACATGGCGCAAATGGGCGTGCGGGTTTGCCACAGCTTGGAAGAAGGCCTCAAAGGCTGTGATGTGGTCATCATGCTGCGCCTGCAAAACGAGCGCATGAGCGGGGCCATGTTGCCCTCCAGCCAAGAGTTTTTCAAGAGCTTTGGCTTGACGCCAGAAAAGTTGCAGCTGGCCAAACCCGACGCCATCGTCATGCACCCCGGGCCCATTAACCGCGGGGTTGAAATTGACTCCGCCGTGGTCGACGGCGCTCAATCGGTGATCTTGCCGCAAGTGACCTTTGGCATCGCTGTTCGCATGGCGGCGATGAGCATCGTGGCTGGCAACGAGGCCAATTGAGTTTGGTGAAAGCAAGGAAAACCATGAATTTGCTGATCAAAAATGGCCGCGTCGTTTGCCCCGCGACGGCCCTGGACCAAGTGGCCGATGTGGCGATTGCAGACGGGAAAATCCTCGCCATCGTCCCTGCGGGCGAGGTCCCCAAAGGCTTTGTCGCGGATCGAATCCTCGACGCCACGGGTCTGATCGTCGCCCCTGGTTTGGTCGATTTGGCGGTGCGCCTGAGGGAGCCAGGCCAAGAACACGAAGGCATGCTGGCCTCTGAGCTGGCGGCTGCCGTCGCCGGTGGCGTGACCAGCCTGGTTTGCTTGCCCGACACCGACCCGGTACTGGACGAGCCCGGTTTGGTGGAGATGTTGAAGTTTCGCGCTGAAAAACTGCACCAATCGCGCATCCTGCCCCTCGGGGCATTGACGCGTCAATTGGCCGGCGAGGTGTTGACCGAAATGGCCGCTTTGACCGACGCCGGTTGCGTGGGTTTCACGCAGGCCGAAGTGCCCATTTCCAGCACCCAGGTGTTGCAGCGTGCCATGCAGTACGCCAGCACCTTTGGTTACACGCTGTGGCTGCGCCCACAAGAACTGAACTTGGGCAAGGGCGTCGCCGCCAGTGGCCCGCTGGCGACCCGCATGGGCCTCAGTGGGGTGCCGGTGGCGGCTGAAACGATTGCCTTGCACACGATTTTTGAATTGCAGCGCGCCACCCAAGCCCGTGTGCATCTGTGTCGCATCAGCAGCGCGCAGGGCGTGGCTTTGGTACGACAGGCCAAGGCCGAAGGCTTGGCGGTGACGGCCGATGTGAGCATCAACTCCTTGCATTTGACCGATGCCGACATTGGCTTCTTTGACAGCCGCGCGCGCTTGAACCCGCCCTTGAGACAACAGCGTGACCGCGACGCTTTGCGTGCAGGTTTGCAAGACGGCACGCTCGACGCCTTGGTGTCTGACCACAACCCGGTCGATGCCGACGCCAAAGACCTGCCTTTTGCCGAAAGCGAGCCCGGTGCCACCGGCCTGGAGCTGTTGCTCAGCCTGGCCCTGAAATGGGGGCAAGACCAAGGGCTGGGACTGGCCGCGACGCTGGCCACCGTCACTCGGGGCCCCGCCCAGGTGTTGGGCCTCTCCGTGGGGCCTGCCTTGCAAGCGTCGCTTGGGCGTTTGAGCGTGGGCGGCGTGGCCGACCTTTGTTTGTTTAACCCGGCGGCGCAGTGGTCGGTCAACGCCACCGAGTGGGTCAGCCAAGGCCGCCACACGCCTTTCGACTTTGATTTGACCGGCACTTGGTTACCAGGCCGCGTGATGGCGACCGTGGTCGGCGGGGCGCTTGCTTATGAGCGAACGCCTCAAGCGTAAAAGCCTTGCCGCGGTGCGGGTGGTGCTGGCGGTTTGGCATGTGTTGATGGGGGCTTGGGAAGTCTGGCGCGACTTTGGGCCGCTCGACCCCAACCAACGCATGCACCGCGCCCACCTGTGGGCCCAGCGGTTCTTTAAGCGCTTGCACTTGGAACTTCAGGTCGAGGGGCTGCCCCATGCGGCCCCAACCCTGTGGGTGGCGAACCACATTTCTTGGCTCGATATCCTGGTTTTGTTGGCCGCGGCGCCTTGCCGCTTGGTGTCTAAATCCGACGTGAAGGCTTGGCCGGTGATTGGCCACCTGGCCGATTCTGCCGGCACCTTGTTCATTGAGCGCCGGCAGCGACGAGACGCCATGCGGGTCGTGCACGACATGGCGGCGGCCTTGACCGACGGGCAGGTTTTGGCGGTGTTCCCGGAAGGCACCACCAGCAATGGCGAAGCGTTGTTGCCTTTTCATGCCAATTTGTTGCAGTCGGCCATTCATGCCCAAGTGCCGGTGCAACCGGTCGCCATCACGTATTGGGATTTGGAGCACCAAAAGCGGTCTTTGGCGCCTGCCTACGTCGGCGATGACACCTTGGTGACTTCGCTTTGGCGCTGCATGCAACTGCCCCGATTGGGGGTGAAGGTGCGCTTCTTACCGCCCGAAACCCAGCAGGGGCGCGACCGACGGGCTTGGTCGGTGGATTTGCACCAGCGCTTGGCACAAGCCCTGGCCCATTGAGGGCATGCGTATGCGTAGTTTCCCCCACTTCGAATCCGTCCCATCAAGGTAAGCAGACGTAAAATAAAGCAGGTTTGAATATTATCCTTTTGATGATGATTCAAATTGAGACCACTTTTTGATCGCCTTAACCTATCACACTGAAATACCCAAAATGGAAAAACAAGCGGGTGCTTACACGCGGTTTCTTAACCTGGTTCATGCCCTGCGCGGCTTGCCCAGCTTTGTCGCCATGGACGCGACCGAAGAGCGGTTGTTGAACCAATTGGCGGTGTTGTGGCATGAAGGGCGAAAAGTGCCGGTTTTGGAGGCCATGAAAATGTCCCCTGACGCCTCCCCGACCAC
>Ga0007857_1000469_pt1 | contig 12005 bp, 11 predicted proteins | sample CryBogCBH10Oct08_FD_71210 | JGI IMG/M metagenome (GOLD analysis project Ga0007857, IMG submission 71210) | Freshwater microbial communities from Crystal Bog, Wisconsin, USA - CBH10Oct08 | ecosystem: Environmental > Aquatic > Freshwater > Lake | place: Crystal Bog, Wisconsin, USA | collected... | reverse complement strand
TCTGGGATTACCAAGTCAGGACAATTTTGCCCACATGCTGACCCGACTCCATCAAGGCATGCGAGGCGTTGGCCTGCGCTGCCGGGAACGTCGAGTGGACTTGGGGCTTGATTTGACCTTGACTCAAAAGCGGCCAGACCTTGGTTTTCAATGATTGGGCAATATCAGCCTTGAAGGCCACCGAACGGGGACGCAACGTGGAGCCGGTGACGGTCAAACGCTTGCGCAACAAAGCGCCGGCGTTGAAGCCAGCCTCTACCCCGCCCTGAACGGCGATGATGACCAAACGGCCGTCTTCGGCCAAACAATCAATTTCACGCGCCACATAAGGCCCAGCCACCATGTCCAAGATCACATCAACCCCGTGGCCTTGGGTCAGGTCTTTAACGGCCTGCACAAAGTCGGTGGTTTTGTAATTGATGGCTTGGTCGGCGCCCACGCTTAAAGCCGCCGCGCATTTTTCATCGCTGCCAGCGGTCACGAAGACTTTGGCGCCAAAGGCTTTGGCCAATTGGATGGCGGTCACGCCAATGCCGCTGGTGCCGCCCTGAATCAACAAGGTTTCGCCTTTTTGCAAACGGCCGCGGTCAAAAACGTTGCTCCAAACGGTGAAGAAAGTTTCGGGCAGAGAAGCCGCTTCGACATCGCTCCAACCGGCTGGAATGGGCAAACATTGCGCCACCGGCGCCACGCAAAGCTCGGCGTAGCCACCGCCCGCGACCAAGGCGCAAACCCGGTCACCGACCGCAAAACCGGCCTGGGCCATGGCCTGAAGATCACCCGCGATCACCGTGCCAGCCACTTCAAGTCCGGGCAGATCCGATGCGCCAGGTGGCGGGGCGTAATGTCCCAAGCGCTGCAACACGTCGGGGCGGTTGATGCCACTCGCGCCCACACGAATCAGCAGCTCGCCCTCGCCCGGGATGGGGTCGGGACGGGTGCCGAGTTGCAAGACTTCAGGGCCTCCAAAGCCCTTGAGTTCGACTGCTTTCATGGCGCGCCTCCTTGAAGTGATGAATTAAAGCGATGATTTCAAGCGGTGGTTGAAGCGCGAAGTGATCAGGCTTGACCGCCTTCAGGGGCGCCTTGTTCGGGACGCTCCATCAGGGCCTTCATGGACAGCTTGACGCGGCCCTTTTCATCGGTTTCCATGACCTTGACCTTGACGATCTGGCCTTCGCTCAGGTAGTCGCTGACCTTTTCAACGCGTTGGTGGGCAATTTGGCTGATGTGCAACAAGCCGTCTTTACCTGGCAGCAAATTAATCAGGGCACCGAAGTCCAAGATCTTGGTCACGGGGCCTTCGTAAATTTTGCCAATTTCCACTTCGGCGGTAATTTGCTCGATGCGGCGCTTGGCTTCTTCGGCCTTGGCGCCGTCGGTGGCGGCGATGGTGATGGTGCCGTCTTCGTCGATGTTGATCTGGGTGCCGGTTTCTTCGGTCAACGCACGGATGGTGGCGCCGCCCTTGCCGATCACGTCACGGATCTTTTCAGGGTTGATCTTCATGGTGAACAGCTTGGGAGCGAAGTTGGAGACTTCGGTTTTCGCTTCGCCCATGGCCTCTTGCATCTTGCCCAAAATGTGCAAACGGGCTTCCTTGGCTTGAGCCAAAGCGACCTGCATGATTTCTTTGGTAATGCCTTGGATTTTGATGTCCATTTGCAAGGCCGTAATGCCGTTGGTGGTACCGGCCACCTTGAAGTCCATGTCACCCAGGTGGTCTTCGTCGCCCAAGATGTCGGTCAAGACGGCAAAACGGTTGCCGTCCTTGATCAAGCCCATGGCGATACCGGCCACATGGGCCTTCAAAGGCACGCCAGCGTCCATCAGCGACAAGCAGCCGCCGCAGACCGAAGCCATCGACGAGGAACCATTCGATTCGGTGATCTCAGACACCACGCGCATGGTGTAAGGGAACTCTTCTTTGCTCGGCAAGACGGCAGCCAGTGCACGCTTGGCCAAACGGCCGTGGCCAATTTCACGGCGCTTGGTGCTGCCCATGCGGCCGACTTCGCCGGTGGCAAAGGGAGGCATGTTGTAGTGCAGCATGAAGCGGTCTTCAAACTCACCGGCCAAGGCATCGATGCGCTGGGCATCGCGCTCGGTGCCGAGGGTGGCAATGACCAAGGCTTGGGTTTCGCCGCGCGTGAACAAGGCCGAGCCATGGGTGCGGGGCAAGACCGAATTGCGAATTTCAATGGGGCGCACTGTGCGGGTGTCGCGGCCATCGATGCGGGGCTCGCCCGCCAAGATTTGGCCGCGCACGATGCGGGCCTCAATGTCGAACAACAAGGTTTCCACGGAAGCCGAGTCAAACTCAGCGCCAGCGGCCTTCAAGCCTTCCATGACTTCGGCATAGGCTGCACGGCAAGCTTGGGTGCGGGCTTGCTTGTTGCGGATTTGGTAGGCGGCGCGCAGCTTTTCTTCGGCCAAGGCGTTGACCTGAGCAATCAGGGGCTCGTTCTTCGCCGCAGGCGCCCAATCCCAGGCGGGTTTGCCGGCTTCACGCACCAAGTCGTGAATGGCGTTGATGGCAATCACGCCTTGTTCGTGACCGAACACAACCGCGCCCAACATGATGTCTTCCGACAATTGCTTGGCTTCGGACTCAACCATCAGCACGGCAGCTTCGGTGCCAGCGACAACCAATTCCATTTCGCTGTCTTTGCGCTGGGTTTGACCCGGGTTCAACACGTATTGACCGTTGATGTAACCCACGCGGGCAGCACCAATGGGGCCATTGAAGGGCACACCCGACACCGCCAAAGCGGCCGAGGTGGCCACCATGGCGGCGATATCGGCGTCCACTTCGGGGTTCAACGACACGGTGTGAATAACCACATGCACTTCGTTCAAAAAGCCCTCGGGGAACAAGGGGCGAATGGGGCGGTCGATCAGGCGGCTGGTCAGGGTTTCGAGTTCGCTGGGCTTGGCTTCACGCTTGAAGAAGCTGCCGGGGATCTTGCCTGCGGCGTAGGTTTTCTCGATGTAATCGACGGTCAAGGGGAAGAAGTCTTGACCGGGCTTGGCGGACTTGGAAGCCACCACGGTGGCCAAAACCACGGTGTCGTCGATGTTCACCAGCACGGCACCCGTGGCTTGGCGGGCGATTTCGCCGGTTTCCATGGTGACGGTGTGTTGACCCCATTGGAAGGTCTTGGTGACTTTGTTAAAAATGCTCATGTCAATTTCCTATTCATGACAAACCGCTCTACCCGAGCGGCGGTGGGTCAGATGGGCCTATTTGGAACACGATGCCATTCCAGAAAAAACCGGGTCTCTGTCAACCGGGTTTCTTTTGGAATGACACAGCGCGCATTCCTGTTTCGTCCTATCTGAAAAAAACAAAGGCCTGAGCTAGGGATCTAACTCAGGCTCTTTTTATCTTGGCCTTGGCAAAAGGGCTGCTTACTTACGCAGACCCAGCTTCGCGATCAAAGCGGTGTAACGGTCCGCGTCCTTGGCCTTCAAATAGTCCAACAGCTTGCGGCGACGGCTCACCATGCGCAACAAACCGCGACGACCATGGTGGTCTTTGGCGTGTGTTTTGAAGTGGGGGGTCAACTCGTTGATGCGGGCAGTCAGCAAGGCCACTTGGACTTCTGGGCTACCGGTGTCACCAGCGGAACGGGCGTTGTCTTTGACAACTTCTGCTTTGATAGAAGCGGCGATCATTTCATTTCCTTAAAATTATGAGAACTTGCGCAAGGCCGTGGAAGGTGGCCTGCGTGCGACTTCGCAAGGGCTGTCTTCATTTAATTGAGGGCAGCCGCCAGCAAAGCTTTTGGATTATAGCCGATCAAAGTCGCTCGAACACCGTCGCGATGCCTTGACCGCCGCCAATGCACATCGTCACCAAGGCGTAACGCCCGCCCGTGCGCTGCAATTCATACAGCGCTTTGGTCGCCAGGAAGGCACCAGAGCAACCCACGGGGTGACCCAAGGCAATGGCGCCGCCATTGGGGTTGGTCTTGGCGAGGTCAAAGCCGAGCACCTTGGCCACGGTCAAGGCTTGCGCGGCAAAAGCCTCGTTGGATTCGATCACGTCAATCTGATCCAGGCTCAGGCCGGCTTTTTTCAAGGCCAACTTGGAGGCCGGGATGGGGCCTTCGCCCATGATGTCATTGGAGACACCCGCCACCGCATAGGACACCAAACGCGCCATGGGCTTTTGACCGGCCTTGGCCGCAGCGTCGGCGCTGGCCAGCACCATGAAGGCCGCGCCGTCGTTGATGCCGGAGGCGTTGCCTGCGGTCACTGAGCCGTCCTTCTTGAAGGCGGGTTTCATTTTGCCCAGCGTTTCCAAGGTGGTGCTGGCTTTGACGTGCTCGTCGGTATCAAAAACGACGTCGCCTTTTCGGGTTTGCAACACGATGGGGACAATTTGCGATTTAAAGCGCCCTTCCGCAATGGCCGCCGCCGCGCGGCGGTGCGACTCCACCGCAAAAGCGTCTTGCTCTTCGCGGGTGATGTTCCATTTGGTGGCCAAATTCTCAGCGGTAATGCCCATGTGACCCACGCCAAAGGGGTCGGTCAGGGTCGAAACCATCATGTCGACCGCCTTGGTGTCGCCCATGCGAGCGCCGGAGCGCAATGCGGGCAACATGTAGCCACCGCGCGACATGACTTCCACGCCGCCGCCCAAGCTGTAATCAAAATCGCCTAACATGATGCTTTGCGAGGCGGTGACGATGGCTTGCAAACCCGATGAACACAGGCGGTTCAGCTGCATGGCAATCGAATCCATGGGCAAGCCAGCTTGAATGGCGGCCACCCGGGACACATAGGCAAAGCGGGCGTCGGTGGGAATCACATGGCCCACCACCACATTGCCAATTTGGTCAGACGGCACGCCCGACCGCGCGACGGTTTCCTTCATGACTTGACCGGCCAACTCGGCCGGCTCCAAAGTGGACAGCGAGCCGCCGAAGGTACCAATCGCGGAGCGCGCTGCGCTCAAAACCACCACTTCTTTTGCCATGAAAATCTCCTTGGGTTCGTTTAATTTGAAAAATGGGTTGACCTAAAAGTCTCTATTTGACCTATTAGTCACTATATTAGGACGACTTGCTGACAGGCAACCTTACAGCCACGGTCAATGACAGCGGGACTCAATGACAGTGTCGCAAAAAGTCATCGTTTCAGCCAATTCGAGAGTCGCTCCACCCCCGCATCCAATCGGCTCAGGTCTTGCGAGGCAAAACACCAGCGCAGCCAAGCCGCTGTTTCAGTTTGGTCTGTTGGGAAAAACGCGCTGCCCGGGGCCAAGCCCAAACGCGCTTCGCCTACCAATTTTTTAGCCAAGGCCAAAGAGTCGGTTTCACCGTCCAAACGGAAAAAAGCATACAAAGCTCCCGGGGCTGGGCTGACATGCACACGCGGCAAAGCCTGCAATTGGGCCACCAAGCGGTCACGGCAGCGCTGCAAATGCGCCACCACTTGGGGCGTGATGTGCTCCGCTTGCGTCAGCGCGACCCGGCCCGCGCGCTGCACAAACACCGGCGCGCAAATGGTGTTGAACTCAATCAATTTCCCCACAGCCTCGCTGCAGCCTTTGGGCAAGACCAACCAGCCCAAGCGCCAGCCCGTCATCATGAAGCTTTTGGAAAAACTGTGCGCCACCATCAGCCGGTCCTCGGGGCCAGCCAGGTCAAGAAAACTGGGGGCACAGGCTGTTGAGTTGAAGTTGGCCTGGTGGTGTTCGGTGGGGTGTTCACTCGGTTCAAAATAAAGCCGCTCGTAGACCTCGTCGGCCAAAATCCAAGTGCCTGTCTCTCGGCATCGCGCCAAAATCGACGCTTGTTCGTCCCGGCTCAGGGTCCAACCGCTGGGATTGTTGGGCGAATTCAGCACCAAGACTTTGGTTTGGGGCGTGATGGCTTGCAGCAGTTCGTCCAAATCCAGTCGCCAAGCGCCACGAGGGTCTGGGCTGCCCCCGGTGGCCGGCCCATTGGGTTTCAGCGAGACGGTGCGCACGACTCCGCCCATCAAGGTCGGCTGGTACATCAAATTCGGCCAGATGGGCGTGACCAACAACACCTCATCACCGGCGTCCACCAGGGCTTGGAACGCCACCATCAACGCGCTCACACCACCCGAAGTGACCGCAATTCTGTCCAAGCCAACGGCTGATTGGGGATGCAGCGCCAATGTGTAATCGGCGATGGCTTGGCGCAGCTCGGGCATGCCGAGGTTGTGAGAATAGAAGGTTTCGCCCTGTCCTATTGAATCCATCGCGGCTTGGCGCACCGCTTCGGGCGTGACCTCGTCGCCTTCTCCAAACCAAAAGGCCAGCACATCGGGCAACCCCAAACCCTCATTGGCCACCGCCCGAATGAGCGACCCTTTAAAACCACGAACGATCGAACGCATTGACAGCTTCCTAAAATTCCGAGGTGGCCTTTGTGACAACTTGGCTGTCTTGGCCCCTGTCTTCCAAACCCCATCGCGGGCGCACATGGAAGGCGTAGTCCTTTTGCGCCACGCTCTGTCCTGCTTGTAAGCGCATGGCCGCGGCCATGGCAATCATGGCGCCGTTGTCGGTGCACAAATGGAGTTCGGGGTAATGCACCCGCACCCCCAAGGCGGCGCAGGCTGCATTCAGTTGCTCGCGCAAAGCACGGTTGGCGCCAACGCCACCCGCGACCACCAAGCGCTTGAGGCCGGTTTGCTTTAAAGCCATCAAGCTTTTTTTGAGAAGCACTTCCACAATCGCCGCCTGCGTGCTGGCGGCCAAATCGGCCTTGCGACCCGTTAATTGGTCTCCCAATTTTTGGCATTGCGTCAACACCGCGGTTTTTAAACCCGCAAAAGAAAAATCCAGATCACCCGAATGCAGCAAAGGCCTTGGCAATTTGAAGGCCTTGGGGTCGCCGTCTTGCGCCAATAGCGACAAGGCCGGCCCGCCCGGATAACCCAGGCCCATCAGCTTGGCCGACTTGTCAAAAGCCTCGCCCGCCGCATCGTCGATGGTCTCGCCCAACAAGGCATAGCGCCCAACCCCATCGACCTGCATCAATTGCGTGTGGCCGCCCGATACCAGCAGCGCCACAAAAGGAAACTCAGGGGCGTCGGCACTCAAAAACGGTGACAACAAATGCCCCTCCAAGTGGTGCACACCCAGCACCGGCTTGTCCAAGGCCGCGCCCAAAGCGCAAGCCACCCCCGCGCCCACCAACAACGCCCCCGCCAACCCAGGGCCTTGGGTATAGGCCACCACATCGACCTCGGCCAAGCCAACGCCAGCGCGCCGCAGCACCTCGCGGGTCAACGGAATGACACGCCGAATGTGATCGCGACTGGCCAGCTCCGGCACCACACCGCCATAGGCTTGGTGCATTTCAATTTGACTGTGCAGGGCATGCGCAGCCAATTTCGGCAAGGCCGTTGATGGGGTGTCCATGTGCACCAAGGCCACGCCCGTTTCATCGCAAGAGGACTCGATGCCCAGGACCCAAGTTTTTTGGGGGACCTCATTTTGAGAAGTTTCGGGTTTAGGAAGCATGGAGAAAGCGGACGGGTCGAAGTTCACTGGGCTTCATTATCGATCGTCACATCACCAAGGCATTCGAAAAGTTCGAGGACAATCCTTCCCTTCAACGCCACCATCCCATGAGCATTACCCCTTACCTCAAAGAAATTGGCCGCGGCAAGGACGGCGCGCGGGCACTGGAACGTGCACAGGCTGCCGACTTGATGGGCCAGGTGCTCGATGGTGCGGTGAGCGATTTGGAAGTCGGGGCGTTTTGTCTGGCCATGCGCGTCAAAGGTGAAACCGCCGAAGAAATGGCGGGTTTTTTGGACGCCACACACGCCCGGATGCAGCGCCTGTCGGTTGACCCTGTTCAAGCCGCGACGGCGCTCCCCACGGTTGTTTTACCCAGCTACAACGGCGCTCGCAAATTACCTGTGCTGACGCCATTGCTGGCCTTGCTGCTGGCTCGCCAAGGCTTGCCGGTGTTGATTCACGGCACCCCCACCGAAGTTGACAGCCGCCGGGTGTTGACCGAGGCCGTTCTGGCGTCATTGGACACCATCAGCGCTCTGCCCTCCCTTGTTGTATTCGTCCGCACCGAGCAACTGCTGCCCAGCCTCAAGCGTCTGCTGGATGTGCGCCGTGTGGTGGGGTTGCGAAACTCGGCACACAGTTTGGTCAAACTCATGAACCCTTGCGCCAACGAGGCCGTGGTGGTGGGCAGTTACACGCACCCCGAGTACGCCGAGTCGATGGCCGCCACGCTGCAACTGACGGGGCAACGCGCCCTGCTCCTGCGGGGCACCGAGGGCGAGCCGGTGGCCGATGCACGACGAACGCCGCTGATGACGGGGTATTGGCAGGGTCAAAGTGGCGTCCTTCAAGCCGCACAGACGGGCCCACTGGCCCAGCTGCCCGACTTGCCCCTGGACATTTCTGCGGCCAGCACAGCGCGCTACATCCACCGCGTGATGGCAGGTGAATTGCCCGTGCCAGAACCCATCGCCTGTCAGCTGCAGCGTTTGGTGGCCCTGGCCCAGATGACCGACCCCGCCCAGCTCTCGTCACCCCATTCACCCTTCATGGAAAAGCAAAATGCCCGCTGAATTTGACGCGGTCATTGTCGGCGCAGGTGCCGCTGGACTTTTTTGCGCCGGGGTGGCCGGGCAACTGGGGCTGAAGGTCTTGGTGATCGACCACTCACCCAAAGTGGCTGAGAAAATTCGAATTTCTGGCGGGGGTCGTTGTAACTTCACCAACTTAGAAACCAGTCCGAATCAGTTCCTCAGCCAAAACCCGCCTTTTTGCCGCAGCGCCCTGAGCCGCTACACGCCCCAGAATTTCATCGACCTGCTGAAGCGCTACGACGTGCCCTTTCATGAAAAGCACAAAGGGCAATTGTTTTGCGACCGCTCCGCGAACGACATCGTGAACGTGTTGCTGGCCGAGTGCACTGCGGCCAGTTCTCTGGGCGGCGAGGTCACTCGCTGGCAACCTTGCCAAGTGCATAGCATTGCCTATTCAGACGCAGCGGCTCCTGACAATGCCGCTGCCAAATCCGAGCGCCTGGGTGGCCAGGGGCATTACCTGTTGGCGACTGACCAAGGCTCGGTCAGCACCCCCAATTTGGTCATGGCCACCGGCGGTTTGTCGATTCCCAAAATTGGCGCCACCGATTTCAGTCACCGTGTTGCGCTTCAATTTGGCTTGCGCGTGGTGACGCCCAAGCCAGGTCTGGTGCCCTTGACTTTTGATGGCCAAGCTTGGCAGCCCTATGCCGAACTGGCAGGACTGGCGCTGCCGGTGCGCATCACGACGGGCACCAAGAAAAGCCAAGGCGAGTTTTTGGAAGACCTGCTTTTCACCCACCGAGGGCTCTCGGGTCCGGCGGTGCTGCAGATCTCTAGCTACTGGCAAAGCGGGACGCCCATCCAAATTGATTTGAGCCCTCAAAAAGATTTAACAGCCGAACTGACCCAAGCCAAATTGCGTTCTCGAAAACTGTTCGCCAATGAACTCAGTCACCAAGTACCGGCGCGGTTGGCCGAAGCTTGGTGCCAGCATGACCCGGCGTTGGCCCCCAGCCTCGCCCGCCCCATCAACGAGGTGCCCGACAAGGCTTTGATCAAAATCGCCGAACGCCTGCAACACTGGGCGTTGTTGCCCACTGGCACCGAGGGCTATGCAAAAGCCGAAGTCACCCTGGGCGGCATCGACACCCGCGACTTGTCTCAACAAACCATGATGTCCAAGCAACCGGGCTTGTTTTTCATTGGCGAAGCGGTGGACGTCACGGGGTGGCTGGGCGGCTACAACTTTCAGTGGGCTTGGGCCAGCGGCTTTGCCTGTGCCCAAGGCTTGGCAGCCCGGTAAATCTGTTCTATAATCGCAATCTTTGCTGGCAAAACCCCAACTGCCGGATCCATTTTTTGTTGGGTATTTCGCAGGCATGACTGAATTGGCCCGATCTTCCACTCAGTCCTCTGTTTGCACATTTCGGAAAACTGAAATTCATGACGACCATTCGTGTAAAAGAAAACGAACCCTTTGATGTGGCGCTGCGCCGTTTCAAGCGCACCATTGAAAAACTGGGCCTGCTGACCGACCTGCGCGCCCGCGAGTTTTACGAAAAGCCCACCACCGAACGCAAGCGCAAGAAGTCTGCTGCCGTGAAGCGCCACTACAAGCGCGTGCGCAGCATGCAATTGCCCAAAAAACTGTATTGATTTTTTAATTCAGTACGCAGCGGCTTTCCGCTGCGACAACCCGCGTTTTAGGGCCCTGCCCCTGACCGCGGGTTTTGTTTTTTTAATTCCGGAGTTCAGCCATGTCCGACACCCCCCCCATCGTCAGCCCCTTAAAAGCCCGCATCAGCGAAGACATGAAAACCGCCATGCGCGCCAAAGACAGCGAGCGCCTGGGTGCGATTCGTTTGTTGCAAGCCGCCTTGAAGCAAAAGGAAGTCGACGAGCGCATTGAACTCGATGACGTTGCCGTGGTCGCCATCGTTGACAAATTAATCAAACAACGCAAAGACTCCATCGCTGCTTTTGAGCAAGCCAATCGACAAGATTTGGCCGACAAAGAAAAGTCTGAAATGGCCGTCTTACAGGTCTATTTGCCAGAACGCATGAGTGCCGACGAAGTGACTGCAGCGGTGCAAGCCATCGTCACCGAATTGGGCGCTGCAGGCCCTGGCGACATGGGCAAGGTCATGGGCGCCGTGAAAACCAAATTGGCCGGCAAAGCCGACATGGGACAAGTGTCGGCGGCCGTCAAAGCCGCCTTGAGCCCCTAATCAAAATTGAATCAAACAGGGTTCAACCTTGGATGAAGAGGCCCGTGAGCGATTGCAACCGGGCCACATCCAAGCCGGCCACCGCATCCAACAAGCGCAAGCCGGCTGGGCCACATTCCAAAGTAGCCAAGTCGGTGTAAATGCGCTTCACACAGCCAATCCCTGTCAGGGGATAGGTGCATTGGGTCACCAACTTGCATTCGCCGCTCTTGGTGAACAAGTCCATCATGACCCAGGTTTGCTTGGCCCCAATGGCCAAATCCATCGCGCCACCGACTGCGGGAATGGCCGTGGGTTCACCGGTGTGCCAATTCGCCAAATTGCCATCCACCGACACCTGAAAGGCGCCCAATACGCAAATGTCCAAATGCCCACCGCGCATCATGGCAAAGCTTTCTGCCGAGTTGAAGTAGGCGCCACCCGGTAGCAACGTCACCGCTTGTTTGCCCGCATTGATGAGGTCGTAGTCCTCCTGCCCCTCGGCAGGCGCCGGGCCCATGCCCAATATGCCGTTCTCGCTTTGCAGAATGACCTCGCGGTCCGTCGGAATGTGGTTGGCCACGGCTGTGGGCATGCCGATGCCTAGGTTGACGTAAGCCCCATCAGGAATGTCTAGCGCCACCAACCGAGCCATTTGGTCTTTGCTGCGGCGAGGGTATTGGGAAAGGGTGTGGGCGTTTGGTTTGGTGTGGGCATCAGTGGTCATGGACAAGCTCTTTTGATGGGGACGTGTTGGTTAAATGCCGCCGGCGGCCGTGGCGACGCGGTCCACCAAAACCACTTGGTTGACATAGATGCCGGGCGTCACAATCGCCTCTGGATCCAGCGCACCCAACTCGACGACCTCGTGCACGCTGGCGACGGTCCAGGCGCAGGCGGTTGCCATGGCGGGGCCAAAATTGCGCGCCGCCATTCTGTAAGTCAAGTTACCCCAGCGGTCACCGCTTTCCGCCTTGATGAGCGCCACATCACCCTGAATGGGTTGCTCCAGCACATACATCTTGCCGTTAATTTCCCGCACCTCTTTGCCCTTAGCCAACTCAGTGCCGTAACCCGTGGGGCAGAAAAACGCCCCAATGCCCGCACCGGCTGCCCGAATGCGCTCCACCAAATTGCCTTGTGGAACCAACTCCAGTTCAAGCTGCCCACTGCGGTAAAGCGCATCGAAGACATAGCTGTCGGCTTGGCGTGGGTAACTGCAGATGACCTTGCGCACCCGACCCGCTTTGA
>Ga0007857_1000461_pt1 | contig 12091 bp, 17 predicted proteins | sample CryBogCBH10Oct08_FD_71210 | JGI IMG/M metagenome (GOLD analysis project Ga0007857, IMG submission 71210) | Freshwater microbial communities from Crystal Bog, Wisconsin, USA - CBH10Oct08 | ecosystem: Environmental > Aquatic > Freshwater > Lake | place: Crystal Bog, Wisconsin, USA | collected... | reverse complement strand
TACATTGCAAGCACGTTACATCAAGGAAGACTTCAAAGTTGCTTCCGGTGATGTACGCCAAGTTGCATTTGGTATTCAACACAACTTTTAATCTTTAAAGATTAAAGCACAAAAAGGGCCCTAGTGGCCCTTTTCTTATAAGTACTTGTATGATTGAACTAATATATACTTTAATAGTTACACATATAACTATCATCTGCGTTACACTATACCTACATAGAGGACAAACACACAAGGGGATCGAATTCCATCCTGCACTGAGCCATTTTATGCGCTTTTGGCTATGGCTAACAACTGGTATGGTTACCAAACAATGGGTGGCTATACATAGACTGCATCATAGGTTCAGCGACCAACTCGGCGATCCACACTCACCAAGAATCTACGGCATATGGCGTGTATTGTTTAAGGGTGTAGGGCTATACAGCCAAGCGGCAAGAGATACACTTATGGTTTCCCAATATGGTGCCGGAACACCTGATGATAAGATTGAGCAATATCTTTATACTCCACATAATTTTTTAGGCATCCTAATTATGCTGGCCATTGACATTGTGCTCTTTGGCGGAGTAGGGGTAGTCATTTGGGGTGTACAAATGTTGTGGATTCCATTTTGGGCGGCGGGCGTAGTCAACGGTGTTGCTCATTGGTGGGGATACCGAAATGGTGAAACCAAAGATAATAGCCGTAATATCAGTCCTTGGGGCATTATTATCGGTGGGGAAGAACTACATAATAATCACCACTTAGATCCTGCTAATCCAAAACTTAGCCGCCGTTGGTTTGAGTTTGACATAGGTTGGATGTGGTTGAGTTTATTTAGAATTTTGGGCTTGGCAAAACTTAGAACTTGACATAGTGCCTAGACGGCAGTATAATAGTTCTATGACAATGCACTTACACCACCCCTCGTTGAGCCTTAACGGTAAGAAAAAAGGCAAGGTTAAATTTCGTAATGCTGAAGAAGCTCGCAAGGCTCGTGAGCTAGAAGCATCGTGGAAAGAACTACAGAAAAAGTGGAATGTAGAAGCCGAGGACAAGAAACGTCGTCGTGCCATGGATGCCGAGACATTGTCATACAGGTTGACTACACCTGTTGGGCGTACCAATACACATCATATTCCTAGCCGCGGCGATACAGGTGTTGCTGTATTAAAACCCGCTCCGGTGTATACAGGCACCAAGGTCAAAGGTATCGGTACTCTGCACAAGAGTAATGCTGTACCAATTTTTAGCGATGAAGAAGCAATTGATATCTCAAGGATGAGACGATGAAACTAACTACTGATTGGTCTATTATACCTACACATACTATTAATGTGTCAGATTTATCATCACCGTATGATATTTCCTTATACATGAAGGGTAAAAAAATTACAAAATATCTTTATCAGATTACCTATAAGGGTACTGTATTAAAATACGGTATGAGTGCTGATAATTCTAGAAACTATGGCGAAAGATTATATAGGCAAATTGGTCATATAAAAAGTTGGGGGACACTACGACTTACTGGTTCGAGCGGGTCAGATTTTAGGATTATTGAAGAAGATTTTCAAAATCTTCATGGTACAGAAATTGACAAAAATTTTGTCGAAATTAGGGTATGGGATGTAAGCAACTATCCATTTACTACTATAAATCCTTGGAATGAAGTACTAGCGATGGAAAGCCAATTGATTACAAAATATGTCGATGCAGTCGGCAAAAAACCAATTGGCAATATCAACGACGAGGCTAATGCGTTTCGCCGCCCTGCCATACAAAAAACAACCTGGACAAGTTTGTTCGATGCTGTTACAGCCTGATAAATATCTCACCATGATATCCAACGACAAACTAATAGCCTACTTAACACTGATCAGTGGCATAATTCTTTCTATTGTAGCCGAGTTCTACAGTATATCAGGATTGGCTGCAATTTTCTCCGCCGCAGTTATCCCTGTGATTATCATGGGCATAGCATTAGGCGTTGGCAAAATTGTTGCTACTGTTTGGATTAAACAGAATTGGGAAATTGCCCATTGGTCTGTAAAGACATATCTATGTACAGCCATTGCCACGCTGATGTTGATTACCAGTATGGGCACATTTGGTTTCCTAAGCAAAGCACACTCGGATCAAAATCTAGTCAGCGGTGATGTCTTGGCCAAGATTGCTGTCTACGATGAGAAGATTAAAATCAGCAAGGAAAATATCGATGATAATCGCAAAGCACTCAAACAAATGGATGAGGCTGTGGACCAAATTATGGGTCGAAGTCAAGATGAAAAAGGTGCGGACAAGGCAGTTGCGATCCGTAGGTCGCAGGCCAAAGAACGCTCTCGACTACTTTCTGAGATTGCCGCCGAACAGAAAACAATTGCCCAACTTAGCGAGGAACGGGCACCCATTGCGGCCGAAGTTCGTAAGGTCGATGCGGAAGTCGGCCCGATCAAATACATTGCTGCTTTCTTCTACGGAGCCACGGACCAGTCTGTTCTAGAACGAGCAGTGACTTGGGTTATCATTCTATTGATTATTGTGTTTGATCCGTTGGCGTTGATGCTGTTGATCGTTAGCCAAATCAGTTTCCAAAAACTTCGTAAAGATGAATACCCTACAATAGCAGATTTAGATAGGGAAGTAGGAGAACCACCCCTTGCCGAAGAATTATTCGAGGATGATTTCGACGAACCTGTATACGAAGAAGAGACTGCACCTGCACCAGTTCCGGAATATCAATTCTTGGATGAGGAAACAGTAGAAGACTTCCCTACAGAAATTAAACCAATTCCTGACCTAAGACCATTGACTACGGTAATTGAAACATTCAAAGAAGAACCAATATACGAAGTTAAATGGGAATTTATTCCAGATGATATTCCTGAGGATTCTGGTCCGGAACCTGTTGTAGAAGTTACACCCGAGCCGGCACCAGTTGTAGAACCCACTCCGGAACCTACACCCGAACCCGAGCCTGTTAGAAATCTCGTACCTATTTTAAAACGAGAGGAAAGCAAAGTATTCCGTACCAAAGTATTCAAACGTCCAGAAGGCTATGTTCAAAATGAAGAACAAAGCGAAAGTAATCTTTGGGCCAAGACCACAGGTAAAGAATAATGCAGGGTAAGATTACTCTAATCACGCCACCTGACTTTTATGAAAACAGCAATACCAGTATCTTGTTTATGCATCTTACTGAGCAAGAACAAGACACAGTGAGCCAATGGTTGGCTAGGACCGACATAACTCAAAATATCAATTTTTATCTATACTCAGACGAAACTAATATAGGCTGGCTTTTTTATGCATTGAGTCGTTGCGAATATAAGTACATTAACATGGATTGTGTAAATTTTATTACACAGGCCTTGGGCGGATATATTCTAGGAAAAAACAACACATACTACACCACACACGATCCTAGACTGTCCGAAGTATTTGGATATATAAATTCTGGTAGAATCGATAACATAACACAATTTTTAGAAAGTATATTAAGTGACCAAACAAACAACAACTCATAATTGCGACTTTTGCGGTAAGAGCAAAGAAGAAGTTGAAAAACTTATCGTAGGCAATAACGCATCTATCTGCAATGACTGTATAGAACTCTGCGTTGATATACTTGACGATGAGAAAGTTAAAACTATCCACGGTGATCGCAAGGTATTGAATCCTAGTCTCATCAAAGATTATCTAGATGATTTTGTCATTGGACAGGATGATGCTAAGATTGCTCTAAGTGTAGCAGTTAGCCAACACTTCAAGCGTATTAATAATCCCAGCAAAGATATCAAACTAGAAAAAACCAATGTGTTGTTGTTGGGCCCAACTGGTTGCGGTAAGACCATGATGGTGCGTAAGATTGCCGAGTACCTTGATACTCCGTTTGCCATCTGCGATGCTACCAGCATTACAGAAGCAGGCTATGTGGGCGATGATGTTGAAAGTATTCTACTTCGTTTGTTAAATGCTGCCGATGGAGATGTAGAAAAAGCACAGCGTGGCATTGTCTACATTGACGAAATTGATAAAATTGCTCGTAAAGGTGAAAGTACCAGCATCACACGTGATGTATCGGGGGAAGGTGTTCAACAAGCATTGTTGAAAATGGTCGAAGGCAGTATCATGCGTATTCCCTACAGTGGTAAACGCAAGCACCCTGGTAGCGACATGATGGAAATCGATACCAGCGGTATCCTTTTTATCTGCGGTGGTGCGTTTGTTGGGTTGGATAAGATCATTGAACGCCGCACCAATAAGAAAGGTGTAGGATTCGGAGCATCAATCGGTGATAAGAAAGAATTAGAAAATATCTATCGCCACTCTACTCCTAAAGATATTATTCAATTTGGTTTTATTCCCGAGTTTGTCGGACGCTTTGCTATTACTGTAAATGTGGATGAATTATCCGAAGATAATCTAGTGCAGGTATTAAAAGAGCCCAAGAACAGCCTAATCAAACAATATCAATATATCTTTGAAATTGACGATATTGAATTGTCTTTTGAAGATGATGCTCTACACGATATTGCTCGTCGTGCCAAGGAATTGAAAACCAATGCTCGTGGATTAAAGAATATTATCGAAAAGACATTACTGCCATACCAATTCGATGCTATTAATCTTGTAGAACGTGGATTATCTAAAATTGTTGTAAATAAAGACACAATTGCAGGAAACCCTGCACTAATGATTTTTGATAAAAAAGTAAGTAATGAGCAGAAATAAAAACACAGGGCGTGGTGTTAAAATTGTTGTTGGAGATTTACCATTCCACGTAGCACTACGCAAGTTCAAACAGAAAGTAGATGATTCTGGAAAATTAGAAGACCTTAAAGAAGGTATGTTCTACACCAAACCGACTGCCGAGCGTAAACGCAAGAAGGGTGCTGCCCGTGCCCGTTGGTTGAAGAAACTCAAAGAGCAAGAGTTGCCTAAAAAATTGTATTGATATTTTAATAAAGAGGGCCCTATTTTGGGCCCATTTTCTCTTGACTATTCGAAAAATCTTTGCTATAATATATACTTACTAACGTACGGTAGATATCTAATATGGATGAGCTTAAAATTCGATTTGACAAAGATGAAAACAAATACTATGTTTACTTTAACAGCCCATTTGGATCGTGTGCTTATCAAAGCGACCCGTTTAACACCTTAGCGGAGGCAAACGCCTTTAAGAAAGATCAAGAAGATAACATAGATTTCGGAGAAGAAGAATGAATACTATCTACATCTATACAACTGAAACATATAGAACATTTCGAAATTGGCGAAAGATCGGACAAACTCACCAAGAAAGTGCCGATATTCGTGTGTCTCAACAAGATGGTACTAGTAATCCCGAACCTTTAATTATTGAAGAAGTAATTAGAGTAGAAGACTGGATCAGCGACCATACTATTCACGCAGAGTTACAGAAGATGGGAAAACTCCGAGTCCGCATGGATAAAGAGCGTGAATGGTTTGAATGTTCTGTAGAAGATGTTAAGACAGCTATTAATAATATATGTTATGGTATTAGTCGTCCAAATAATTTTCCAATGCGTGACGAGCAGAAGGCCTGCTGTGATCAAGCTGTACAACATTTTTTAAATGGCGGCGATAAGTTTCTTATAAATGCAAAGATGCGTTTCGGCAAGACATTTGTTTCATATCAAGTTATCAAAGAACTAGCACTTAAACGAGTATTGGTTATTACATATAAGCCTGCTGTAGATAGTAGCTGGCGCGAGGATATGGAGACTCACGTCGATTTTGACGGATGGGTATATAAAAGTGCTAAAGAATTTAGCTCTGAAAATCCTATTAAATTAGACAGCAATAATGTTGAAATCTTGTTTACATCATTTCAAGATTTTAATGATTTTAATAAGGCCAAATGGGATCTTGCCAAGAACTATCATTACGACATGATAATTATTGACGAGATGCATTACGGTTCGAAAACTGAACGTGCTCAAGAAAGTTTAAAAAATCTCTCATATGATCGTATTTTATACGTTAGCGGCACGCCACTTAAAGCGCTGATGGGCGGCGAATTCCTTGACGAAGAAATTTATACATGGGGATACGCTGACGAACAGGCTAAACGTAAACTGGAACAAGAAAATAATTGGGAAACCGAAATTTATCGTTGGTTACCTGTTATGAAGTTTCATACATTTGAAGTAAGCGAAGAAGCTAAAAAATTAACTACTTGCTATAGTGAAGAAGAAGGTTTTACTATGACTAAGATGTTTGGTAGCAACGACGGTGAAACGTTTATTGACGAAAGTGCTGTAAAATTATTCTTAGATCAAGTATTCGGTATTGGTGTGAGAAAAGACAATAGTCCTATTCGATCACATGCAGTCGACCATATGTTGTTTGTTATGCCGCCTAATGTTAAATCAGCGACCGTTATGAGCAAGATGTTAGAGAGTCGAGTAGGCAACAACTATAAAATTATTAACGTAGCCGGCGACAATGTACGTAAACTTGAGGAAGTTAAAGAATACATCCGTAGAAATGATAAAAGTATCACTGTAACCTGTGGTCGATTCAATACGGGTGTAACTGTTCCCGAGTGGGATATGGTTATAATGCTTGACGATACTCGTGCTCCTGAAACTTATTTTCAAACTATTTTTCGGTGTCAAAGTCCGGATAAACAACGTGGCAAAGAATTGTGTAGCGTAGTAGATTTTAATCCTCAACGGTGTTTAGAGATGATCTATGAATTTGTTGACATTACTGCTAAAAAAGGAAAAAGTACACAGCAAGCACTACGTGATTTTTTAGAGTTTGCACCAGTATTAGATCACAGTGGTAATAAGCCTGTAGAGATTAATGTCAACGATGTGTTAAATATGATGGCCGAAACCGGAGGTTATGCTGCACGGTTTGGCTCTAGTATAATGCTTAATTGGACAATGTTAAATGATGTAGCAGATAAGTTCTTTGGAATTAATCTAGACAGTTCCACTAAAATAAATTCTAAGATTTCAGATAACGGATTAGAAAAAGGCAAGAACTTTGATAGCACAGGAACTAAATCCAAAGCAGAACAGGACGAAGAAGAGCAGGCTATTAGAGAACTTAAACAGAGAGTTATTACGATGATGCGCCGACTGCCAACGTATCTATTTTTAGAAAAAGAAAAAATTGAGAATGTTAAAGATATAGTGTATAATAACAATGATGAGTTATTTTACGATACTGTTGGTATTTCGATAGAATCGTTTAACAAATTATGTTCAGGCTTTATTAAGACAGATCGTCTTGACAGAGCAATTATGGCCTACAATCAGATTGAATCAATGTAATGGAAATTTCAAAGATTATCCGAAAGATCAGTCTTCTTCACAGCACAAATACCGAAACTCCGACGAATTTCGAATTAGCTAAAGAAGTTGTTAATTTGCTTAATGTAGACTGGACCGATGCTTCATTGAAGTTCCTTGACCCTGCTTGCGGTCGAGGAACATTCCTGCTTGCATTGGCAGAGAAATTAGAAGAAGCAGGACATAGCAGGAAACAAATTGTAGAGAAAATGTTGTACGGAGTCGATAGCAACAGAGTACAAACATTAATTTCATCCAAAGCATTGTTTATGTACTACCCCGGAGTATTAAATATTAAAACAGAAAACTCACTTGAAAAGGACTGGCATATGAAATTTGACGCAGTGGTTGGTAATCCGCCCTTCCAAAGCACAGAAGACGGAAGTAAACGTAAAAAAATGTGGGTTCAATTTGCCGAGAATGCTATGGTTATGGCAAATCATGTAGCATTTGTGACTCCCACTGCTTGGCAGAAAGAGAACTCAAAGTATTTCAAAGATATTGCTGGAAAAATTAAATCCAAATTAATTGCCTACGGTGATGCTAATAATTACTTTAGTGTTGGTGAGGATATTGGATATTGGATTGTAGACAACAATACTACTACTCCTATTGATGTCGTTGATAATAATCCATGTTCTCCGATTTATAATAAAATGTTAAAACCAAAAGGCACAATATGGCACTATCGTGATTTCCAACAACCTCATGTTGTAGAAAACGGGAATTGGTTAACTTTTACTGACCAGCCTACTTCGGATAATACTGTTCCGATTTATTGGACTGCTAAACAGGTTCGCTATTGTCGCCCAAAAGATGTTAAGTACACAGGTTGGAAAGTTATTGTAAATAATTCTGGACATTACTATAGTCATACTGATCCCGATAAGTATTCTAGAATTGATAACTCGATGACTGTCGGTCTCGGCGCTTGGGGTATAAAGGTCGATAGTGAAAAAGAAGCAGAGAATGTACTAAGTTGGGTTCGTAGTAAACTATACAGGGTAGTTGTGACTAAGATGAAAACTGGCGGATTTAATAATCCATTTATTGAATTAAAATCGTTAGGTGCAACTACAATGTGGACAGACGAAGATATCTATAACCATTTTAAACTTACACAAGAAGAAATTGAATACATCGAATCAAATGCTAGCACAGATAATTGATCATATTCGTAACCGCACTTATATGAGCGGAGTTGAGCGAGATAAATTAAGAGTAAAGGCCACAGGCGAAGTCTTTACTCCGACGGCTCTTGTACAGGATGTATTAGACCAATTACCAGAAGAATTGTTTGTTGATCCGACTAAAACATTTATTGACACAAGTTGCGGCGACGGACAGTTCCTTGGTGAGGTATTAATCCGTAAAATGGAAAATGGCTCAACATTTGAAGAAGCACTATCTACTACTTACGGTGTAGATTTAATGATCGATAATGTAGACTTATGCCGAGAAAGATTGCTGTGCGGGCAAGAGCATCTTCGACATATTGTAGAAAAAAATATCCAATGTCGTGACGGACTTAAATTTGGATATAATTTTGAACCATTGGGTAAGGCACGTAGGAATACTGAAGAAAAGGCCAGGACCAGACAAAAAAAATTAAAAGATAAACAAGAAAAACAAACCAAATTAGAAGAAGCTAAAAAGAAAAAAGAAGCTCAACAAAAAAAACTATTTGGTGAAGTTCTAGAAACTGCTTGACAACTTCTGATATTTCTGCTATAATATAATTTTACAGAAAGAATAATATGGCCAAACACCTTATGGTGGACCTCGAGACCATGGCAGTCTCGCCAACCGCAGTTATCCTAACACTGGGTGCTGTACACTTCAATCCCTATGGAAATGGCTATTCGGATAAACTCTATTTCCGTATTAATATCGATGACCAAGACGCTCTTGGACGAGAAGTAGACCCCGCCACACTTGACTGGTGGTCAAAACAATCCCCTGAGATCATGGAAGAAGCATTTAGCCCCGATGATCGCTTGCCTCTAGTCGAGGCCGTGGATAAATTCCATAAGTTTGCGTGGGGTTGCGATGCATTTTGGAGTCATGGTATTCCATTTGACTTGATGATGATCGAAAACCTGTATCGACAATTGAACAAGCCCTTGCCTTGGAATTATTGGCAACTGCGTGATACACGCACACTATTTGATCTAGGATATGATCCAGACATGCCCAAAGGTGGGAAACACGATGCCCTACAAGACGCCATTAGGCAAGCCGTGGGGGTACAAAACATTTATGCTAAAATGAAGATTAGGGAGCGTTAAGCCTATGCCACAGAAACCAACTCCGACCATGGAAATTGAATTAGAACGCCGAGTGTATAATGTTGCTATCAACGGAGACACTGTGTCGTTCTCTGTATATGGCGATGAAGACGATCTCGACACGCTGGAAATGCTGATCGGCTATTTGGCCAACCTAGCCGCCGAGGGACTAGACGACGATGACAACTAACGCTTTTATCTTTGCTTGGGACTGCTATGGTATAGAAGCCATTGTGCCAATCAGCAAGTATGAACATATTGATCGTGATAATACCATACGCATTTTATCAGAACAACCTACAAGATCAAATCCAATGGATGCTATTGTGCGTAATTTGGTCATGAGGGCGCAGGTAAATCCACAACGCAACTATGAAATCTACGCTGTAGATTGTTCGGATATGACCATGGATGAAGCATTTTGGCGAGCACAATGGGAAAACTTTCCGCAGAATTGTGCAGATGTTATTAGAGAGCGCGGACAAAAGATATACAGCAATAGAGACACAAATCGGATAGATAGAGTTATTAGATGAAGATCAGTCCATATGTTTAAAGGTCCATCCCTCAGTCGATCCCTTAAATTTTCTATTCCAATTATTCTGCACAGACATCATTCGGAGAACACTGCTATAAGCAAGTCCTTTTTCTTTACAGAATTTTTTTAAGATTCCGTGTAAATGAAATATTTCACCTTCAGGCGAAGTTGCCTGTATAAGTCTTGCCCTTGGATTATTAGATCCGCTGACATTATGGTGTTTGTCTTTAATTTTTTGTTTTGCAGACAATGTGTGCTTTTGCCCAGTTCTTGCTAAAACTGCACATTTTCTTATTTTTTGATATTCCCAAGATGTTAAGTTTCGATTCTGATATTTTCTAGATTGTCGGAATCTAGTGACTGCTGACAACATTTTATGCCTTTCTGGTCCATTGACCATTTTAGTCAGTAATAAATGACAAATAAAATGTTCCCTGGCTGTTAGTTTGACTAGATTATCTGTAGAATTGTCCCCACCCAAACTTTTTGGTATAATATGATGTTTTTCGGTATATGAATCTATATTTCGATTTTTGGCATTATTAATAATTGAATAATACCAGGTAGTATATTTGTTTTGTAAATACATTGCTGATAGTCCTATGAACTGTTAGAGCCAATGGATGGTGAGATATCGCGATTGGCACTTTATTTATCACTTGACAATGATGGTAAAGACTGTTATAATATTACTATGACACACACCAAACTTAAAATCTCACTTTGTTCAGATCTTCATCTAGAATTCGGCTATCAAGAATTGGCAGGAGGGGATATATTGATTATCGCGGGTGATATATGCGAATATCGAACATTGAGTAAACAATTTCATAGTACCAAAGTATTACCATATATACCTGGTAAACTCAATGCATATGATTTTTTCTATCACGAATGTGCAAAATATAAAAAAGTCTTTTATGTGTTAGGAAATCACGAATTTTATCATCACCGTTTTGATAAGACCTACAATGACTTCGAGGCTGTATTGCCCGACAATGTATCCTTGTTGGAAAATGAAATCGAAGAGTACGAGGGAGTGATGTTCATGGGTGCTACCTTGTGGACAGATCTCAACAAAAATGATCCAATTACCGCATGGCATCTCAAGAGTTCAATGAACGACTACAAGGTTGTGCAGAATCATTATCCTGCTAAAAATGTATATCACAAGTTAACACCCGAGCACACAGCTGGAGTGCATTTTAAAACCAAACAGTATTTTAAGATGATGTTGGAAGAACACCGTGACAAGCCATTTGTTGTGATCACACATCATGCACCTAGTTTTCAAAGTGTTGACGCTAAGTTTGCACATGACAAAACCATGAATGGCGGATATGCCAGCGAAATGAGCGAGTTCATCCTGGACAATGAGAACATCAAAGTTTGGGTACATGGCCATATGCATGATCCTGTTGATTACACAATCGGTGATACTCGAGTTTTATCCAATCCGCGTGGATACCTTCCTTGGGAAGCAGGTAATGGGTTTGATCCTAATTTAACTTTTGAACTATGAGCAAGGCCATCATACTTACAAAAGCAAAGTGGTATAAACTACTGGACCAATTGATCAAGGACTATCCTCGAAGTGTCACCATGGTTCGATCTAAGATGCGGGAACACCTTGGCTTTGTTGACCGCGAGCACGAAGAATGGCATGATCGAAGTGTTGATCCTATGGACATGGCTTGGGGCACCAAATATCGCACCACCATGGTCCATTTAGATTTCTACGATGAAAAGAAGCGTACTATGTTCTTACTCAAGTATTCGGACTATGTTTAAAGGCAGAGGTGTTGTACAAATAACAGGACGCAGACCCTACAATGGTGTCATGCCTCCCTACAAGGCCATTATAAGAACTATGTTTGAAATTAGAGACACAGCAGAAGTAGATGGCGAAACTTGGCACACGGTTCAGGTCAATCCACGAGTCAGTCCTTGGA
>Ga0007857_1000451_pt1 | contig 12272 bp, 10 predicted proteins | sample CryBogCBH10Oct08_FD_71210 | JGI IMG/M metagenome (GOLD analysis project Ga0007857, IMG submission 71210) | Freshwater microbial communities from Crystal Bog, Wisconsin, USA - CBH10Oct08 | ecosystem: Environmental > Aquatic > Freshwater > Lake | place: Crystal Bog, Wisconsin, USA | collected... | reverse complement strand
CTAGACTATTTTCTTCTTCATAGGCTCGTTTGCCAATATTAACTAGCCATCGTTTAAAAAAGTTCATTTTCTTTTCCTTTGGGTCTTCTTCCCATCTTGCCGGTTTTATTAAACCTAGTTGACGTTTTCTATTACCGCTACTGGGTTTTGCTGTTGTTGCATACATACTACCTTGACTCATTTCTTTGTCCTTTCTGCTTCTGCTACACGTTTGCGTAGACTACTTGATGAAAAACTGTGATCTCTACTGTTGTAGACAATTTCTATTCCACGATCGTAACAGATATCTTTACCTGTAAATTCTTTAGTTGCATATTCATCACCTAATATTCTAACATCTATTGGCAAAGTGAGCAAGATGTCGCATAGGTCTTTTTCAGTTTGATAAACAACTATTTCATCCACATAGCGAACTGCTGCCAATTGTATTTGTCGTTCCACAATACTTTGGACAGGTGGATTTTTAGTATCGGGTCTATCGATTGATGCATCTGTTTGTAGTGCGGCAATTAGGTAATCGCAGTGATTTTTAACTTCTGCCAACATGGCAATATGTCCCGCATGACACAAATCAAACTGAGAAAATACAATCCCAATCTTTTTTCCTTCTGCTTTAAGTGCTTTTATTTTATTAAATATCATTTCTTAAGTATCCTGATTATCTTTTTTTGTTCTTGTTCTCGTAACCAATCTTCTTCAGTCGTACCGAAATTTGGACAACGATTGAGTGCGCTGTCTAATATTTCTTTTAATTGGTAAAGGTCCTGTTTGATATACCAACCACTGAATCCATCAGTAAGCGGGCTAGAGCAGGTATATGCTGCTGAATTAATTTGTTGCGCTATAGTGGCAACTTCTATTGGTTTTCTAAATCCCATACTTTATATTAGCATGGGATTTAGTCTAGGTCAATGAGTTTGATTAACTGCGACGATCAACATCGCTGGGTTTTTCGTCCGATACCAACATAATGGCATCTAGGTCAGCCATTTGAACTTTGGTAATTGAGCCATCCGGGTTTTCAACTTCGGCAGCACGACTCCAACGACCGTGTTCAATTAGAATCCAATCACCGACTTTAAAATCAGTTTGATCCGGTCCCACTGCCCACACCTTGCCCCAACGAGGGCGAACACCGTGCGCCTTGCCATTGTCGCTGGTTAGAATGATACCACCTTTGGATACTTCTTCACCAAACTCCATATCACTGAATAGGATACGATTTTTAATTGGTTTGAGTTTACTGGCTTCTACTTTCATCACTCACCTTTCTTAGGTTTGGTAACAACTGCGGCTACTTCTTCGGGCGGCTCAAATTCGCTCATATCGGGCATTGCTTCTGCCGGAGCAGGTACAGGATCCGGTTGTGCTGCCACTTTCTTTCTAGCAACCTTGGGATTGCTTTCGTAGTATTCTGCAACCATATCTTCGCGTCGTTGTACGACTTTGCCACCGGGGCCAAGTTTATCACCGCGAGCATTTAGGCCTGCATTGCCTACTGCTGGGACTAATTCGTTTTGACGCATTAGTTTTTCCATGTCTACCATTTTACCTTGCATTGATCTGTGTGCCATATTTTATTCTCCTTTTAGGAACTCTCGAATATCGAGTTCATATTTAATACTGTCAATTTTATGTATGCCGATTAAGTATAACACATAACTGGCCACCGAACTACCACGTCCTACACCCCAAACAATATTGTGTTCTCGCATGGTATCCACTAGATATTTACAATAGAACAGCACATCCAGCATGCCATGTTGGATGAACAAATCCAATTCTTCATTTACTCTATTGATTTGTTCTTCTGTAGTGCACATATCGTAGAGAATTTCTATAAGATTTGGGCAATGGTCCTTGGGCATAAACCATTCGGATTGATTTGCTTTGTCAAACAATTCGACACTGTCATATCGATCGTAGTTGATCTTTTTAAGTTCGGGAATTCGATCTGCATTAATCTTACGAGCACGATTGTACTGATCGACAAAATCTACATAGACATCTTCTAGATTGACAATCTTATCTGCGTAGAGTGCGTTGAACGCTTCAAATTCTGATATTTCTACTTCACCGTAGTTATTGATTTTCACTGAGTCCGCCTTTGATAATTCGAGGTTCGAATTTCGGGCGTTCGTTGATGTTTAGGTCATTCCAAGTTAAATTGCTGCCTAAACCTGTATCCAATGTATCCATATTCCACCAATGTTCGCCTGTTAGATCTAATCCAGACTCTGCCGGATCAGTTATACAGTATTGTATATGTTCTCCGACCATGCTGTCAATGGTAATTAGTCCAATGTCAAAATAAGATTCTGTCATTGCTAGGAACTTGCTGAATAGCACACAGCCTAGATAGTAGTCATAGGGATCTGATGGTAGTATGACCAAATTGCTTTCTACATTTTCCAACGCGGGCAACAGTGGATTGTCTTTGGCAATCAGCACAGCGTTCTGTAGATAACTTTCTACAAAATAGCGTAATTTTTTAAATCCCAATGTAATATTACCGTTGGCTGTAGTTGTAGGTTCTACATTGACATTGATAACATAGCTGTTAGGTAAGATAATATTTTCTGTGACTATGGTGCAGGCAAACGATGTTGGCCATATAAATTGTTGTAAATCATTCGACATTAATTAAATCGTCCAACCCTTTGTCTTGTTTCTTCATTGCAGCAGACATAGTCTCTGCATTTCTTCTTTGTTGTTCTTCTTTGTACATACTCAAGTTCATTACAATTTGTTGAGCCACGCTGCCATTGCCTAGTCTTAAGGCTATAGTATATTTTTGAGATAAATCTATAATTTTATTTTCTAGTTCTTGATCCTTGAGTTTTCTAGGATCTTTTAGCAGCGGATTAAACATAGTTTAGTTGCCCAGTGCTGACCAATAGAATGTACTAGTACCACCTGCTTTGTTGGTAAGGTTAAATGTACTGTTAGTAATTACATCTACATTGCCTGAAGTTGCTGTGGTAATTGGAGTTACTGTAATAGCAAATGTAGAATTAGGAAATGCAGTAGGAAGTGTAATGGTATTGTTTTGTCCAGGAGTAATCATGTCACTAGTACCCCACTGCATGATCAATCCGCTGGGTAATACTTGATAACCGTTGTTGGTAATTTCTCCAGTATTAAGTGCGCTATACTGAACACTTAAAGTTTCTACACCTTGTTCAATTCCTGTCAACGCTGCTTGAATATTGGCAAAGTTTGTACGAAAGGGTTCGGTACTATTTGCCTGTCCAGCAACGGGGAAATTAACATTGATATTGTTGATATAGTTACTAACTGTGGTATTTAAAAGTGACATTTTATTCTAACTCCGGATTTTATATTTAATTGATATTTTGGTTGATGTTGTGGTATTTGATTATGCTGTAAAGACTCCGGAAGTTTTAAACACATGCACCCAATATTTGGTTCCTGCAGAGCAATAGGTACTAGTTGATCCACCGCATCCGAATTGTGTAGGGCTAGCATATGATAGAATAAAGACACCTGATCCTCCCTGTCCGCCGTATGCATAGGGACTAATATTGCCACCACCACCACCCCCGCCACCGCCGGTATTAGGTAACCCATTAGTACCTCCATAAAATACAAGACCCTGACGATAAGCTCCTGCTCCACCGCCTCCTACGCCTCCTGCTACGGCAGGAGTAGATTGTGGGAAATATCCCGTTGACCCTCCACCACCGCCCCCACCGAAATAAACAGTATTAGTAGCAGTTATATAATGTCCAATATTGAGCGATATTGCTGTTGCTGTACTAATTATGTTGGTATATGTCCCTCTACCACCAACTCCACCTATACTACACGAAACACCATTAGCACCGGCAGTGAATGCCCCGCCACCGCCGCCACCGGGGCCTGTTATTCCGTAAGTGCCACTACCGCCGTTACCGCCATTGTGTACATAGACAGTAGTGCAAGGATATCCAGAACCTGATCCACTACACCCGCCGCTGTTACCAGAATTGCCACCACTTCCGCTGCTTCGGACGATAGCTCTCACTGTAGCAGTACTATTCCTAAATATTGTAGAACCGCCACCGGTGAAACCGGTACAGCCACTATAGGTAGCACCAATACCGCCGCCTCCTATATATATAGGATAGGCAGCACCGTGATTAACCGATACTGTTCCAGTAGCGAATCCTCCTGCACCACCCCCACCGCCTGAATAAACTGAATAATGACCATTGCCGCCGCCGGCTCCACCGTTGAGCCCCATCCAGGATATTGTATAACTAAAATTGCTAAGTGGAGTTACTGAAGTACTACTTGTACTGTATGTACTGCTACCTATAGAATTTGTTGCATATACATTAAAGGTATAGGCCTGGCACGGAGTTAATCCGTTTACTGTTATACTACTAGAACAGGCGCTGACATTTGTTCCGGTAATGCCCCCGGGACTACTGATAGCAGTATAGCTAGTGATAGTATAACCGCCATTAAATGCAGGTGCCGTATAGCTTACTATAACTTGTCCAAAATTGGTAGTTGTTGTAGCAGTAACATTAGTAGGTGCCCCAGGCAATCCGAATAGGATAGAATTACTATATGCGCTGTACGAACTAGTTTTACCTGTAGCGTCTGATGCATAGACTCTAAATGAATATGTTCCCGAAGTTATTCCATTTACTGTTACACTTCCTGATACCGAGCTGGCAACAGTTCCTGTAAAGGATCCAGAGTCGCTAACAGCAGTAAAATTAGTAATTGTATAGCCACTACACACAGGAGGTGCTGTATAGGTCACCGAGACTTGACCGGGTGTAGTTGGAGATCCTGTTGCTGTTCCTATAGTGGGACCTATTGGAACAGGAGTTACTGTATAACAGCCGGAGGATTTAAATATGTGTATCCAGCGAGTTTTTCCAGCACAACAGACAAAAGACACACATCCGCCTCTAGCCCATTGGGTCGCGCTTGTATAGGCTATAATAACAACGCCGCCCCCTCCGGATCCGGCAGGACCACTGGACCCACCCCCACCGCCACTGCCGGTATAAGCTAACCCGTTACCAGCAACCCCGAAATCGGTAGGGCTTCTAAACCAACCACCGGCCCCGCCCCCACCGCCTCCACCTGCTGCTGTTCCTAATGGAGGAACTGCAGGAACACCGGGGCCGACAGTGCTGCCTCCGCCACCCCCACCGGCTACTAATACTCGATTACTGGCAGTAATGTATGTGCCGATGCCTGCAGCTATTGCCTTACTAGTTGTAAGGACTCCAACAAAGGTACCAGTTCCGCCGCCCCCACCGTAAAAGTAAACTGCATAATGACCTACAGTGCCTTGCAAATATTCACCCCCGTGCTTGCCTCCACATCCAGCTCCACCGCCTCCGCCACCGCCACCGTCGAGGGTAGAGCAAGTAGGACTAATGCCGTAGGAGCCGTCGTACCCTTGTCCACTGATACCTGGCCCGGCATTGGTTCCGAGATAATAATTTGGACCACCGCAAGCACTGCCACCACCGCCAGAACCTCCCCATCCTCCTGAACCACTGCCGAAGTTGGAAAATCCGCCTCCCCATCCACCTCCGACTGAAACTATTCCAAAGGCCGATGAATTTGTACCAGAACTATTGGTGCCGCCGCCCCCAACACCGCCGGCACCAATGATAACAGGATAGGTTTGTCCAAAGTTTGCACAAACAGTTGAGTATAGAACTCCTCCTGCACCGCCCCCGCCACCACCCGATGAGGCTGTACCTCCACCACCACCACCTGCAACCATAAAATAAGTTGTTAATATTGTTGCAGGCGGAATAGTGCTGGTAGTACAATAATAACCAAATGCTCCTGCACCTTGGCAGTTGGTGGCATATATTTTAAAAGCATAGGGAAGTCCGTTGGTTAATCCTTTAAATGTTAAAGTACCAGTATTAGCAGTACTATTAGTTGAAGTAGAAATACAGCCCGGTCTGCTAAATGCGGTATAGCCTGTGATGCTACCTGGATAACCTTTAAAAGTTGGTGCAGCATAAGTGATACTCATCTGACACGATGCCTTTGGTCCCGGAGTTACACTGGTAATAGTAGGGGCACCCGGTGTTGAGCTCGACACCGATATTACAGCACCACATAAACTAAATCCGCCAGAAATAATCATATTATAATTTAATAAGTTGAATGTTGGCCTAGTGCAGACCAAACGCCGTTGATATTTAAAAGGTTGAATGTCCAAACATCTGTATTACTGGCTACACCGCCGGGAGCAGAGCCGCCGCCTAACCAAAGCAAACTAGCTGCAGTGCCGTTGATCTGTACAGCAGTCGGTCCATAGGCTGCACCACTACCCTGTACTACAATAACCGTGGCAACTGACATTCTGTTAGGTGTAGGACTGACATTGATAAAATTAGCAGTCCAATTTACAGTTGGGCTAGTTACATAGAACACAGTACCGGAATTCATATTGTACGGTACTATACCACTACCGCCGGTACTTGGTTGAACTACTGACTGTGCATTAGTCGAAGTAAGCATTCCGGTTACAAACAAATTATTAGTGGTTATTTGTGCTACACCGGAGATAGAACCACCTGTGCCTAGGCTAGCTGAAATTACACCGCCGACATATAAGTTTCCGCCAATGCCGACTCCACCGTTGACAACTTGTAGGGCACCTGTATTAGTACTTGTTGATTGTGTACTATTGTTTATAATTACTTGTTGTGTAGTAGTACCTGTAAACGAACCTGTAATACCTTGGAATCCTTGTGAGCCTTGAACACCTGTGCTTCCTTGGACACCTTGACTACCTTGACTTCCTGTATTACCTACACTGCCTTGGACACCTTGACTACCTTGACTTCCTGTATTACCTACACTGCCTTGAGCACCTTGAACGCCTTGATTTCCTTGTGCGCCACTTGGACCACTTGGACCCTGATTACCTTGTGCGCCACTTGGACCGCTCGGCCCGCTTGGCCCTTGGCTTCCTTGAACTCCCTGGTTACCTTGTGGCCCCTGCACTCCACTTGGTCCTTGACTTCCCTGAACTCCTTGACTTCCCTGTAATCCCTGGCTGCCTTGTGCGCCTTGTGCGCCACTTGGGCCTAAACTAGCAAAAGTTGCAATGGTTGCCGTTGTAATAATTTGTGCATTTGCAATATAACTGGTATTACCAATATATGCACTACCGCCGATACCAACCCCGCCTGCAACTCGTAGTGCACCTGTTGCAGTATTAGTCGATGCTGAATTATTATTAATATTCACAGCATTGGTAGTAGTGCTACCTCTGTTGGTAATAGTTTGTAGAGTAGATGTTGTCCAAACAGTAACAGCACCAGTTGATGTGCTTATTGCAGTATCGGTGCCTGAAACGATGCTACTAACTCCTGCTGTTACATATGAGTTAACATTGCTGGTAGTTAGAACTAAACTTCCGCCGGCATTTATAAAACCGCCAACATATAGATTGCCACCGTAGCCGCCACCGCCTGCAACAATTACCGCACCTGTAGTAGTACTTGTTGCCGGTGTGGTATTGGTAATTGAGATAGCATTGGTAGTAGTACTACCTCTATTGGTAATAGTTTGTAGTGTAGATGTTGTCCAAACAGTAACAACACCGGTAGTTGTATTAACAGCAGTATCAGTTCCTGCGAATAGTTGAGTAACTCCGTAACTAGCCAATGTACCTAGGGTAAGTACTGGACTACCTTGGATGCTCATTCCGCAGTTTGAATTTACAGAACCTGCTACATAGACACTACCGCCAATGCCGACACCGCCGGCAACTTTTAATGCACCAGTAGTTGGATTTGTACTTGGAGTAGATGTATTAACATATACAGCACCAGTAACAGTGCCACCAGTTATCGGTAATGCATATGTACCGACACTAGCAGTAGTTAATACCAAATTTGGACCAAGATATAAATTTATGTCATTGGCACTGTTCCAAGATACTCCTGCTGCATTGCTTAAAATTTTATCAAATCTTAGGTTGTGATTGTTGCAAGAATTAGCAGATCCTAAACCCCACCATCCAGCACCGCCCCAAGTACCTGCAACTATCGGAACACCTGCAGTAGGGTTGCCAGAAACGGTTTGTGCATTTAACGCATTTAATGCATTAGTAACAGTTGTTCCTGTATTAAACGATAGTGCATACCCGCTGGTTGTGGCAAAAGAAGCAGTGGTTACAACGCCGACAAAACTACCACCGACATATAAATTGCCTTGTATACCGACTCCACCGAACACAGTTAATGCACCGGTTGTGGTGCTTGTTGCTTGTGTAGAATTATTGATGTTTATAGAATTAGTGGTAGTGCTACCTCTACTGGTAACAGTCTGTAGAGTAGATGTTGTCCAAACAGTAACAGCACCTGTGGTTGTATTAACAGCAGTATCGGTGCCTGCAAATAATTGAGTAACTCCGTAATTTCCTAAAGTACCTAGTGTAAGTACCGGGCTACCTTGTATGGTCATTCCACAATTTGAATTTACAGAACCTGCTACATATAAACTACCACTAATACCAACACCACCTGCAACTCGTAATGCTCCTGTAGTCGGATTTGTACTTGGTGTAGTATTTGATATGGTATATGCATTCGAACCTAACGAAGTTGCAGTAACTGCAATAGCAACCAATGTGCTAGTATTAAAATTAGATAATTGAACACCGTTACTATAAATGTTACCAGCATAGACGTTGCCTTGTATACCAACTCCGCCGGCAACAGTTAACGCACCAGTAGTAGTACTTGTCGCTTGGGTAGTGTTTGTGATGTTGAATACATCAGGACTTGTAACCAATGTTTGAGTTACGGTAGTATATGCAACTATTAGTGTCTGTGCAGTTATAGTTGATACGGTAAGGCTACCGCCAATATATAAATTGCCACCGATGCCAACTCCGCCTGCAACAGTTAACGCACCGGTTGTGGTACTTGTTGCTTGTGTAGTATTACCGATGACCATGGCATTGGTGGTAGAATTTCCTCTACCTGTAATAGTTTGTAGTGTTGATGTAGTCCAGACCGTTACAGTGCCCGTATTGGAACTAACTGCAGTATCAGTGCCTGCATATAATTTTGTAACACCATATACACCTAGCGCTGCTAGAGTAATAGCAGGACTGCCGTTGACAAAGACATTGGTAGCAGATACAATCCCGCCGACATTTAAACAACCTCTAATACCAACGCCACCAACAACAGTAAGTGCTCCAGTTGTTGTGCTTATACTTGGAGTAGTATTTGAAATAGAATATGCACCACCGCCTAGAGAAGTGGCTGTATTAGCATAGGTTGATGTACCAGCATTAACCGCATTGGTGACTACAGTATTAGTATTAAATGATAATGCGTATCCACTGGTTGTGGCATATGAAGAACTAGATGCTGTACCTAATAAATTACCTGTAAATGTAGTGGCAGTAACATTTCCGCCAACATATAGATTACCACCAATATTTACACAACCTCTAATACCGACGCCGCCTACGACACGTAGTGCACCGGTTGTGGTACCAGTTGATTGAGTAGCATTATTAATGGTTAAAGCATTAGTGGTAGTGCTACCTCTATTGGTTACTGACTGTAGTGTAGAAGTAGTCCAAATAGTCACAACACCTGTCGTTGTACTAACAGCAGTATCAGTTCCGGAAAATAGTTGAGTAACACCATAGTTTCCTAGGGTACCTAGTGTAAGCACCGGATAGCCATTAGATGTTATACAGCCGGCGTTTAAGTACCCGCCGACATTCAAACATCCTCCAACATTCAAACATCCTCCAATACCAACACCACCGGCAACTTTTAATGCGCCAGTAGTGGTACTTAAACTAGGAGTAGTATTTGATATAGTATAGGCATTACCGCCTAATGATGTAGCAGTAACAGCAATGGCAACTAATGTTGAAGTATTAAACGCATATGCATAGGCTGCATTAGTAGCAGTAGTTGCATTGGTAGCAGTTATTGCGGCTGCAACCAATGTTGCTGTATTAAATCCTAGAGCAAATCCGCTGGTTGTGGCATATGATGCGCTAGATGCTACACCGGTTAGTGAACCTATAAAATTAGTAGCAGTAACAACCCCACTAACAAATATATTGCCCCCAACTCCAACTCCGCCTGCTACACGTAGTGCCCCTGAGCTAGATGAGTATGCTCCTGTATTATTACTGATATAGATATTATTAGAAGTAAAATTTCCTCTATCAGTTACTGACTGAAAAGTCGATGTACCTGCAACTGTAATAAAGCCTGTGCTTGAACTAATACTAATGCACGAGCCAGCATTTATTCCTGTAACTCCAAAATTTCCTAATGATTGTAAAGTTAGAACAGGACTACAATTTACAAACATACGAAGTGCATTAATATTCTGACCAACATTTAAGCAGCCATAAATGCCAACTCCGCCTGCGACAGTTAATGCACCGGTTAAGGAATTTGTACTATCAGTTTTGTTTGATATAGAATATGCACCACCGCCTAATGATGTAGCAGTAACGGCAATAGCAACAAGTGTGTTTGTATTAAAACTTAATGCAAATCCGCTGGTAGTAGCATACGATGCTGTACCTACAAATGAATTGGCTACTACAGACTTAGCTGTAACGGTTCCGCCTACAACTACTCCGCCGGATACAGTTAATGTATTATTAATTATAATGGTATTGGTAGTAGAATTTCCTCGACTGCTAACTGATTGTAAAGTGGATGTGTCCCAGATAGTCACAACACCTGTACTAGAACTAATAGCAGTATCTGTTCCTGCTAATAATCCAGAAATATAACCAGTACCAGTACCTCCGGATGTTAGTACTTTTTGTCCGCCCACATACAACGAACCACCGACCCATAGGCATCCGCCTATGCCTGTGCCTCCTGCAACTACCAACGCACCTGTTGTTGTACTTGTTGCTGATGTAAATCCAACAATATTTACAGAAGCGGCCGTTACATTTGTAGAACTATCTACAAATAATACCCCATTAATTGATAACCCGTCTTTTAATTGTTGTGTCATATCATTCTTCTAATATTGAATACATAAGTGCTAGGACCTGTATCGTTAGTTAATCCAGAAATTTGTAGTTGCGGTAATCCTGAAGAAACACGTTGTACCTGTAAAAATATATTGCCAGCACCTGAAGTTGCCCCTGCTCGGTGTAAAGGTATTTCGCTGTATGAAACTTCAGTACCATTTCCATTGTACCAACTCATAACACCGCTGTAAAACATATTCTGTTCGCCGCCGCCTTGTGCTTGATCGCTGACCTGTACCTGTATAATATATGTACCATTGGCTAGTAGGTTCCCTCCAATGCCTGTATTTGTCCAGGACTTGCTTAGTGTAATTTGACTACTGGTTGTATAGATTTGATCAACATTAATTCCCTTGCTAGGTACAATACCGCCTTTGATATATAATGAACCATTAATCGCAACATTAGAGTCAAAGTACGAGCACCCTTGTACTCCAAGCCCCCCACCGCCACTGACGGTTAAACTCTGCACAGTACTTGTACCTGTACTACCTGTACCGTTTACTGCTGAAACACTTTGAACAAATGCAGGAGCACAAGTTCCGTGGCTGGCTAAAATTTGACCTGCTGTACCTGCACATATAAATCCAGTTACTCCGGGACTAATCTGATATGGTATTTCGCCAGCAGTGCCGCCGATAATGTTACGAGCATTAGTTGCTGTTCCTACTGATGCCCCACCTAGACCTTTCCAAACTGGAACACCGCACTGAGCAAATAGGGCTTGCCCGTTATTACCAATACATAAGAAAGTAGTTACATTTTGACAAGATTGATAAGGTATGCTACCAGCATATCCGCCATTTAAATTATTTGCAGTGACAGCATTGGTAGTTAAATTACCGCCGATAATATTCCCGCCAACATATAAACATCCGCCGATGCGTAGAGTTCTTCCGATACCTACTCCGCCTGCAACTACTAATGCTCCTGTAGTAACTGTAGATGATTGTGTTAAATTTCTAATTGTAAAAACATCTGGACTAGAAACAGTAGTCTGTGTTATAGTTGTATATTGTATGTTTAGTTGTTGTGCTGTTATGGTCCCGCATACAACTAAATTACCTCCAATGGTAGCCCCACCAGATACTTGTAGCCCTGCACCAGTAATGTTAGTTGTAGCAACTAAATTTGGAGCAGTCAATGCGCCTGTACTAGGAGAAAAACTTATCGAGGTTGGAGCATATTCTGCAAAATTACCACCGTTGCCTCTAACCATCGCAGGGTAGTA
>Ga0007857_1000450_pt1 | contig 12277 bp, 10 predicted proteins | sample CryBogCBH10Oct08_FD_71210 | JGI IMG/M metagenome (GOLD analysis project Ga0007857, IMG submission 71210) | Freshwater microbial communities from Crystal Bog, Wisconsin, USA - CBH10Oct08 | ecosystem: Environmental > Aquatic > Freshwater > Lake | place: Crystal Bog, Wisconsin, USA | collected... | reverse complement strand
GCACAGTTCACCAACCATGCCACGCTCCCCGCAAACATCGCTCAGCAGATTCAAGGGATCTACGGACTTTCGACAGTTGTGCCAAAAACAAGCCACCTTCTTCACGCCAGCGCAACCTCAGCACCAAGTACGTGCTCCAGCGCGCAGGCCGGGGCGTCATCTTCGAGCACCACACCTAATTCACTTGGTGGCTACACACTGCAACAACAAGCCTCACTGTACGGATTTAGTGGTGCTTACGCCAGCGGAAACTTCGGCACCGGTCAAACCATTGGTGTGTACGAACTTGGGGCGTACAACTCTGCTGACCTCAGCATGTTCTCTAGCTGTTATGGGCTTTCACCATCAATTACCAACACCAACATTGACGGAGGAGCAACTGGTGGCTACTCCGACGAGGCAACTCTCGACATTGAAGAAGCTGCTGCACTCGCACCCGGAGCAAAAATTCAGGTGTACACCGGTCCAAACAGTTCAAGTGGATCTGGACCACTTGACGTGTATCAAGCGATCGCTGACGACAACACCGCAACAGTCGTGACGACGTCATGGGGTGACTGCGAAGTTGACCCGGCCAATAATCCAAGCACCGAGCAAGTTATTTTCGAGCAGATGGCCGCCCAGGGCCAAACAGTGCTGAGTGCCGCTGGTGACAACGGTTCGTCAGACTGTCACGGCATTACCACCAACACTCCAGCTGTTGATGACCCCTCTTCGCAACCCTACGTGACTAGCGTTGGTGGGCTTAGCGTTAACAACATCAGCCCACTCAATCAAACTGTATGGAACTCCAATGGTGGCGCTGGTGGTGGTGGTGTTTCACAAGTTTGGTCACGACCAACATGGCAAAAGACGACTGGCGCTACTGCGTCACAGACAATGCGCATGGTTCCTGATCTGTCGGTAATGGCTGACCCGAACACTGGATTCATTCAGTACTTCACGGGATCCAACAGTGGCATAGTTGTCTGTCACCGTAACTGTTCGAGCGGTTGGAGCAGCATTGGTGGGACGTCAATTGGAGCGCCTCTTATGAGCGCACTCGTCGCCGTTTCGGCACAGGCTTGTGGCGTTTCGAGACTCGGATTCATTAATCCAACGCTGTATCAAATGAGTGCAGCGGGTATTGGATTCGCTGACGTGACTACCGGAAGTAATGACCTCTACAGCACGGGAAGTTACAGTGCGGGAACTGGCTACGACTTAGCGTCGGGACTCGGAAGCCCTAATGGCGCAGCCTTCATAAACGGTCTCTGCCCACCAAAAGTCAGTGCAGCGAAAAGTTCATTAGTGGCTGGAGCAACGTCAGTGGCAGCTGGAACTGCAGCCACCGTGACATTGACGCTCAAGGACGTCAATGGTAATCCAGTCATTAATTATCCAGTTGCAGTGAGTGCAGAGGCATCTACTGGAGCTGTAATTCTTAATGGAGATCCAACTACAGCAACCTCGAGCGGCAACGCCACTGACACGGTGACAACAGGCATCGATGGCACTATTTCTTTTGACGTTTCAAGTACTACCCCTGGAACTATTAGCGTGAGCGCAACATCAGCTGGCGTGACACTCGGCTCAACAACAATTGCTATGACTGCAGCTGCACCTGGAGTGCCCACCATCAGCAAACTTAAAGCACTTTCTGGTGGGTTCTCACTTACTGTGAGCCCACCTTCGTCAGGATCTATAACTAGTTATCAGTACTCAATTAATGGTGGCACCACATGGGTGAGTTTCACCTCAAAGGGAACCGTCAGCGTTTCTAAGCTCGCAAAGTCCAAGATCTACAGCGTGATTATTCGAGCCGTTGGTGTTGGCGGAACGGGTAAGGCTTCAGCACCTAAATCTGTCGTCACACTTAAGTAGCGCCGACAAAGCGCGTAGGTCGTGAACACGCTGCGAGACTGTTTTTTTGGACCGACCAACCTAGACTTATTCGTGGTGCAAGTCCGAGAGCTACCGGGTAAACACCCCATTGAAGGGTGCGAGTGAAGTTTCAACAGTTACGAAAGATGGCCAATGCCGTGGTTGCTGGAACCGTATTGGCGGCACCGCTCTCTCTCGCAACAATCTCTTCAAAGACTCCTGGTCAACAGCTCTACGAGTTCGTTAACACTGGATCTGGACCTCTCCCCTGGAACGCCATACCCTTCGCGCCGGCCATTAACAACACTCCAATGCTTGGAGGCCCTCACTCGGTGAGTGCGAATGGTGCTTCAGCAATTTCATTTAGGACAACGTCGAATCAAATTGGCCTCTACGTACAAAATGCGAATGCCACAAATACATGGGCCAATGTCTCTACTCAAGTTTCAACGCAACTCGCCCAAAGTGACCCAATCCCATTCTTCGATCCGAGTGGTGAAGTGGACATTCTTTACGTCGGGGCAAACAGTCACCTTATTCTCCTGGCGCACGCCTATACCAAGGGACCACGTGGTGCGAACGTTGCACTCGCAACTGGGGCGTACAAAGTTATTGACTTAACCTCATTGACTGGACAATCCGCCGCGAACGGACTACCGAGTATTCAAATGAACGGACTAAACGGCTTCATAGTTTTTAGGTCTTCAACTAATCACATGGACGCACTCAACCTGTCTTGGTTCCAGGGCAATTCAACCCCCACACTTAGTGGGCCACTGGCTGACGTGACGCTCTTAAGTGCTACCTCATCAACCATTGTTGATCCGATTGCCCTAGCAACTTCCACACCATCGTTCGTAACGCTCAACTCCTTAGGACAGCTTCTGCTCTTTAGCGCTAGCGCTACTACGTGGTCGGTTCAGAACATAAGCATCCTCACGACGGCACCTGCTTTAAGTGGAACGCTCAGCACCATTTCTTCGACGACTACGACGTATGTCGGCGCACTTTCAACCTCAGGTGATATGCAGCTCTTCAGCCAGCGCACGCAGACTTCATCTAACGCCCCATCGACGTGGAATCTTTTAGACGTAACGACCGCGGCAACTAACTCTCCACCACTGACCGGTGCTCTTTACATGGGGATTATCGGGACGCAGCTAACCATTGCTGGCGAAGCGCAGAACTGGGGCGACTTATTTGTCTTCAATAACACCGTCGGCAGCTCAACTTGGACTTCAACCGACGTCTCGGTAACAGCAGGAAGTTCAGCGCGCACCGTCGGGCCTGTCATTGCTGGCATCACCGTCGGTTCAGTACTCAACCTTTTCGCAGCCGGAATTGATTCGCCACCTCCCCAAGGCGTGGGACTTTACGCAATTCCATCAGCGAACTATGCGTCAGCCATCAGCAGTGGGTGGCCAATCTTGAGTGTTACGGGTGGACTTGGAACTATGGCCTCACCATGGGTGGGCTTCACCAGCGCAAAGAGTGTCGCTACGTCACCTGACTACATTCTTGGTAAGGCAATTTATGATTCGCATAAGCGAGTCACGTGGTTGACGTTCTGGACGGTGAGTGGACCAACCGGTTCAGAACCAGTGATTGCATCCACGTATTACACCCATGGTTACGCCGCTGGCGCATGGGTAGCCACCCAAGTCGCTGCGTATCGCGGCCTCGGCCTTGGTCTAAAACCCGACTGGGTGATTTTTGATCCTGAAGGTTATCCAGATAATCACTCAGGTCTTGACGCACCAGCCGGAGCATCGCCTTCGGTGCTAGCAAAGTACGCAACATTTTGGACAGCGATGAACAAAGGATGGGTCGATGGGTTGGCATCAATTGATCCAACGCTCAATCCCGGTGTCTACGCGTCGATGAGTGAATACCGCAACTACAACCTCAGCACACTCAACCTGCCAGTCTTCGAAGCAGTGGCCTTTTCCATGGGAGGCACAAATCCACCAGTAAAGGTCAACGGCTCAAGCGGTAGCAATGTGCGTGGCTATATTGCCTTCAGCGCAGTATGTGCACCGGCCACGGTCCTGCATTCGGAGATCGCAACGTTCTCTACGCCGCCGTGGGTTGCGCAGTTCAATACGTTGCAGTTCAACGCCGGCGTGTACTGCCCACCGGCGTAGGCGTAGTGTAAAACCATGAGCGATAACGAAACTTCTTCTGAAAAACCGCAGGATCTATTGCAGCGACTAAAGACATACACCCAGCCGTTGGTTGATTCGGTTGATTCAAAACTTCGCTCACAAGTTGACGGTCGAGTTGATCAAAAAGTTGAAGAAATTCTAAAAGACCGACTCGCCGTTCTTGAGCGCGCGGTCGCAGACCTTGCTAGATCCGTTAAGGAAATTGAAGACCGACTTAAGTAGTTCTTAGCGGTTTCGACGTTCGCGATCACGGCGAAACGTGAAGCGAATGGTCAGCACGCATAGAACTACAAGTGCGACAATGAAAATTGAAAACAGGACTATAAACACAAGTCCACGCTAGGTCGTGTTACACCCTTGCGCAAGAGTATGGCCATGACAATCCTGGCCCCCAGCTCCCCACTCTCAGCAATAGAAGCGTTGCGCGGCGACAAAACCAAGCGTCCACTGTGTGATTTGTCTAGCGCCAGTGGCCTCAGAGCTCAGTTAGAAGACGGCATCTACTCAATTATGGGTAAGGCAAGTCCACTGACCCCGCTAGTAGTGCGTTCATCATCTCTTCGCCAAAACCACCACACCATTGACATCCAGCAAGCTTCTTTAAGTTTGTTTCGAGGAATTTTGGTTACGCAAGTTCTGCGCTTACTCAGCGTTGGTGTTGAAGTGACCGACCCGTTTAGCGAAGCACTGAGTGCTTGGCGATGCGAGAAGTCAGGGAGCGATCTAGTTCGATCTTTCAACCAATTAGACAAGGAACAAGTTGCTCGCCTCGAAGCAGACGTCAACGCACACGCCAGCACCCTGAAGCGCTCGTTGGGCGTTGTTAGTGCGACCTGGATGCCCAGGAGTTGTGTCCGTGCTTCACAACGCTTTGCTGGGGGACACGTATTGCTCTTTGATGTTGTGGACCTAATGGTTGGATCGACAACTAGCAAGTTCGCAAGTGTTGCATTGTTTGATGTCACCACTTCCCCGCTCGACGCTGGAGCCGAGCGCACAATGAGGTTTCACGCGCTCATGCAAACTCTAAAAACATCAGTCGTGCCGCTTCGAACATCAATGTTTTCAAGTGCCACTGGTGAGCTCTGGACGAGTGACGTCGATTACGAACTTCTTTCGAGAAGTGTTGATGAAGTACTCAGCACTCTCAATGACATGTGGAAGTACGTATGAGCACTCTGGTTCACCGTCGCAACACAGTTCAAAACATTAATGAACTTATTGACAGCGCACCTATGACTAGTTCGCAACTTACGAATGATCATCGAGCTTCACTCAGCGCACGCTTTCGAGCTGTGAACGCAACGTCAAATCGAAGAATAGATGCATGGATGGTTGAACAAGCGGGAAAACCATACGATCCTTTTCACTGGACACCACAAATTGCCCGACGTGTTTTGGGAACGAATGCTCTTCGACGTAGTACTACTCGTAGCGACCTTTCACTCATTCAAGCAGTCCGTGACGAACTTGCGGATCACTTGCTTCGAACAACTGCTGGCTACACGCAGAGCGGTTCACTCTCGTACTGGTTGTCAGGGCTCTCTCACGCTTCACTCGGACTCGTGTGTGCAGAAGCAGTCACATGGGCCACGACTACCTATGAGGTGCTCCAAGGCATTGAAACCCCCTGGCAGCTCGCACAAAGTGACGCTTATTACGACGTCTCGGCAGCTCGAACATCGCTTCGTGGGAGACGTGACATTGTCATCAAGAATGATGAACAGCGAGTCGTACTTCGACTGAGGGCGGGCTCTCCGGGCAAGAGTTCTGGTCCAGGACTTCGCTGTGACCTGACAATTGATGCCTTGGCCAGTCCCACGGGTACTGCGGCGTCTCGCTTTATTGGAGTTTGGCCAGATGCTGGTGTTTGTCTCAGTGTTGACGGCACAATGGCTGATCTTCGGGCAGGGGCAAGGGATTTGGTTCGAACTGCGGTCGTCCAGCAGCGAGGCCAAATGCTCAAAGCGGCCTAAACATCGAGCCTTCACGTTGGCCTAGTAGCGTAGTTAGGCCATGACACTACGTTCTTCCATCCGAAATGTTGCAATTATCGCCCACGTTGACCACGGTAAGACCACTTTGGTCGACGCCATGCTTCGCCAGACCGGGTCCTTCACCGCTCACGAGGAGCTCACCGACCGAGTCATGGACTCTGGTGACCTCGAGCGCGAAAAGGGAATCACCATTCTCGCGAAGAACACTGCCGTTAAATGGAACGATCTAACCATCAACATCATCGACACACCTGGTCACGCCGACTTTGGTGGCGAAGTTGAGCGTGGACTTGCAATGGTTGACGCAGTGGTTCTCCTCGTGGACGCCGCAGAAGGTCCACTTCCACAAACTCGATTCGTGCTTCGCAAAACTCTTGAAGCTCGACTTCCTGTAGTTCTCCTTATTAATAAGGTTGACCGCCCAGACGCGCGTATCTCTGAAGTCGTTACAGAAGTTGAGAACTTGTTCCTTGATCTTGACGCCGATGATGACCAAATTTCATTCCCAATCCTTTACGCAAGTGCTCGCCAAGGTTGGGCATCACTCAACGTTGAAGACACTTCAGGTGACTTAACACCACTTTTCGAAACAATTCGTGACAGTGTTCCGGCACCTGAATACACCGAGGGGCACGGACTGCAAGCACTCGTTTGCAACCTTGACGCTTCGCCATACCTCGGACGCCTTGCACTTTGTCGCATCATCAACGGAACACTTGTACGCGGACAGCGCGTAGCGTGGTGTCACCTAGACGGAACTATTGAGTACGCAAAAGTTGCAGAGCTCTTTATTACCGTCGCTCTTGAGCGTGTTCCAGCAGAAAGTGCTGGTCCTGGAGATATTGTTGCTGTGGCTGGATTCGAAACAATCACCATTGGCGAAACTCTCGCAGACCCGGATAATCCAATTGCTCTAGAGCCTCTCCACGTTGACGAGCCAAGTCTTTCAATGACCATTGGAATCAACACATCACCCCTTGCTGGTACTGAAGGAAAACTACTCACTGCTCGCCAGGTGAAGGACCGTCTCGACAAAGAACTCGTCGGTAACGTTTCACTTCGCGTTTTGAACACCGAGCGTCCTGACGCATGGGAAGTTCAGGGACGTGGAGAACTTCAGCTCGCAATCCTCATTGAAACAATGCGTCGCGAAGGCTTCGAACTCACCGTCGGAAAGCCACAAGTTGTTAAGCGCGAAATCAACGGAAAAGTTCACGAGCCAGTTGAGCGCGTGACTATTGACGTTCCAGAAGAATTCGTAGGAAACGTAACCACCTTGCTCGCTACTCGTAAGGGAAGCATGCTCGACATGGTTAACCACGGAACTGGATGGGTTCGCATGGAGTGGAGAATTCCAGCTCGTGGACTCGTAGGAATTCGAACTGAATTCATGACCGAAACTCGTGGTGCTGGAATGATGCACTCAAACTCTGATGGCTACGAGCCATGGTTTGGTGACATTCGACTTCGCCAGAAGGGTGTGCTCGCAGCGGACCGTCGTGGATTCACTACATCAAATGCACTGCTCGACCTTGAACAACGAGGAATCTTGTTCGTTGGCCCTGGTATTGAAGTGTACGAAGGAATGATTGTTGGAGAAAACGCACGTTCAGAAGAAATGGACGTCAACCCGACGAAGGAAAAGAAGCTCACCAACATGCGTGCTTCTGGATCTGACAACACTGAGCGCATTGCGCCACCAACAACGCTTTCGCTTGAGCAGGCTCTTGAATTCATTGCAGAAGACGAATCTGTTGAAGTAACCCCGAAATCCGTGCGCCTACGCAAAGTGATTCTGGACCAAGCTCAGCGCGCCCGCACCCGTAAAAAGGCATAGTTGCTTTTCAACTAGAATCTTCCACGGAGGGATGGCAGAGCGGACGAATGCACCGGTCTTGAAAACCGACGTGGGGCGACTCACCGTGGGTTCAAATCCCACTCCCTCCGCCATAGAAACGACCACCGGCTTTTGCTGGTGGTCGTTTTCTTTTAGTGGCGAACGCGTGCCTTAAGGCTGCTTATCCAGTCGGATGCTGACTTGCGAGCTTCGCCAACTTCTTCTCGACGAGCCTGCGCGGTTTCACCCGTTACTGGATATGAGCCCAGGAATTTCACTGGTGCCAGATGTGCTTGAAGATCTGTGAGCAATTCACTTACAGAGTCATCGGCCACGTGACCTTCAAACTCCATAACGAAGCAGTAGTCGCCGAGAGCTCTCTTCGTCGGACGACTTTCGAGCTTGGTGAGGTTGATGTTGCGAGCAGCGAATCTTCCGAGAATTGCGTAGAGCGACCCGGGGCGGTCTGCATCTTGAAAACAAACAATTGATGTGCGGTCATGTCCGGTTGGAGAAGTGATTGCATCTCGGCCAACGAGCACGAAGCGAGTTACGTTTCCGGAGTGATCTTCAATGTTTGTTGCGATTGAATTCAAACCAAAAAGCTTGCCGGCCATAGCTGATCCAACTGCAGCAACCGGCTCACTTGAGGCCGCAACTTCGCTCGCCGCTTGCGATGTTGACATTGTTTGACCAGTGCTGACACCAAGCTTGTTTAAATAACCGCGGCATTGAGCGAGTGCATGTACGTAGCTAATGACCTTTTTTACGTCACCGAGTTCAACACCGGGACGGGCAAGTAAGTGAAGTTGAATAGGAATTACGATTTCGTGCTCAATAATGAGTTCATGGTCAAAGACAAGCCCATCGATAGTGGCTGAAACTGTTCCTTCAATCGCATTCTCTAAAGGAACAAGAGCTTTATCGACGCTGGAATCAGTGACAGCACCTAATAGGTCCCCAATTGAGTCAAACGCAACTGCTTCAACATCATTGAGAGTCGATACGGCCTCGTGTGAGAAAGATCCCTCAGGCCCTAGATATCCGACACGTACCATTCTTAAATTGTAGGCGACGCGGTTGATAGCCCTAAGTGGACGCCACTGAAAGACGGTGCGTGACTAGCGGCCCTTCAAAAGAGGTTCGTTTGGGTTTCGAGTGACTTCACCACGTAACTTCTTCTGGCGCCACGCGATTCCCCCGAGTACTTCTAGGACAACGCGATTGCCTAGATACGCAGTAATTTCTGCATGATCATATGGGGGTGACACTTCAACAACATCCATACCGCACACTGGAACTTCCATAGCAATTCTGCGCACTGCGTCTAGCAATTCTCGACTCGATAGCCCACCTGGCTCAGGCGTGCCAGTGCCTGGAGCTGAGCCCGGGTCAACTACATCAACATCCACTGACAAAAACACCGCGTCACAATCATCCATTGCGAGTGCGAGAGCTTCGCTAAGTACTTCATCAAGTCCACGAGAAACAATCTCACTCATTTCAAATGAACGCATACCTTGATCGGCCATCCATGCCAGAGTTTCTTCTTCAGGCCAATAGCCGCGAAGTCCAATTTGCAAGAATCGGTCTCCACGACATGCACCAGATTCAATAAGTCTGCGCATTGGTGTCCCGTGTCCATGTAACGATCCCATTTGCGTATCACTCGTATCAGCGTGTGCATCAAAGTGAATTACTGAAACACGGCCCCAGCCAACGTGGTGAGCAACTCCAGTGATATCTGGCAATGCAATAGTGTGGTCACCTCCCAGAATGATTGGGATCACACCAGCAAGCGCCACTTGCTTCACCCGTTGCTCGAGCCTCTCCAACGAGAGCTCAGTGTCACCTGAGGGCATCTCCACATCCCCAAGGTCAACAACGCCAAGGTCAGTAAGTGGGTCGACACCGAGAGGAAGGCTCGGACGCATTCCATCATGAGGCAAGTAATCAGTAATTCGAATTGCTTGAGGACCGAAGCGGGTTCCAGATCGATGTGAAGTACCGCCATCAAATGGCGCACCAATAATGGCGGCTTTCGAACTGTCCCACTCTGATGAGACGTCGGGATCAGCAGCGGGTATCCCTAGAAATGTTGCATCTGGGCCGTAAAGGTTTCCTATACGCATTGTGCTCCCTAAGTGACGTTGGTCTGTACCCAACATACCTAAATCTGGGCCCGCTCTTTAAAAGTCCCCCTACGATGGAGGCATGTCAAAGAAAAACATCATTTCTACCTCACGAGTAATAGCTGCTTCGCCAGCAAAGATTTTTGATTTACTCGCTGATCCGCATCAGCATTCAAAACTTGACGGCCTTGGATCAGTTGTCTCAGTTCTAAAGGGACCAGATCGCTTATACCTCGGTGCAAAATTCAAAATGCAGATGAACCGCAAGGCAAAATATTCCACCTCAAATGTGGTTTCAACGTTCGAAGAAAACAAGGCCATTGCATGGCATCACTTTTCACACTTCATTTGGCGCTACGACTTAGAAGAAGTATCAGGTGGAACAAAAGTAACTGAGTCGTTTGACTTCTCGAAGCCATGGGGCTTCTTCATTCCTCTGATTGGCTGGGACACAGCAGACCTTCGAGGTATGGAAAAGACTTTGGAAATCCTCGAGAAGGTTGTTACGGCGTAACAGTCACCTTGGCACCAGTGTTGATTAGTTCGACCCACGTCTGTCCCGGAGTTAAAGCAACAACATCCCCAGTCAAGGTTTTATAAATCACCGGATCAGACATTGATGGCCCACGAGACCACGTCGCTTGGACTTCTTTTCCCGCGGTAAAAATTTGTGCGGTTCCAGAGCCCTGGAGATTTGCGTACGAGTTCATTGTGCCTATTCCATTGACGTAGTTAACAAACATGTCAATCACATTTTTTGGTGATTCACGTTTGCCGGTGCCCGTGATATCTGCACTTCCAAATAGAGTTCTATCCCATGACTTTGAAGTCGTGTTCCACGACCAGGTAACGGGGTAGATACTAGGAAAGTTCACAGTGAATGCTGAAACACTTGTTCCCTTCACTTTTTTTCCAGCGCCACGATATGTGAATATTGAATTGGGAGGCGTAGGTGTTCCCCCAAAGCCAAACAGTGACTCGCCGACTGCGTAGAGATTGTGAGGTGCTTGTCGCTTTGGATCTCGATACATCGCGAGTCCCGCACTTGTTTGATTAAGCAGTTTCACTGGTGCTGTTTCGATGCTGTTGATTGCGTACTGGGCGCCACCTGAAAACGCGAAGATTCCTCCTAGGGGGTAAACGATCTGCGTGTCGGTAGGGCGCACTGAGCGAACAGGTCCAATCTTTGCTGGAGCGGAGGAATTAAAAATTGCGGCAAGGCGAGTTATGCCCCCATTTACGATTTCCTCATAGACAACATCTGCTCGTGTTACTCCCCACTGAGGCATCGCATCTGGAGTGTTTTCGATCTTGACAGTGAGCGCTGGCCGCTTAACAGCGTTTCCTGAAATATCTGGGAGACCAGTCAGTGGTGCGATGGAATACGAAGGGATTGTTGTTGTCGATGTTGGTGAGAGCTTCGCGACTACTTTCGGCCAAAGTAAAGCCCCCGCGATTACAACCAGAAGAATTGTTATCAGAGTCAGAGGCTTTTTCACTTCTCTAACTTAGTAACGATTTATAGATAATGGTATGCGGCAAGTTTGTTTCTGGGCTTAAGTGCTCAGAGCCGGCAATCAACTGCCAGTTATGTGCACGATAGAAATCGAGAGCTGTGTCTCGACCATTAGCCCAGACCTGCTCTACACCTAAAGCCCTGAGTTCTTCTTCTGCAACATCGAGGACAATTCCGCCTAAACCTTTTCCTTGAACATCAAAATCCGTTGCAACATAGCGAAGCTGAAACGTCTTCAGCTCTGGATTTATCGGCGACTCAGATGGATACAGCGAAGCGCTCACCACAACTCGGTCTCCCAGAAACCCAGCAAAGTGAATTGAAGTCACCTCGGTATCACGAACATACGCCACAGAAACATCAGGATTCTCTGCGCGCAATACACGGCGGCGAAGATCATAAAGAACTTCAGGGTCAACTCGTCGCACTTCGAATGTATTAGCCAAGCTGCTTCACCATTGTCACAAGTTGAATTGAAGGGTCTCGGTCCATTGTTACCGAACCTCCATTAAGCGAAAAACCAATCTTGGTATAAAAAGCACGAGCACGCTGCATTGATTCTGTGACGTGGAGATAGAGCGCGTCTCCCCCTTGTCGTTTCGCCCATTCTTCAACAGCTCCAACGAGATCAATTCCAACGCCAGAACCCCGAGCTTTGGGACTTACGAACATTCCAAACAACCAGAATGTGTTTGGAAACTCCGTATTAAATCCGCCGGTAGCCATTCCTACAACTTCACCATCGATTTCTCCGAGGTAGCAATTCC
>Ga0007857_1000447_pt1 | contig 12316 bp, 10 predicted proteins | sample CryBogCBH10Oct08_FD_71210 | JGI IMG/M metagenome (GOLD analysis project Ga0007857, IMG submission 71210) | Freshwater microbial communities from Crystal Bog, Wisconsin, USA - CBH10Oct08 | ecosystem: Environmental > Aquatic > Freshwater > Lake | place: Crystal Bog, Wisconsin, USA | collected... | reverse complement strand
CACAAGCTCCACAAGGCAAGCCACTTGTACCAGTTGAGGCACCAGACCTTTCGCAGTTGAAGTATCTCCACCCAACCGAGGAACCTCACTTGCCCATGACTCACGGCCTTTCAGTCGGCCCCGGTGCAGGCCCCGAAGCGATGGGGCCATTCGGCGGTTCACTGTCGCACACCTTGACCTCACTCGCCCAAGGCCCTTACGGTTCACCCCAACTGAGCCAAGTGGCTGACCTCATTCACCAAGCCGGGCTGTAATGGAGTGGATGACTCCCGGCCCTGAGCCGATCAAAGCCAAGCCTGTCCCCACCCAAGGCCCGCAGGGAGCACAAGGCGTTCAAGGAGCACCAGTCGCTCCGGCTCCCAAGCCCCAGCAGGGCGCACAAGGCCCGCAAGGTGTCACTCGTCAGCCCACCGGAGCGCAAGGCGCACAAGGCCAAGTTCAGGCGCAATACGAGCACAACCTTCTCACGCCCCAAGGTGTCCAAGATGCGGTCAACAAAGGTCAAATCAACCTCACTACTGACCAACTCGCTGCATACCGAGAGAACAGGTTTACCCCACTCCCCGGCTCCGCAGACCGAGTTCAGCAAACCTACGTTGCCCCAACTTGGAAAGATGGCAAGTACCAAGGCGGCTACTACACCAGCGAGTATGTCGAGCCGGGCAAGGCTTTAGTTCTGTTGAAGCGAGGAAATGTCTGGCTTACGACTGACGAGCAGGAAGCGGCAAAGGCACAGATCGCCCACCTGAACAAGGAATATCACGACTACAAGCAGTCCTACGCCATCGGGACAGTCCTCCAGAAGTCCCCAGAATTGAAGCACTACCCCGGCATCCTCTCAGCCATGATGCAGGGAACCACGATTACTTCCAAGAACGTCAAGACCTACGGCGCAATCGGCGCAGTATTTGACAAGTTCCCAGCCCTTGCCGCCAACCCCCGAGTGCTTGGCGCTTTGATGAGTGGTCAGAACCTCACACGAGAACTGTTGTTGCAGAACAACATTCCGGCTGAACGCGTCAACATGATCTTGGAAGCCCAAAAGACCTACCGAGGGTTCGTCGTGCCCGAGCACGAGGTCGCCGGTATCTTGAAGGCACAAAGCCTGTACACAATGTCGCTGGAAAGCATGAAGAACTACGGCGACTATGTGGACTTCCTCATCAAGACGGAGCCGCACCCCGGTCTGTTGCAGGAACTCGGCCACGTTGTTCAGTCGGGCATCGCCGCAATCCCTGGCGGTCTCGCAGTAGAGAACGCTGTCATCTCCGCTGTTGGCGGCATCCTCGGCCTGATGAACGCTCACCCGCTAATGTGGCTTGACCACCTCCTGCACAGCGAGCAAAACAAAATCAGCAAGGAAGGCGGCGGAACGCCATTAGCCGCAACCACACCTGTTCTCGGTGTTGCCACCACCGCCCTTGACATGGTGACTGGTCTGTTCAACTCGACCCAGCACTTCTACCGCACCTATGAAACCATCAAGAACACCCGAGGCGAAGCCGCTGCTCTAGAGGCTTTGATGCCAAGCGTACTTGGCGCAGGCGTTGGCATGGCGGTTGGCGCTGCTTTGACTGCGATCCCCGGCACAGAAGAACTTGCCCCAGGAGAACTTGCTGCAACCGGCGCAGGGCTTGACAGCAGCCTTGCCGCCGCAGACGCAGCAGGCGCAGCGTTAGATATGTCTCGCTTCACCAAGGCTGTCCAAGAGCTGCGAGACTCCGCTAACGCCCTCAAAAACCTTGTGAAGATGCCGTTTGAGTCGTTGTCTAAGACCGAGGCATACCAGACCTTCCTTCGTGCTAAGGCAAATGTTGAAACCCTTCTGCGACCATTTGTGGACGTGGTTCGACCAGTCACCGATGTGACCGGCAAGGTCATCAACAAGTACTCCATCGCTGGCTCGCAAATCGGTGCGGACATCGGCGGTCAGACCATGTACCGCAAGGAGTGGGCGGAGACCGCTGACGCTACCAAGTGGGCAAAGGATCACCCCAACGAAGCCCCGACCCTTGGACAAGCCTTGCTGGGTCGCCACAACTTCGCTTCAGGAGCAGTTGACTTCCTCATCTCAGTCGGCGCACAAGACCCCTATGCAGTTGCCGGTTCGTTTCGCAAGGACATTAGGAGCGTTGAGGGCCTGACCTTCAATCTGCACCTGCCCTTCATTGACAAGACCCTAAACCATGTTTGGTCGGGAACCGCCTTTGCCAATGTTGACCAAGCCTACGAACAGTACGCCGGAGTTCGACGGGCTCTAGATGCCATTGTCGCCAATGCTGACAGCGTTGCCGCCATCAACCGCATTGACAAGCGCCTTGCTCCCATCGCTCCCCTTCTCCACGCTGCTAAAGCAGACACGCCAGAAGAAACGCTCCGCAACGTCATGGACGTATTCAAGAACCTGTCGGCGGTAGACGAGGTATTCACCACCGGCAAGTTGCCCATGACTTCCTCCATGCTCTTGCGCTTGCGCCAGATGGAGGTCGGCAGCAAGGGCCGCTTCACCTTTATGCCGATGTTCCTGGACTTTTCCGGTAAAGTTCAGGATTGGGGAGTTCGCAACCGAGACTTCACCCTCGGAGACCCTGGTGCCCTGCCTGCCCTTGCTCACGGCCTAGAGCAAATCGGCATCCCTCGCAGCGTTGTTGACGAAGCCATCAACCACCTCGCCTCCACCAAAGACCCCGGCGAATGGATGAACACCTACAAGACCGTTGTGAAGGGACACTTGCAGCTTCAGATGGTTGCAACCTTGGTGGGCGACAAGTTGGCGGCGGAATTTGATCCAGTGGTATTGGACTCGTTCCTCGCACACTTTGACGCTCAGGTCAACGAAGCAGTTGATAGGGCAGCAAACCTCGTCACTGGCTTCGGTGGCATCAGCACCAAGGAACACGCCTACGCCTATGGCCGAGATGGAATGAACCTCAGCCACGCCACCGATGGCGTAAAAGAAGCCAGCGCAGCAGTCTACGAAAGTCAAGTCGGGCGTATCCACTTTCCGAACTACAACGAGTTTCAACGCTCCACTCACGGCCTTGTGCGAGCGTTGAAGAACTCCAGCAGCGTGAAGCAACTTGATGTCTCACTGAAGAAGTTGCTCAGCCAAGACGAATACGAAGCGTTTGTCGCAGCTGTGAGCGAAGACAAAGTTTCCGACGTTGCTGTTGAGTTCCGAGAGCACCGGACAGATCTCGGCATCTCAAAAGAACTCTCGGGCAAGTTTGTCCAGAACCTCCGCTACGCGTGGGACACCACCAAGGGTGGCTCTGGCGTAATGAAAGATTTCATTGACCGCTACGTCAACGACAACTATTTCAAGCCCATGGCACTCGCCACTGGTGGTTGGGCAACTCGTGTCTCGATTTCCGAAATCATGCTCAACGCCATGCGCCAAGGGCCGATCAACCTCAGCCTCGCTCGCTTCGCTGCTGCCGGTGCTCGCCACGAACGAGCAGTTCTGCATTGGGGCAAGGACTTGGAGCGCAAGTCCATCATGGACATCGCAGCCCGAGTCGCCTATGTCCTTGGCGGAAAGTTTGTTGACCCCAACCATCGAGTGTTCTCCAGCAACGAGGAGATGGGCCACTTCGTCGCAGTCCTCCACGGTGTCATGGCCGGAGTTGAGACCAGCATCTTGAAGGGACTCGGCAAGCAGGAGTTCATGGACGCTGCCATCCGGTCGCTCTACTTGAACCAAGGCCACCTTGCACCTCAGATGGTTGAGGGCGGTCACGCCATGGTCAACGACCGCTCCCTTCCTGCCAAGGGCGGCATCATGTCCGTGGACACGGCGCTGTCGGCGGAGAAGGACACGGCTGAAGGTGTCCGAGCCATGAAAGCCAAGATGGAGCAGATCGTCGGACACAAGGCTCGCCTCTCAACCAGTGGTGAGTTCACCGGCATCGGCTCGGGCAATCAGGGCTTCATTGTCTCGCGTCTGTTCCAAGCAGACACGCAGGCTACCGACAAGTCTGTCCACTACGCCTTGCAGGAAATGGTCAGGGTTTTTGACGAGGAGATCAAGGCTGGCAAGAGCGTTGAGCAAGCTTGGGAGTCCGCCAAGGTTGAAGGCATTGGGGCGCACTACGAGTTCATGCAATCGCTTCCGCAGTCAACCCGAGAGATCATGGTTCGCCAAAAGAACTTTGTGCCGACCAACACCGAGTTCCTGAAGAAGTATCCCTACGCCACAGATGACCCCGGCCTCGCGCACTCCGCTGTCGCCATTGAAGGTCTGGAGAGCACCCTCTGGGGAGGCAGGAACCTGCCCGCAACCGGCAAGCCCTATTTTGACGAGCGCCTGTTCAAGGACATGGCGGCTCGCACCATCAAGGACAAGTCATGGCAGGAGTTTGCTCGTGCCTACCACACCGGCCCTGACGGTGAGCGCCTTGGCTCGGAACACTTCTCAATGGTGTTCGGCCCCAAAGTCAATCACATCACCTTCAGCGAACTGTTGCCGACCCACGCTTCGGAATGGTTGAACACCAAGTTCACCTCTCGCATCGTGTCTCGACTGTCTCGTGAACCCATCTTCATCGTGGAGTTCGCCAAGCAACGCAAGATTGCGGAACGAGAGTTGGCTTCCAAATTGGGCGAAGCAGTTGACGATGAAGCAGCAACCCTCATGCAAGACCGTTCAGAAGCAATGGCTATGGCTCGTGCTTCCATGGAGATGGTTCGCTACATCCACAACCCTTACGACAAACTGAAATTTGAGTATGGGATGCGAGTCATTGCACCGTTCTACTTTGCCCAGAACCAATCGTGGCGACGCATGGGCAGACTGCTGGCAGAAGATCCAGGCGCATTTGAGCGATACGCCAAACTTGTCATGCAGACACTCAACTTCTCCTACGCAGCATCTAAATCCACTGGTGGCTACCCAACTATTACCATGCCGTTCTCTGGAAGCATCATGGGCTTCGTCACCAAGATGCTTGATGGCGGTGTCGCAGTCCCCATCGGCATCTCACTGTCGCTCTCCTCAGCACAGTCAATCCTGCCGATCAGCCCACTGGACACGGTAGAGCCAACCAACGCCTTGTCCAGCTCAGGGTCGCTTGTCCACTCCCTCATCCCTCGATTTGGCCCAGTGTTCAACTTGCCGCTGAAGTGGATTTTGCCATCGTTTGGCGTTTTGACCCCGCTTGAACTGCAAAAAATAAATGACACTATTGTCGGAGCAACGGGTGAGAGCACCTCGCTGGTGCAAGATGCTATCCCCAACTCATTCATTGACCACATGCTGCAAACCTCTATCGGTGTGCTTGGCGCAGTTTGGTCAAAGCCGGGGCAAAACATCAATTCTCAGTTCCTGAGTTCCTACATCACGGCATCTGACGAAACTTGGCGCTACATCATTGAGAAGAAATTTGACCAACTAGAGGCAACGGTTCGTGCAGCCTCTAAGGGCAAGTCCGACAACTACATCAACAACTTGGTGCTTCAGAACTTCCAGCAGTTCTACAGCCCCGGAACGCCGGAAGGTAAGAAGCACCTCAGCGACCTATTCAGCGAAGTCAACAAGGCCACCGCAACGCGAGCTGTTGTTCGAGCAGTAGTCGGCTTCATGTCTCCGCTCTCAACTTCAATGGGACAAGCCAACCAACAGTTCACTCAGGACTACCAGAACCTTGTCAATCTCCTCAACGGCGACACCATGGCGGCGCAGGATAAGTTGCTCTCCCTCAACCCAGATCGTGCGCCTTACACCATCGTTACCACAACCTCAAAGTCCCAAGGCCTCATTGCGCCGGGGACAAGTTGGCCTACAACGCAAAATGGTCTGCACTGGATGGAAGCCAACGCCGGCATCGTCAGCGCCTACCCTTCGGCATCTCGATACTTGATGCCCATCGCAACTCTGGAAAGCAGCAAGAACCCTTACGACGCTCTGGCGCAGTTGTACCAAATCCAGCAACAGTTCCGAGAGAAGCGCACTCCAGCAGACATGATGACTGCGCTCAACATCTCAGTGGGCAACTACTTCTTCAACCAAGTTGTTTTGCCGACCTATGAGAACTACTTCAAGTCGCAAGGAGTTTCTGACCCTGCTTACTCTGCCTACGCCCAAGGCGGTAAGCAATGGATACAATCCACTGGTTCTGTGCTCAACCCAGACTGGGTGGCGTATCATGGAGCAGCAGAGGGTAAGCAGTTCCGCACCCAAACTCTCGATCAAGTGAAGAACCTCATCGCTGACCCCAAGTACGCCAAGATGCCGCAGATGCAAAACCTCCGCAATGTCTACGACAGTTATGTTGCTCTTGACGCTGAGATGACGCAAATGAACTACACCTCATCACAGAAGGGCGCAGCATGGAACGGCAAGGGTGGAGTTGTTGACCAAATGAAGAAATTAGTTCCTTCAATGGTTCCCTTCATTACCGATGTTCTCGCTCCGCTCTACCCCTACTACCCCAACGGATAAGTCATGGCTGAAGAACCCACAGACATTAAGGCACACGAGGAAGCTGAAACCTCCGTCTTTGAGGCCGAAGAACAGAAGTCTCCCAAGACCGTTGCCAAGGACTACATGCTTCCCATGTCCGACGCTGCCCTAGAGGAATGGAAAGACAAAGAAGGCTTTGCTGAGTATTGCGCCCAAGTCGCCTCCGGCCTCTACCCGACGCTTGCCCCACAACTTGCAATGGGTCTGACCACCAAGGCACTCCTTGACCCCTACGAGCAGTTGGCGAAGAAGTACCTCGGCCCATTCTCCGAGGCAGAACTGGACAGCCCCATGTGGCAGAAGGTTCTCTCTGGTGGCACCGATCCCAAGACCGGCAAGCCAACCGTTATGCCTTTGGCAGACTTTGTGAGTTTCATCAAAAGCCACGCTGGTAGTGGTTACTTGGACACTGACGAAGGACAAGCCCGAGTCGGCAACTCCGTCAACCAACTTCGACAGAACCCTCACGCGTGGGACGGAACGCCGGAACACAAAGCGGTTCTCATGCGAGACATTTCTAACGGTGCTCACCCTGGCGGTGTCCACCCTTCTAACCTTCCGCCAGTAGTAGGAGAGGACTGACCATGAGTGGATTGGACATCAAACTCCCCACAGGGGGTGGGGCAAGCGGCTCAAACCCAACCGTCATTCCACTTGGCAATGTCAACGCTCAGGCAGCAGCTCGAGCAGGATCGGCCTACTCGCAGGCATACTCCTACCTCAGCACCGTGTTCAACAACGGCCCTCAGCAACTCAACTTTGAGGAAGGTCGCCTTGCTGCAAACAAGATGAGTGCTGCACAACGCAACTCTCTCAACTCCCTGCTCGTCAGCATGGGCTACGCAAACGCCAAGAACCAACAGCAGTTGCAAAGCCACTACGACGAGTTTCTCGGTGAGTATCGCAAGGGTCTCGCCGCCAACTCAAACCTGACGCTCTACGGCATGGTCGCCGGAACGATCAACGGCGGACAGTGGAACACCACGCCAAACGCTGCAAGCGGCACGAAGCACTACTTTGTTCCCCCAGCAGGAACCGCCTACGACCCCAACAGCAACACCTTCCAAGTCTCCCCAGCAGGCGTGACTAACCCCTCGGGCAGCAGCCAAGCCTCCACGCTGGACAGTGTGGAACTGGAGATGGAGAACTGGGGTTTCAGCGAAAAGACCATCAAGGCTATGTCGCCTCGCATTGTCTCGGCAATTGCCGGAGGAGTTGACAACACCAAGGGCATTGATGTGTGGCTCCGAGAGCAGCCTGAGTACGCCCAGCAGTTCCCCGGCAACATCACTCGCATGAAGAACAACTTGCCCCCATTGGCAGAAAGCACCTACACCTCTTATGTCCAAGCCATGCAGGAAGCTGGTCGAAGCGCCGGGTTGCCAGCGGGCTTCCTGACTAACCAAGAGATCGGCACCCTCATCGCCAATGAGGTCAAGCCCACCGAGTTCACCAAGCGTCTGACCACCGCCTACGAAGCGGTGCAGCAGGCCAACCCCACGGTTCTTCAAGCACTCCAAGAGAACTTTGGTCTTACCCCTGGACACTTGGCAGCATGGGCGCTCGACCCCAAGAAAGCCACCGACCTCATTGCCCAGCAAGTGCAAGAGGCGAAGTACATGGCTGAGACCCAAACAGCAGGCTTCAACCAAGGCATGGGTGTTGAGCAGGCTCAGAACATCTACCAGTACGCCCAGACTGCCGGACTCAGCGAGGCATCAGTTCGCTCAGGCATTGACACCGCAGCTCGCTACCAGAGCCTTGAAGGTTCTGCCCCCGGTCAAGCCAGAGCAGGCCTTACCCAAGAGCAACTGATCGGCTCACAAGTCGGCGGAGATGCTGGGGCCAAGCAAGCCTTTGACATTGCTCGGGCGCAGCAGATCACCCCGATGCAGAGTGGCGGCGGAGATGTGATGACTGCCAAGGGCGTTGTCGGAGCAGGCTTCGCACAATAGCCATAGCAGGCTGATACACTAGTAATTGAGTGAGTGCTGTCCCTCGGCAGAGGCGAGATGGCCGCTTATCCCTTGGGGGATTGCACAAACCCCAAAGGCGTATGTGTGCGTGATCTTCCGCTGCGACACCTCCTGTCGTAGTGCGTATTGGAAACGGAGCGATTGCCATGTCAGAGTCTTACGACGAAACTGTTGAGTCCCCAGACGTTCTCGACCCGAACATCCGAGAAGCCTTACGAAGTGCGAAAGCACGAGAGAAGGAACTCGCAAGTGCTCAGGCAGAACTAGAGGCGATGAGGCGAGAAGTAGCCTTCACCAAGGCCGGTATTCCAGAGCAGGGCGCAGGCGCTCTCCTTCGGAAGGCGTGGGATGGAGATGCAGACCCCGAAGCGATCCGCAAGGCCGCTGAGGAGTATGGGATCTTCGGAGCCACCCAGACCCGCCAAGAGGAAGATCACTCCGCTGAATTGCAAGCACTCGCAAGAGCGCAGGGAGCAACGAGCGGTACTGGAGTTGGCGCAGGGATGACCCCCGGCGACAGGTTCATGTCGGCTCTCAACAACGCTTCGACGCAGGACGAGATGATGGCAGTCATCCGGGACTTTGGAGATGGAACCCTCGGCTTCATCCCCGGCAACTAACCCCCTCTCGTAAAGGAGCAACATCATGGCCTCTGGCCCTAACGGAAACATCACCGGATCATCCAATGTCACTTACGTCCAGGCGGCGTACGACCGGATGGCCTACTTCTCCCTCCGCCCCGAGCTGATCTTTGACCAGTTGGCGGATGTGAAGTCGGTCAACCAGTCCATGCCTGGTTCCTCGGTGACGTTCACCATTCAGAACGACCTCCTCCCGGCTGTCACGCCTCTCTCGCAGAGCACCGACATCACGACCCAGACCCTCAGCAACTCGCAAATCGTTGTGAGCCTTGCTGAATACGGTTCAGCCGTGACCACCAACGCAGTCCTCCGTGGTGAGTCGTACGTTGAGATTGACCCCATCGTCGCCAACGTCATTGGCTACAACGCTGGTGTCAGCATTGACTCGGTTGCTCGCAACGCTCTTTCGTTGGGTGGAACTCAGTTCAAGAACGCCGGTGCCGCAACCCTCAGCACCTCGCTGGCTACCAACATCGCCAACGTTGCTGCCCTGTCCACTGGTGCCACGGCAACCTACAACGACATCCTCGGTGCACAAAAGACCCTTCGTGCTCAGAGCGTTGCTCCGTTCGGCTCGTACTACGCTGCGGTGATCCACCCAGACGTGGCCTACGACCTTCAGTTGACCAACAACTACCTTGCTCCTCACCAGTACGCTCAGCCTGCTGAGATCTGGGCCGGTGAAGTTGGTGCGCTCAACGGGTTCCGTTTCATTGAGACCCCTCGTGCACAGGTCTACGGTACGACTTCTGACGCGAACAGCATTCCGCTGACGCTGAACTCGGCTATCTCGGCTGGCGCAACCACGAGCATCTCGCTGGTCGCCACTGGCATCTCGACAACCAACCCGCTCGACTTCTCGGTGGGTACGCTCATCAAGTTGACGGACTCGGCCAACGGCAACAGCCAAACGGTGTCGGTCTCCACGGCTCAGGTTGCGACCTCCAGCCCGGTGACGGTTGCTGTGACCTCGTTCACCGCTCCGACCGGCGGATACGCCACGGCTACCACCTCGGTCACGGTTGTCTCCAGCGCCCCCGGCGTGGACTCGCCGGTGTACTCGACCTACCTCATGGGTCGCCAGGCACTCGCCAAGGTTCACTCCATCGTGGATGGCAACGGCCCTGTGCCGAAGATCATCCCCGGCCCGATCACCGACACCCTGCGTCGTTTCGTGCCGCTCGGTTGGTACTGGCTCGGAGGCTACAGCAACTTCCGTCAGCCTGCGCTGCTTCAGTACCTCACGCAGTCCAGCCTCACCAACATTGACCCGAACATTGACAACTAGTCGGTAGTCGGACAAGGCGACGGGAAGGAACAGGATGTCAAAGTTAGTTCGTAAGTGTGCCCACTGTGGGAGCATGGATCTTCAGGTTGGTCTCAACCAACTCCACTGCTTCACCTGCGGAGAGTTCACTTGGTACAGCGATGGCACTCCTGTTCCTTCCCAGAAGCCAGTTGAGGAGAAGAACTGATGGGACTCACCTACGATGGAACCGGGCGCTCAGTCTCGCTTGCAGAAGCGATGCAAGACCCCGGCACTCCGCTTGCTGGCACTCGTGCAGAACGAGCTGCCGCTAACTCCGCTTCAGCATGGATCCAAGACTGCAACCCTTCGTGGTACGCAGGCGACGGGAAGATGATGAAGTTTGAGAACGGTCAAGTCACCGACCGCATGGGAACCGCCCTTCACGGCGACCCTTACGAGACCTCCGGTGATGGCAAAGTTCACCACCGAGAACTGGGGCTTTGATGAAAGACACCGCTCGACAAAGCGATGGGCCAGCCGTTGAGAGCAAGTACCTTCTCGGCACCGTCAAGCATCACCTTGACCCACTTGACGCAGGCAGCACCGCAGCCCCTTTCCGTGGCTTTGCCGGAGATGAGGCTCGGGCCTCTGCCCACGGCAGCGTGGTCGTGCCTGGCGACTTGCACCCCGCCGCTCGCACCATGGACTTGCCTGACAAGCCCGGCTACCCTGTGGCTTACCGCACCTACGAGGATGGCACCCGATGAAGATTGACCGCTTCACCATTTCAGACACGGCACGAGCAGGCGAGATTGGCGTTGAGCATGTCATCGGTTCTCCGGTGACTGCCCTTGAAGATGCCAAGTCCGGCGTGACCTTCCGCACCAAGGGCGAAGGTGCCAACCCCCAAGAGCCAGCGGTCATCCTCTCGGACACCCGTAGCGCCGGGGACACGCTTGCCATGGAGATCCTGAAGGGTCGGTAATGCCGACCTACACCTTCGTTCCTCCGGAAGTCAAGGTTGTTCCGCCCTATCTGGCGGACACCAAGGGGCTTCAGTACCTTCTGTTCCGGTACTTCCAGCCGACCTATCGAGGCGTGAACGTCTACATCCTGAGTGATGGCACCATCGCCCAGGACTACCCAACGCCGGAGAACCAGAACACCAACTTCCCCCAGCCGTACAACCCCAATGACCCCGGTGGGCCGTTCGCACAGGTGAGGAACATAGACAACACCTACACCTACACTTCCCTGCCGGTCTACATCGTGAACATCTACTATGGGGGACACGAGTACCAGATCTCTGATAGCGAAGCAGCGTGGCTCTCATCGCAGGGCTACGCCGACCGGATCACGGTGACACCATGAGTTTCATTGTTTCAGACACTTTCGTCACACCGAATGGCCCGACCAACGGTGCCATTGTCTACGGCTTCAAGGCATCTCGCTTCTCGTCTGTCCCAACGATCAACACGCCTTTCCCTTCGGTGTTTGACGCTGGCCCGGTCACGACAAGTTCAGCCTATGGAGGCCCTGGCGCTTTCCAGCTCCCTCTCCCGACTGATGAGCAGTACTACCTGTCCTTCACCTTCAACGGACAAACCACCTATCAGTTGTACAACTCGCCGCACTTCATTGACGGAACGCAGGGAAGCCTCTCGGCTAACTCGACCCTCTACGGCAACTACCAGCAGGGTAAGCAGTTCATCGCTGGTAGTGACCCCAACGACCTTGCCATCGTAAGCCAGATTGTCCCCGGACCAACGGGAGCGGTCGGTGCTACTGGTCCCGGATACTCGGGTGTGACTTCATCGGCAACGGTCACGATTGGAACCGGCAGTCTAGTTTTCACCACCGCCGCTACTCAAGCCTTCCAAATCGGTCAACGAGTTCGTGTCACGGCCACAGCTTCGCCAACAAGTTACGTCGAAGGTCTTATTACTGCCCTTACTGCGAACACCTCTATCACGGTCAATGTGGATGCAAC
>Ga0007857_1000443_pt1 | contig 12357 bp, 10 predicted proteins | sample CryBogCBH10Oct08_FD_71210 | JGI IMG/M metagenome (GOLD analysis project Ga0007857, IMG submission 71210) | Freshwater microbial communities from Crystal Bog, Wisconsin, USA - CBH10Oct08 | ecosystem: Environmental > Aquatic > Freshwater > Lake | place: Crystal Bog, Wisconsin, USA | collected... | reverse complement strand
AGCGATACGGCCTCGTCGCTGACGGGCTATAGCGCGAGCGTGAGTGGGACGAATGCGGGGACGTACACCAATAGCGTGAGCGGTAGCAATACGAACAGTGACTACAACAACGTGGTGACGGTGCCTGGGCTGTTGACTATTCTGCCGAGTTTGTCATCAGAAGTGATTCCCAGCCCGATAATTAGTTCTGCCCCCGTCAATACCAATGAGACTAAGGTACCTGTTATCGAAGCAAGTCAGATAGCTATCATTCCAACCAGCGTATTCACTAGTGACTTAAGTAGCAAAGTAAACGCTGGCGTAACTAGTTCTCCAACCTCCGCAGCGCAGCTGTCGCAAGTTGGAGTGATTAGCGCAACAGCAAACATTGCGATGCAAAATGTAAGAGAGCTTGGATTTGTTTCCGCTGCTTATTTCGGTGACGGAGTCGGAGCAACTTCATCTGCGAACACTACTCTGAGCAAGATTAACGCTAGTGCAGTTGTTAACACTATTGGTGGTCTTGCTATCGAGTCATTCGCTGATTTAGTTAGAGATAGTGTCGCGGGCGACGAGTTAGTGCGGAACAATATTCAGTTAGAAAAACTCAGATAATGTCCGGTAGTTTACGAGTCGAGTTAATTGTTTCTTTTCAATAGTTATCTATTCGCCATATCAATTCAGGGAGGCTCACCCAATTTCGTTATTTGCCAAGGCGATCAGATATTCCCGCAAATTCTATTGACAGCACGCATTTTGAGTTCCGTCAATACGATCAAAGTGCCTTAGTATCACACATCGACTATATATCTATTAAAATGATGCGTGTTGCATCATTTGGCATCCTTTTTTGTGAGCATTTGCTTGTAACGGTAGGTTCTAATACGGTGTTAACTCAAGCAAAATCTATGACATATACTAAAGTCTTTAAATTAAAAATTTTATGCAAGTTCTGTTATGCACTCATCAGTTGTTGTATTTTTCTGCCGGTGAATGCACAGAACTCAGGTGCGATACAGCGTCAGTTACAGCAACAGATCGAGAGATCAGCCCCACCTTCGCAGATCCCACTAAAAAAGTCTGAAGAGCAGGTCTCGCGTGACCCAGACGAAGATAGGATTGAGGTTGTCGGCTATAAATTTGAAGGCAATACTTTAATTAGCGATGAACAACTGAGCCAAGCGGTTGCGCCATGGTCTAAAACTTTGGTTTCTTTCAACGATCTGAGAAAAGTTACCAATACGATTCAAGATTTATATGCAAAAAATGATCGATTAGCCGTAGCAACAATTCCGCCCCAAGATGTTAAGGATGGCTTGATATTAATAACGATTAATGAAAGTCGGCTTGGCGAATTGATTGTTGAGCCCGCTGATTCGTCTGTAAACCTGAGAATTTCCGCTGACACAGCAAAGCAGTATTTTGGTCAGAAAAATGATGGTTCTCAATATATCGATATCAAGTCTTTTGATCGTTCACTGGCAGTTTTAAATGATCTGCCTGGGGTAGCCGCTACCGGACAATACGAGGCAGGCGTAAAGCTCGGACAGAGCAATTTGCGCGTGAAACTGTCTGATAAGCCTTTTATTAATGGGCAGATCGCCTTCAGTAATTATGGATCCGCTAGTACCGGTGTAGAACAGATAATGGCGAATTTGAGCCTGAACAACCTTTCCGGTTTTGGCGATCAAGTAGTGTTCGACCTTATAGAGTCTTTCGGTTCAAATTATGGACAAATGGGATATTCGCTACCGGTCGGCTACGATGGATGGCGACTGGGTGCCCAAGTCAGCTCGCTTGCATACCAGACTTTATCGAGCTTCAGTTCCACACAATCGGTCGGAATCGCAAGTACCCAAGGAATTAGCTTAACGTATCCCTTGTTGCGTCAGAATGATCACTCAGTCAATGTACGTTTTGGACTGGATAATCGAGGGTATAGCAACAGTGCGACCGGTTCAAATGTAAGTAATTACCAAATAACTGCACTGACTGCCGGTATTAATGGGACATTTTCAGAGTTCAATAGGGCTATAACTAGTTACAGCGTGACTGGTAGTTTGGGTAATCTCACAATCAATAACTCAGCGCAAGCGATTCAAGACAGCAGCGGCCCTCAAACTGCGGGTGCATATTTAAAATTAAATTTCAATGTAAATCGTACTCAGGAACTGTCGCTAATACCCAAGGCGCTGTGGTCGGTTTCTTTGTATGGGCAAATTGCGAATGCTAATTTGAATAGCGCTGAGCAAATTTATATGGGTGGTCCCTTCGCTATACGAGCCTATCCCGTTGGTCAAGGAGGAGGTGCACAGGGATTAACGTTAACCAACGAACTGCAATATCGCTTGGATGAAAACTGGCAACTGGGTGCGTTCCTCGATGTCGGCGTTCTACAGCAATACGTTAACACCTACTCCAATTGGCAGGGGTTAACTAACGCGAGCAACACTTATTACCTTGCTTCAGTTGGTCCAACTATCAAAGTTGCTTACGACAATTGGATGCTTCAAGGTACCTTGGCATTTAGAGTTGGAGATAATCCGCTGTACAACTCTAGCGGTCAGCAGCTTAACGTTGACAATGCATACCGCAGTGCACAGGCTTGGATCAGGGCAAGTTTCTCTTTTTAAGGAATGCTTTATTGATCTGCGCCTGCCGCACTTTGCGCAAAAATTTCTAGGCTCGCGGCATTAGTTCTTAACTAACGAGGGCATGCCGAAAGGAATCAAAATGATTGCTAAAAGCCATAAAATCGGTCCACCGACAGTTCCCAACGTGGCCTCTATAACGCCTGGGACAAGAATCGCAAAAAGAAAAGTCAGATCAGCGAGACCGATCACAAAAACGCCGATGAAGTATGCAGTCCATGAAGCGCGATTGAGAATGAGCCAAGCGACGATTAAGGCAAGCAAGCCATATCCAGCTACATCGATACAAAAAGTGAGCAAAACTTGGCTGTGCGCAAACGATGTAATGGCGTCAGTTGAGTGAACAAAAGAGTGATTTGGAACGATTTGAGATGCATGAGGCACTCGATATCCACCGATAAATGCATCCCATTGCCCTTTAGTACCTTGTTCTAAGTATCGCTTGACCCCGTCGTACCCTACCCAAACATGCAATATTCCCCATAAAACAAACAGCCAAGCCCCAACTTTTGAGGATACGCCAAGTTTTGGCCGTTCAATAAAAATACTTTCTGAGTGTGATAATTGAGTTGCCATTTCTGTTCCAGTTACACAAGGTGAAAATTTTTGTTTGAAATTCGCCTGGCGATGTTGTAAATCAAGCGACCTGTAGATGCTATCTGGCTCACTAATGAATTGAAATCTCTTAAAATGAGACAATTAATCTCATATTTGAGGCGCAAATGAATCTAGATCACCTATCCGATTTTGTTCTTGTGGCGGCTAATGGAAGTTTTGCTCAAGCTAGCCGTCGAAGTGGGCGGCCCAAGGCCAGCCTATCTCGGAAAGTCATGGAGTTGGAGATCAGCCTCGGCGTGAGACTGTTTGAGCGAGGCTTGCGATCCCTGAGCCTGACAACAGAGGGAGAGTTGCTTTTTCAGCGCAGCTCAGGGCCACTAGATGAAATCGCGGAAGTAATGGACACATTACGAAACGGTCGCGCACGGCTGCAGGGACACTTGAAAATCGGTGTGCCCTCCTTATTCGGGATGTTGCTTATGGGGAAAATTGCAGCCAAATTTACTGCTACTTATCCGCATATCGAGCTTGAGGTGATTGTTGAAGATAGAGAAGTCGACCTATTGAGCGAGGGATATGACCTTGTCATACGCGCTAACCCGCAGCCAAACTCAGATTTAGTGGGTAGCTGTTTTCTGAAGGTACCTATCATGGTGGTTTCTGCACCATCATTTGCTGACCGGTCCAAACCAGTAGGCTCAGCTGAGATTGACGACGAAGTGCCAGCGGTCGTTGCTACATCCGCACCAAACACGGCAGTCTGGCAAATCATTGGCCCACCGGTTCGTGAAGTCGGTGTTAAGGCCATTCTAAAACTATCAACTTTTTCGATGATCCGTGACGCTACGCTAACGGGTATTGGGGTGGCCAGATTACCTCAACCATACATTGCAGACGACTTGGAGTTGGGACGGCTTATTTGTTGGGGCCAGGCCACAATCCCGCCGACAGAGATGTGGGTTTTACATGCTTCAAGGCGCTTAGCAAGCGCGAGAGTGAACGCGTTTATGCAATTCCTTAAAGAGCTTTTTAGGCAGGACAAGACTCCCAGCACAAATGCTGGCGAAGATCCAGTTTCCACTATATTGAAGGGTAACGGGTGATGTCTGAATTTCGCGCAATAAGCTTCCTGGTTGATGGAGGTAAATGTCTAGAGTATCGATAAGAGATAGATTCACATGAGGTTGTTAATTGTCTCTAGACTATTAATCGATTCACGAATGAGCTACTCTTGGATGAGTATTGAGGATTACTTCATACGGGACCATAGGGCTTTGACTAGAAACTTGTACTCGCTTAACTCGAACGTCCTAGCAGTTTTCGGTCGGTTAACGGACAGCCCTATCCAAGAGAAAAGTCGATCGGGTTCTTGTTGTAATACTGGACACTCGGTTAAATGAATCTAGAGGAAAAAGTGACAAGTTGGTTTGAGACAACTGTGCCCGATTTGTGTCGTGGATCCATGTGGTTTCTATCGAATGCCCTTGGTTGAGATTGCGATTAAAGTTTGGCAAGCACCGCAAGTAACTGATTAATAAAAGATTTTTAAACTAGCTTTACGACTGTTAATCCGCAGGTCCCTGGTTCGAGTCCAGGTCGGGGAGCCAAAAATACCTGGTATGTACCGAACACATGGTTTACATATCGTGCCGGTCACATGGTTAACGCTTTGGGGCTCTTACCCCATAAACGACATTGCGACGGCCGCGCTTGCGGACAATGCACACAAAATCAAGCCCGGTGTTTTCACACATGAAGACAATGTGAGGTTGCTGCGTGCTGCCTCTTAATTAATCGGCGCGTATATTGTTGCTTTTAACCAGAGCGCTCCATTGTTTGATTTCACCTTGCAAGAACGCCGCAAATTCAGCTGGCGTATTGCCTACTGGATCAATACCCAGGGACTTCATTCTACTAACGACAACTGGATCACTAGCTGCTTTGTTTATCGATTCGGCGAGCCGATCAATGATTTGTTTTGATGTTCCTTTGGCAACAAAAAATCCGTTCCATTCGACTACGATGAAGTTCTGAAATCCCAATTCCACCAAGGTTGGTACGTCTGGTAATGCGTCCATACGCTTGGGACCAGTCGTCGCAAGCGCTCTTAGCTTGCCAGAGCGAAGATGTTGTAGTGCTGTGATTGGATTGGAAAAATAACCGGCGAGTCGGCCTGCTAGAACGTCGGCAATGGCTTGTGCGCCACCTTTGTAAGGCACGTGAACCCATTTCATATTAGCGTCACGTTGTAGTAATTCGGCAGCTAGATGCGCAGCACCGCCAGCGCCATAAGATCCGTAATCTAGTTTATTCGGGTTGGCTCTTGCGTAATCGACAAGATCTTTCACCGTTTTGAAAGGGCTATCTTGCGGAACAACCAAAATCAGAGGCATATTGATTGCCTGTGAGACCGGTAGCATATCTTTGACCGGATCAAACGGAAGATCCCTCATAACGGCATTTACGGCATAAGGGAACGTATCGTAAAAAACCGTATAACCATCAGGAGGGGCCTGTAAGACCGCCATTGCACCCACCACACCACTTGCGCCGGGCTTATTTTCAATAATGATCGCTTGCCCTAAGTCGTTCGACATCGGTTGAGCAAGCATTCTGGAGTTAGTGTCTGCACCGCCGCCTGGGGTGTAAGGCACGACCAGTTTAATCGGATGATCGGGATAGATGATTCGGCTGTCCGCCCCATGAACCGGGAATGTCATCGCGACAAATAGACCCATCGCGACGGTTTGTCTGCAGAGCCGATTGCGAAAAAAAGCCTTGGATTGTTTAAACATGCTTGTCTCGTTGTTATTTATCGCTTGTAATTAACCAAATTTAATCGAATCTGATTGTTCGCGCCAGAACAAACACCGCAAGAAAAAGTGGAAGCGTGTCATCAAAGATGCTCACGTTCAAGATGACTAATTATTTCAATAGTCACGAAAAAGGAGCAACATGAATTACTCAGGACGTCTCAAAGGAAAAGTGGCAATAATTGTAGGGGCTGGCCAAGAGCCAGGCGAAACCATAGGCAATGGCAGAGCCGTATCGGAAAGGTTTGCAGAAGAAGGTGCAACACTACTGCTTGTGGACATCGGACAAGACCGAGCAGATGCAACATTTGATGCCGTAAAAAAATATGGTGGTGTGGCCAGCACAATGACTGCCGATATCACTAATGAAGAGGACTGCAAGCGAATCGCGGCGACCTGCCTAGAGCGCTACGGACGAATCGATATCCTGCACAATAACGTTGGCAAGTCAGAAGGCGACCGAAAAACGGTCGACCTAGACGTCAGGGCGTGGGATGACATTATGGGATTAAATCTGCGCGGAATGTTCATGACCTGCAAACATGTTTTGCCAGCTATGATCAAACAAAAAGCTGGAAGCATCATCAACATTTCTTCGACATCTTCCTTGGCGGCACGGCCTACGTTGACATACAAAACGAGTAAAGGCGCGATCAATACTATGACACAGCACATTGCCATGGAAAATGCTGCTTTTGGAATTAGGGCCAATGCAATTCTGCCTGGCTTTATGGATACACCGATGGCAATCGAGCGCCGTGCGAGAGAGACCGGCGTTGCGCGAGAAGAAATCCGTGCAGGGCGCGACAAGTTGGTCCCAATGGGCTACATGGGCACAGCTTGGGACGTCGCGAACGCTGCTGTATTTTTCGCCTCAGACGAATCAAAATACGTTACTGGCGTGTTAATGCCAGTCGACGGCGGACTGCTCATCAAACGGGGCTAACAAAAAAACTTTAGGTATAAAAAGAATGCGTAGCAAACTATTTGTCCCAGGATCGAGACCCGAGTTATTTGAGAAAGCTTTGTCGAGCGCCGCTGATGGGCTGTCATTCGATTTAGAAGACGCCGTTGCTCCTGCCAAAAAATCAGAAGCACGCAATAATCTTCAGATCTTCTTCAAGTCGGCTGCGGCAATTGAAAGTAAGAAAACCCTTATCGTTCGCATTAACGCCATGGACACGCCTTACTTTCAAGACGACATCGCTCAAGTTGTTCAAAAGGGTGTCCAGATAATCAATTTGCCAAAGCCCGAGAGCATTCAAGACGTCCTGGAGACGGTAGGCGCGATCGAACAAGCAGAGCAACTTAATGGCGTGAACATTGACGGAAATTCACCAATACGTCTTTTACTTAACATTGAAACACCTCGCGCGCTGCGCTTAGCCTATGATTTGGCGAGCGCCCATCCTCGCGTCTGCGGCCTGCAATTGGGTCTGGCCGACTTGTTTGAACCACTTGGTATTTCAAGAAAATCAGCCCATGCTATTGAGCACACCATGATGCAAGTAAAACTGGCTGCAGGTGAAGCCGGTATAGATGCATTTGATGCAGCGTATGCAGATATCAAAAATACCGATGGATTCATCACCGAAGCTAAAATGGCTGCAAGTTTTGGGTATACAGGTAAAACTTGTATCCATCCCAGCCAAGTTGAATTGGCTAATGCGGCTTTCAGACCGGACGACGAAGCTATCGCTCATGCACTTAAAGTGTTGGAAGCAGCTAAATTGGCTGATAGTCAGGGGATTGGAGCCTATGTAGTAGACGGCAAGATGATAGATCCGCCTTTTTTCAAAAGCGCACAGAAACTTGTGGCTTACTCAACAAAACTGGGCTTGATCAAAGCATGACGAGTGAACCTCGCATGCGTTTATTTCAGCTAGTAGGCGGTATCGTTGCCGCGCTGTGCTCATCGTCGATCGTAATTCCTCTTTGCGCAAACGCCCAAGACTTATACCCGAGCAAACCCATCACAATCCTCGTAGGTAGCGCGCCGGGCGGCTCAAATGACATTTTCGCAAGGACCCTGTCAAAAAGACTTCAGGATGAACTAGGTCAACCTGTGATTGTCGAGAATAAGCCGGCAGCCGGAGGCATACTCGCTAATAACCTGGTTGCGCGAGCCGCACCTGATGGCTACACATTGGTGCTGCTATCTTCGACATTCACTACCGGAGCCGCGATCAGGAAAGATTTGCAATACGATGCAATCAAGAGTTTTAAGCCTGTCGCAATGATCGCCAAGGGACCTTTGCTCGTCACAGTCAATGTAAATACTCCTTACAAATCCTTAACCGAGCTGATTGATTTCGCCAAACTCAATCCCAAGAAGGTGAACTACGGAACCTCTGGTATTGGTAGCATTAATCAATTTGCAACGGAGGCATTTTCACAAGCCGCTGGCATCCAGCTCACTCACGTACCTTACAAAGGAATGGGTCCGGCAGTCACTGATTTGCTTGGAGGGCAAATCGATATGATCGTAGCGAGTGCGCCGTCCTTATTGTCTCAAGTCAACACAGGGAAAATTCTGGCTTTGGGTGTGACAAGCAAGGAACGCGCCCGAGCGATGCCCCAATTACCAACTTTGCAGGAGTCTGGGTTAAGCGGCGGTGTGGTCGATCTATGGTGGGGAGTGCTCGCTCCAGCAAATACACCTGACGCTATTGTGGAGCGACTTAATGAAACGATTAATAAAATCATGCTAGAACAAGGTATGCAGAACTTCCTCAATAAAGAAGGCGCACAAACGGCGATTATGACTAGCGACGCTTTTGCAGCCTACATCAAAAACGAAATCAAACGCTGGCAAGTAGTAGCTCACCAAGCGAATATTCAACCTGAATAAGCATCATGACAGTAACCTCATCAGATTCAATAGATCACCAGTCCGTCATTCCACAGCGCACGGGCGCCAAAGGCCCCTTAAGCGGGATCAGAGTGCTGGATCTGTCTGCCTATATCGCAGGTCCTTACGGCTGTGCATTGCTAGCCGACCAAGGCGCAGAAGTCATCAAAGTAGAGCCGCCGATTGGAGATAATCTGCGCAAATATCCATCCTCGCTGCAGACTGAGAGTCGTGCGTTTCTCGGAATGAACCGCAGCAAGCTTGGGATCATGTTGGATTTGAAGCAGACACAGGATCATGCCGCCTTAATCGAGTTAGTCAAAACTGCTGATGTCCTCGTACATAACTTCAGGCCCAGCGTTCCAGCAAGGATAGGCATCTCGTACGATCAACTTAAAGCCATCAATCCTCGACTCATTTATTGCGCCGTCAGTGGCTACGGCGACACTGGCCCACTGAAAGATAAAGCAGGATTTGATCAAGTATTGCAAACGATGGCGGGAATGTGTGTGCTGCAGGGTAAGAAAGACGGCCCACCAGAAATTCTCTATGGATCAATCGTTGATTACTATACCTCCGCACTCGTTGCTGGTTCGGTATCGTCCGCCTTGTATGAGCGCGAGCGCAGCGGGCAAGGACAATTTGTAGGCGTTTCATTACTTGCTGCCGCAATGACATTGCAATCTGGCCGTCTCATTTGGGCTGAAAATGAAGGGCGAGACGTTGGGCGTGACATGAGATCTGGCGGCATTACCGGGATTCATCCTACCAAAGAAGGTTACTTATACATTTCTGCAAATACCCCGCATTTCTGGACAGCGCTATGTGAAAAAACGGGCCTTCATGAGCTTGCCGCTAACGAGAGATACGACAGCGTAAAAAAGCGAGCCATCCACCACGCTGAGATTGTTCCGCAATTACACGCCGCTTTAATGCGTAAATCAGCGCTTGAGTGGGAATCTCACTTTGGTGAAGAAGTGCCCTGCTCCGCAGCACGAACGATCGAAGACATGTTTGACCACCCTCAAGTTCTTGATCAAGGAATGATTGCCACCTACCACCATCCTGTCGTTGGTAACTTCCGCGGATTGAGACAAGCCATCAAGTTTGGCCGAACCCCAGGACCTGACCCTTTCGCGGCCCCCACACTGGGTCAGCATACGGATTTAATCAAAGCTGAAATCACTCGTTTAAACCAGCAGACTGAATCATGAATACGATTCCGCACTCTAGCGGCACTGACAAACCTAAGCTCAAAGTACCGGCAAACGCTTGTGACTGTCATATTCATTTGTATGACCCCGCCTATGCTCCACCGAATGCGCACGGCGTGCTATCGCAAGCGACTGCAGCCGAATACAAACTTATTCAACAACGCCTCGGAACCACGAGGACTGTTATTGTTAACCCACGGGCTTCTCAAACAGACAATCGTGTCACGTTGATGGGTATCGAGCAACTCGGTCGGCAAAATACCCGTGGCGTGGGCGTCGTGAACACCAGTGTGACAGACCAAGAGCTGGCAAGCATGAATGATGGTGGAATTTGTGGGATCCGCTTTACGCTTTACAACGCGTCGAATGCCCCCGTCACTTTTGAGATGGTCGAACCGTTAGCACGGCGAGTTCATGAGTTAGGCTGGCATATTCAACTTCATTGGACTGCCGATCAAATTGTTGAACATGAAGCACTTATCAAACGACTGCCATGCACCATCGTATTTGATCACTTGGCACGTATACCTCTGCCCATTGGCATCAACCATCCGGCGCATCGCATCGTCACTGAATTATTGCAGTCGGGGCGTACCTGGATCAAACTTTCAGGCGCATATCTGGATTCTCAGCTCCAGGCTGAGGGGTTGTATCGCGATTTAGATCCCATCGCACGCAGTTACGTTGCAATAGCGCCAGAGCGAATGGTATGGGGCAGCGATTGGCCTCACCCTACCGAGACGTCAAAACCTGATGATGCAAATCTCATTGACTTACTAACTCGCTGGACAGATACAGCAGGACAAATTGAAAAAATTCTTGTGACCAATCCTGCCACACTATACGGGTTTAAGGATAACAGTTGACGCTGGATGAATTTACCGGCCGAGCAACTTGGCGTTGATGAGAAAAAGGTAATCCACAGTGCTTTGCAAGTGTCCCCTGCGATAAAACGATTCAAAAGCCAAGGAGGCTCGTCCATGCCTGATTTGTTCACACCCTATACGCTTAAGGGAGTCACGCTGCGCAATCGTATCGCGATGTCTCCGATGACGATGTATCGGTCTGAGCCTGATGGGAAGATGAACGATTTCCATCTGATGCTGATGGGCTCGCGTGCGGCTGGCGGCTTCGGCTTGGTCTTCCCCGAACAGATCGCCATCACACCCGACGGCCGCACTAGCACCGCGTGTGCCGGGTTGTGGGAGGACGAGCAGATCGAAAGCATGGCCCGAATTGTCCGGATGATAAAGGACATGGGTGCGGTCCCAGCCATTCAACTGGGCCATACGGGTCGAAAGGGAAGCGAGCAAAAGCCCTGGGAAGGTAAGCTGCAAATCGCCCCAGACCATCCTGATGGCTGGCAGGTGCGCGGTCCGTCGCCCATTCCGTTTGGCGGGCGCTTTCCATATGCTGTGCAAGAACTCACCGTTGACGAGATTCATGCATTGCACCGGGCCTATGCGGCCGCCGCAAAACGAGCCATCGCGGCTGGCTTCGAGTGGCTAGAAATGCACTTCGCGCACGGTTATCTCGGCGCAAGTTTTTTCTCACCCCTGGCAAATCAACGTACGGATGCTTACGGCGGAACGCTCGATAATCGGCTACGATTTCATCGCGAGGCGCTTGATGCGGTGCGTGCCGTTTGGCCTGAGCGCCTGCCGCTCACGATGCGTCTGGTGACTGATGATTACCACGAAGACGGCGTGCAGTTTGATGAAGCGGTATGGGCGGTCGCGCAGCTGAAGAACCACGGGCTTGATCTTGCAGACTTGAGTATCGGTCTTAACACCGACGATATGCGCGACCCTCCATTCTCTCGCGCTGCTTTCATGGTAGAGCGGGGCAGTCGCGTCCGTCGGGAGGTTGGAATTCCCGTGGCGGTTAGCTGGAACCTGGGGCAGCCTGCAGTGGCAAACCAGGTGATACGCGAAGAACTCATCGACTTGGTGTTCCTCGGGCGACCAGCACTTGCTAATCCGCATTGGCCAATCTGGGCGGCTCGTGAGCTTGCTCACGAAGACCCTTTCTCGCTGCTGCCGCGCGACTGGTCGTGGTGGCTGAAGAACCGGCCAGGCTCTGAAAATTCGCACAGCTGGCCACCGCCATCGATCGCCAGTTGAGGGTGATCGCCAACAGTTTGAAGTTCTATCGTGACCCACCCCCCTGAATTGTGATGATCCGATAAAAGCGGACAGGTCAAGGTAAGTAATTTCTCACAAAAGAATGTTGTTTAGCTTAAGATTTGTCTTGGCGGGTGCACTGGCGCACCCACTGAGCCTACCGCGCTC
>Ga0007857_1000430_pt1 | contig 12503 bp, 10 predicted proteins | sample CryBogCBH10Oct08_FD_71210 | JGI IMG/M metagenome (GOLD analysis project Ga0007857, IMG submission 71210) | Freshwater microbial communities from Crystal Bog, Wisconsin, USA - CBH10Oct08 | ecosystem: Environmental > Aquatic > Freshwater > Lake | place: Crystal Bog, Wisconsin, USA | collected... | reverse complement strand
AAATCAAGGGCCATGCGATTGAGTGCCGAGTGAATGCCGAAGACCCCTTTAAGTTCACGCCATCGCCCGGCCGCATCACCATGTGGCATCCGCCCGGTGGGCCTGGGGTTCGAGTCGATTCGCACATTTACACCAACTACTTTGTGCCGCCCCATTACGACTCCATGGTCGGCAAGATCATTGCTTACGGCGACACCCGTGACCAAGCGTTGGCGCGCATGCGCACCGCTTTGTTGGAGACGGTGGTCGAGGGCATTCAAACCAACATCCCGTTGCACCGCGAACTGATGATCGACACCCACTTCATGACCGGTGGCACCAACATCCATTACTTGGAAGAGTGGCTGGTTCAACGCAAGAAGTTGAGCGCCTGATGTTTGAGCTCAAGCTCCTGTGTCCCGAAGCCCAAGTTGAAACCATCAGCGAGGCCCTCGAGGCCTTGGATGCCTTGAGTGTCAGCGTCGAAGACGCAGATGCCCATACCGAAGCTGAACAAGCTTTGTTTGGCGAACCTGGCTTGCCACCACCCAAAGACGGTTGGCAACGCTCGCGCTTGACGGCTTTATTTGCGCAAGAAGATCAAGCCAAAGAAGCGGCCGCTTTGCTGGCGGCGCAAGACTTTTTTCAGGGCTGTGAAGTGTTGGGTGCGGTGGTGGTCCCCGAACAAGATTGGGTGCGTTTGACGCAGTCGCAATTCGCGCCAGTGCCGATTACGCCTGCTTTTTGGATTGTGCCCAGTTGGCACGAGCCGCCAGCCGAAGCCCAAGCCGTGATTCGGCTCGACCCCGGTTTGGCTTTCGGTACCGGTACCCACCCCACCACCCGCATGTGTTTGCAATGGGTGGCTGCTGCCAATTCGACGCGAAACGCCTCCGATTCAGTGCTCGGCCGTGTCTTGGATTACGGCTGTGGTTCGGGCATCTTGGCGATTGGCGCCGCCAAGTTTGGCGCTTCATCGGTCGACGCTGTGGACATCGACCCGGCGGCCGTGCAAGCCACTGGGTTGAATGCCGAGGCCAATCAGGTCCGCTTGAAAGCCGGCTTGCCCGATCAGGCGCAAGGGGTTTACAACACCGTTCTGGCGAACATTTTGGCGACACCTTTGAAGGTCTTGGCGCCCTTGCTGTGCGCGCATGTCGACGCTGGCGGGCACTTGGTGCTGGCCGGTATCTTGGCACGCCAAGCCGAAGAATTGACCGAAGCCTACGCCCCTTACGTGAAATTGTCCGTGGCTGATGAGCAAGAGGGCTGGGTTTTGATGACGGCTCAAAAGCCGCGATGAACACCCGTAATAAACTCCGATCATGACCACCTCCGACGACGCCGAAACCCCCGCTTCCCCAGCTTGGCTCCTCGCCTTGTGGGCTGCCTTTCAAAGCTTATTGGCTTTGGTGTTGTTCATGGTCTTGGTGGTGCAGGTTTTGATTGCTGAACGCGACCACATTGCCGCCATGGAGCCCAGTATCAAGCCTTGGCTACAAACTTTGTGTCAACCTTTCCATTGCAAAGTCGACCATTGGAAGCGCGTGGATTTAATCCAAGTCAACGACTCGTCCTTTAACAAAGTCAAGGGCAGCGTTTATGAATTGTCGGCCACTTTGGTGAATCAAGCAGGGGCCCCCGTGGCGGCGCCCGCCTTGGAATTGACCTTGACCGACGCGCAAAACCAAGCCGTGGTGCGGCATGTCTTTTTGGCCCAAGAATTGGAAGCACCGACCTTGATTCGCGCGGGGGGCGAGTGGCCAATTCAGCATTCGGTGCTGTTGGATGACAACCTGAATGACCGGGTCATGGGCTACAGCCTCGTCGCCTTTTACCCCTGATTCCCCTCTTTCTTTTTTCCCTTCCTCGTCCCCAACTGGAGATTTAGATGGCAGCCCTGATTTGCGGCTCTTTGGCCTTTGACACGATCATGAACTTTGAAGGCCGTTTTGCTGAGCAAATCCTGCCCGATCAATTGCACATTTTGAATGTGGCTTTTTTGGTGCCGACTTTGCGTCGCGATTTCGGCGGCTGCGCGGGCAACATCGCCTACAGCCTGAAACTTTTGGGGGGGGACCCCTTCATCTTGGCAGCCTTGGGCAACGACGGCGCGCCTTATCTGAAGCGCTTGGATGACTTGGGCATTTCGCGCCAAGGCGTGCGCGAGGTCGGTGACGATTACACCGCTCTGGCCATGATCATGACCGACCGCGACAACAACCAGATCACGGCCTTTCACCCCGGCGCGATGGGGCAAGCCCATTTGAACACCATCGAATCTGCTTGGGCTGGGCCGGCCGGTGTTCGCTTGGCCATCATTTCTCCCGATGGCCGTCAAGCCATGATCGAGCACGCCGATCAATTGGTGGCGGCAGGCATTCCCTTTGTCTTCGATCCAGGCCAAGGCTTGCCGATGTTTGATGGCCCAGAGCTGTCGAAGTTCATCGAACAGGCGACGTGGGTCACGGTGAACGATTACGAAGGCAAGATGCTTTGTGACCGCACCGGCTTGTCCCCGGCTGACATTTCCCGCCAAGTGCAAGGCTTGATCATCACCCTGGGCTCACAGGGCGCAGAAATTTGGGTGGAGGGTCAAAAAACCTGGGTGCCTCCGGTGGTGGCTGAGCAGGTGGTGGACCCGACAGGCTGTGGCGATTCTTGGCGCGGTGCTTTGCTTTTTGGATTGGAGCGCGGCTGGGACTTGGTGCGTTGCGCTGAATTGGGCAACCGCGTGGCGTCTCTCAAAATCGCACAACGGGGACCTCAAAATTACCAACTCAACTTTCAACCCTGAGCGGGCGCTTCGCGCATAAAAAAAGCCCGAGGCCGTGAGGCTTCGGGCTTGAGACACTGACGTGCCCAAAGCAGCTTAGGGCTTGCTTCCTGTGGGGAAGGGCCAAGCGGCTTGGGGGTTGAGTGTGGTCTGTGCAGCTGGGGCAGCAGGGCCAGGGGCAGCTGGAGCTGCCGCCTTTTTAACCGCTTTTTTAGCAGCAGGTTTCTTGGCAGCGGCCTTTTTAGGAGCAGCGGCCTTTTTGGGCGCAGCCTTTTTAGGAGCAGCGGCTTTAGCAGGCGCGGCCTTTTTGGCAGCCGGCTTTTTAGCAGCAACCGCTTTTTTAGCGGGAGCGGCCTTTTTAGCAGCGGCTTTAGCGGGTGCTGCTTTTTTGGCAGCAGGCTTTTTAGCAGCAACCGCTTTTTTGGCGGGAGCGGCTTTTTTAGCTGCTGGTTTCTTAGCGACTGCTGCTTTTTTAGCAGGAGCTGCCTTCTTCGCTGGGGCTGCTTTCTTGGCGGCAGCTTTCACAGGGGTTGCCTTCTTGGCGGCTGCTTTTTTAGCAGGTGCCGCTTTCTTGGCGGGGGCCGCTTTTTTAGCGGCTGGTTTTTTCGCAGTTGCCATCGTATTCTCCTTGATAGGATTGCAAAGAGCACTTGGCGCTGAATTGGGAGGCGCCAAATGATTCAGCGCGCTGGGCCCGGGCCCAACGCGCTGAATGGGGGTGACAAGACCGCCGGCTGCTCTTGGGCAACTGTTGAGGTGGGGTCTGGTCAGAATTCAAAAACATGTTTTAGTCAGAAGCGCTTTTTAGTCCCAAGACAAAGCGCCGCCGGATTGGTACTCAATGACGCGGGTCTCAAAGAAGTTTCTTTCTTTCTTCAAGTCGATCATTTCGCTCATCCAAGGGAAGGGGTTTTCTTCGTTGGGGAACATGGCTTCTAAGCCAATTTGCGTGGCCCGGCGATTGGCGATGTAGCGCAAATACCCTTTGAACATTGAGGCATTGAGGCCCAACACGCCACGTGGCATGGTGTCTTCGGCGTAGCGGTACTCCAACTCGACGGCTTTCATGAACAGGGCCTTGATTTCGGCCTTGAAGTCAGCGGTCCAAAGGTGGGGGTTTTCCAATTTCAGTTGGTTGATCAGGTCGATGCCAAAGTTGCAGTGCATCGATTCATCACGCAAGATGTATTGGTACTGCTCAGCCGCCCCCGTCATTTTGTTTTGGCGACCCAAGGCCAGAATTTGGGTGAAGCCCACATAGAAGAACAGGCCCTCCATCAGGCAAGCGAAAACGATCAGCGACTTGAGCAAAGTCTGGTCGGTCTCGGGCGTGCCGGTGTGGAAGTTGGGGTCCATGATCGCTTCAATGAAGGGAATCAAGAACTCGTCTTTGTCGCGGATGGATTGAACTTCGTTGTAGGCGTTGAAAATCTCGCTCTCGTCCAAGCCCAACGATTCCACAATGTATTGGTAAGCGTGGGTGTGGATGGCTTCTTCAAAGGCTTGGCGCAACAAGAACTGACGGCACTCGGGCGCAGTGATGTGGCGGTAGGTGCCGAGCACAATGTTGTTGGCTGCCAAAGAATCGGCGGTGACGAAGAAACCCAAGTTGCGCTTGATGATGCGGCGCTCGTCTTCGGTCAAACCGTTGGGGTCTTTCCACAACGCGATGTCGCGCGTCATGTTGACTTCTTGCGGCATCCAATGGTTGGCACAAGTCGCCAGGTATTTTTCCCAAGCCCATTTGTATTTGAACGGCACCAATTGGTTGACGTCGGTCTGGCCGTTGATGATGCGCTTGTCCGCAGCATTCACGCGGCGGTGTGCGGGCGCAGAAATCGGTGAAGACATCGAGGCCGATGAGGTGGCTGATGTAGAGGACGCTGCGGCGCCACCAAAGCTTTGGTGGGGTGCGGCGGAGGCGATGGCGGGCGCCAAAGCGGGTGTGCGTTCTTCTTCCCAGGTCAACATAAAAAATCCAATGTTCGAATTATGAAAGCTGTTGCGGAATTTGCAAAGCAATTCCGCAACAAGTTGCTGTTTTAGTGTGAATTATTTAGTGATGTGTTGTGAGCGTGCCTCTTTATTGGCAAGCCTCGCAAGTTGGATCGTCGATCGCGCAGAACTTGATGTCGGTGGCAGGCAGTGCCTCCGCTTGCGCGCGCGCTTGTGCGGCCGCTGTTTCCAACGCGCTGGGTGAAGCGCTGGCGGAAACCGAGCTGCTTTCGTTGCCCGAAGACACCGCGTTCATGCGGCCCGATGTCACGGTGGATTTTTCCGCGTGCGTGGCACCCACGGTGCGCAAATAGTAGGTGGTCTTCAGGCCACGCAACCAAGCGAGTTTGTAGGTGTCGTCGAGTTTTTTGCCCGACGCGCCGGCCATGTAAATGTTGAGCGACTGGGCCTGGTCGATCCATTTTTGACGGCGCGCTGCGGCTTCGATGATCCAAGTGGTTTCAACTTCAAAGGCCGTGGCATACAAGGACTTGACCTCTTGCGGCACGCGGTCGATGGGACGCAAGGAACCGTCAAAGTGCTTCAGGTCCATGACCATCACGTCGTCCCACAGGCCCAAGCGTTTCAAGTCGCGCACCAAGTAGCTGTTGATGATGGTGAACTCACCCGACAAATTCGACTTCACGGACAAGTTGCCAAAGCAAGGTTCGATGCAAGCGTCTACGCTGATGATGTTGGAGATGGTGGCGGTCGGTGCAATCGCCACGCAGTTGGAATTTCGCATGCCGTCTTGCGCAATCTTGTGGCGCAAAGCATCCCAATCCAAGCGGGCCGAACGATCGACTTCTACATAGCCACCGCGCTGTTCGGACAGCATGTTCAAGGTGTCGAGCGGCAAAATGCCTTGGTCCCACAAAGAGCCTTTGTAGCTCGAATATTTGCCACGTTCCTTGGCCAATTCGGTCGAGGCCCAATAAGCGTAATAGCAAATGGCTTCCATCGATTGGTCGGCAAACTCGACGGCTTCCTGCGAAGCGTAAGGAATGCGCAATTCATACAAGCTGTCTTGGAAGGCCATCAGACCCAAGCCGACCGGACGGTGTCGCAGGTTGGAATCGCGGGCTTTTTTGACGGCGTAGTAATTGATGTCGATCACGTTGTCCAACATGCGCATCGCCACTTTGATGGTCTTCTTGAGTTTGTCATGGTCGAGTTGACCGTCTTTCAAGTGACGAACCAAGTTGACCGAGCCCAAGTTACAGACGGCAGTTTCGGTGTCGCTGGTGTTGAGCGTGATTTCGGTGCACAGATTGGATGAGTGCACCACGCCGGCGTGTTGTTGGGGCGAGCGCACGTTGCAAGCGTCTTTGAAGGTGATCCAAGGGTGACCGGTTTCAAACAACATGGTCAGCATCTTGCGCCACAGGTCAGTGGCTTGCACCGTCCGGCTGGGTTTGATTTCGCCGTTGGCCGCTTTGGTTTCATAGGCCACATAGGCTTTCTCAAAGGCGGCCCCGAACAGGTCATGCAAGTCGGGCACATCGGAAGGCGAGAACAAGGTCCAAGTGCCCTTTTCCATCACGCGGCGCATGAACAAATCGGGAATCCAGTTGGCGGTGTTCATGTCGTGGGTGCGTCGGCGATCGTCGCCAGTGTTCTTGCGCAGCTCCAAGAATTCCTCGATGTCCAAATGCCACGTTTCCAAGTACGTGCAGACCGCGCCCTTGCGCTTGCCGCCTTGGTTCACGGCGACGGCGGTGTCGTTCACCACCTTCAAGAAGGGCACCACGCCTTGGGATTCGCCATTGGTGCCCTTGATGTGTGAGCCCAATGCACGCACGCGGCTCCAGTCGTTGCCCAAGCCGCCGGCGAATTTGGACAGCAAAGCGTTTTCTTTGATGGACTCATAAATGCCGTCCAAATCGTCGGGCACGGTGGTCAGGTAGCAGCTCGACAGTTGGGAGCGCAAAGTCCCGCTGTTGAACAAGGTGGGGGTGCTCGACATGAAGTCAAAAGAGGACAACACTTCATAGAACTCAATGGCGCGGGCTTCGCGGTCAATTTCGTTCAAAGACAAACCCATCGCCACGCGCATGAAGAAAGCTTGGGGCAATTCGATGCGGGTTTTGCGCACGTGCAAGAAATAGCGGTCATACAGCGTTTGCAGGCCGAGGTAGTCGAACTGCATGTCGCGTTGGGGCTTCAAGGCAGCGCCAAGGCGGACCAAGTCGAACTGCATCAAGCGCTCATCGAGCAGGTCGTTCTCGACGCCCTTTTTGATGAACTGAGGAAAGTAATCGACGTAGCTGGTGGCCAACTCGCTCAACGTCACTTCACGGCCCAAGACCTCTTTGGCGATGGTGTGCAGCAACAAACGCGCGGTCGCGTAGGTGTAATCGGGGTCTTTTTCAATCTTGGTACGGGCCGCCAAGATGCTGGCTTTGTAGACCTCTTCCATGGGCACGCCGTCGTACAGGTTGCGCATGGTTTCGGTGAAGATGGGTTCGGCTTGCACATCCCCATTCAGGCCTTCGCAAGCCGCTTCGATCAGCGAGCGCAAGTAGCCTTCGTCCAGGGCCACCCGTTGACCGCCGTCGATGACGTGCAGAGTGGGTGCGGCGGGTTTGGCTTGGGCCACTTGGCTGGCGCGCTCTTGCGCGCGGCGCTCGCGGTACAACACATAGGCGCGGGCGATTTCATGGTGACCACTGCGCATCAAGCCAAGCTCCACTTGGTCTTGCACGTCTTCAATGGGGAAGGTGCCGCCACCTGGACGTGAGCGCATCAAGGCGCGCACCACGCCTTGGGTCAGGTTGTCCACGACTTCCCGCACGCTGGCAGACGCAGCGCCTTGGGTGCCGTGCACCGCCAAGAAGGCCTTCATCATGGCAACCGCAATTTTTTGCGGCTCAAAAGGCACCACGGCGCCGTTGCGGCGGATGATTTGGTAGTGTGCCAAAACGCCAGGCGCTGAAGCCGTTTGGCTGGTTTCCGCGAAGGCGGCCGATGGGCTCGATGACGAAGCGGTGCTGGTGGAGACTTGCATGGGTCACTCTTTGATAAGGGGATGCGACAAGGCGCGTGTGCGCCGAAACGGGGTTGAACTGGCGGACAAATTCCGGGGTAAATTCGAGAACATTTTGGTCAAAATTTCCCAATGGGATCAAGGGGGGGGCAAGTCAATTCAAATTCAGGAACACACTATATCTGGTGTCCATGACCCGTGCAAGACGCTAGGGGTAGTGTTTTACTCGAACCAGCCACGAATGGGAGGGGGAGGGCCACAGGCCCAAATCCCGGTGTTCACACTGAACGCTGGCCGGTGCAGGTTTTGACAACAAAGAGCCAGACTGGACGCGGTATTGAGCGGCATTTCAGACCAAAACCCAGACGCCATGAGCGCTCTTCTTTTGGGGGGCTTTGTTCGAATTTCAAATAAAAAAATTCATTGGGGAAAGCACTTAGAGGCGCGGCAAGCAGTCGATTGGCCAGCCCAGTTCTTTTTTTAGCCGTTGCCACTCAAAACCGGCACCGGGGTCTTGTTTTCGGCCGGGGGCAATGTGCTCATGTCCGGCCACGTGGTTGATCGGGTAGGCCGCTCGCAGGGCTTGGCAAAGGGAAGCCAGCGCCGCATATTGGGCCTCGGTGAAGGTGTCGCCCTCCAGGCCCTCTAATTCAATGCCAATGGAATCGTCGTTGCACTGAGAACGACCCCGGTAACTTGAAACGCCCGCATGCCAGGCCCGGTCGTCGCAACTCACCAACTGGATCAGGCGGCCGTCGCGACGCAGAAAAAAATGGGCCGAGACTTGCACCCCGCGCAAGGAATCAAAATAGGGATGGGCCTCGAAACCCAGTTGGTTGGTGAAAAACTGCACCACTTCGGGGCCGCCGTACTGACCGGGCGGCAAGCTGATGGAGTGCAACACGATCAAGTCGATGTGCGCTTGGGCTGGTCTGGCCCCAAAATTGGGCGAGTCGATGCGCTCGGCACCCCCATACCAACCTTGGTGCCATGGGGGTGCCCCCTCTGCTGTTTTCCTGGAGGCCGGAACTTCACTCATCGACGGCGGTGTTCGGGGCTGCAATAAAAGGGCTCGGTGCCACCGGGGCCATCGGCAAAAGCCTCGCTAAGGGGCAAATGCACGCCACAGGTGGCGCAACTCACCATCGTCAAGGGAGGGGCTGGCGGGGGGGCGGCGTGAGGCGGAGCCGACGGCCCGCCGGGGGGCCTTGCGTTTTCTCCACCGGGGCCACCGTTTTGAAGCCGCGACTGACGCCACCACCAATAAACCGCGAGGGCGATGCCAATATAGAGCAGCAGTTTCATGGGGTTTCTTCAGTACCGTTGGCTTCACGTGAAGGCGCGACCCAGCAAGATTTCAAATACAAAACGCGAGCCAACATAAGCCAGCAACAACAAACTGGCGCCGATGTAAACCCCTTGAGCCGCGCGTTGACCACGCCAGCCAAAACGGGCGCGTCCCATCAACAAAATGGCAAATGCCAGCCACGACAAGACCGAAAAAATGGTTTTGTGTTCCCAGCGCCATGGCTGGCCATAAAGGGATTCACCAAAGACCAAGCCGGCGAGCAAGGTCAAGGTCAACAAGACAAAGCCGGCATTGACAAAACGGAAGGTCATGCGCTCCAAGGTCAGCAAGGGCAGGCCGGTATCGGAGGCCGTGGCTTGGCGAATGGACCTTTCGGTGCGGCTCATCAACCACGCGTGGATCACGGCCGTGCCGAACAAACCATAAGACGCAATCCCCAGCACCCAGTGCAAAGGCAGCCAGGGGGAAGCACTCAGGTGCAAAGGCTGTCCCGGAAAAACCGTTCCGAGTAAAACACAAAAAGCGCCCAAGGCCGCCAAGGCGCGGCGCGCGTTGAGTTGCGGATAAAAGCGGGTTTCAATCCCATACAAAGTCAGCACCAGCCACGCGGTCGCCGAAATGGCGGGGGCAAAACCAAAGTGGGTCGGGCCCTCCAACAGGCTCGACAACAGGGTCAGCCCATGCAAAGCCCACGCCAAGGCGAGTGTCCAGCGTGACGCGTCGCTGCCCATTCGCGGCGCGGCCAAGGCCGGCAGCGCGTAAGCCAAGGCACAGGCGATGCCCAGCAACCAACTCAACGGCAAGCCATTGGCCAAGTCAAGCTCGGGGGCACTGGATAAAATCATGGCTCATAGTTTAGCTCTGGAACCCCACATGGCCTCCGCCCTTACCGACAAACTCTCCAAGCTCGTGCAGCACCTCAGTGGGCAAGCCCGCATCACCGAGGCCAACGTCAGCGACATGCTGCGTGAAGTCCGCATGGCTTTGCTGGAGGCCGATGTGGCGTTGCCGGTGGTGCGTGACTTCATTGCCCGCGTGAAAGAAAAGGCCTTGGGCCAAGAGGTCATGACCTCGCTCAAACCGGGCCAGGTACTGGTGAGCATCGTCAACAAGGAGTTGGCCGCCACCATGGGCGAGGGTGTCTCTGACATCAACTTGTCGGTTCAGCCCCCCGCCGTGATCTTGATGGCGGGTTTGCAGGGGGCGGGTAAAACCACCACCACGGCCAAGCTGGCCAAGCACCTGATTGAAAAGCGCAAGAAAAAAGTGTTGACCGTTTCGGGCGACGTCTACCGCCCTGCGGCCATAGAGCAGTTGAAGACCGTGACCGCGCAGGCCGGTGCCGAGTGGTTCCCCAGTGACCCCTCACAAAAGCCGCACGACATTGCCATGGCCGCTTTGGATTACGCTAAAAAGCATTTCTTCGATGTCTTGCTGGTCGATACCGCGGGCCGTTTGGCGATTGACGAGGCCCTGATGGCCGAAATCAAAGACCTGCACGCGGTACTCAAGCCCGTTGAGACCCTGTTTGTGGTCGACGCCATGCAAGGTCAAGACGCCATCAACACGGCGCGCGCATTCAAAGACGCCTTGCCGTTGACAGGCATTGTGCTGACCAAGCTCGACGGCGACTCACGCGGTGGCGCAGCGCTCTCGGTGCGACAAATCACGGGCGCGCCCATCAAGTTCGCTGGCACCTCAGAAAAGTTGGATGGCCTTGAGGTCTTTGATGCCGACCGACACGCTGGCCGTGTGCTCGGCATGGGCGACATCGTGGCCTTGGTCGAGCAAGTCACGGCGGGTGTGGACATCCAAGCGGCCGAAAAACTCGCCGCCAAGATGAAAAGCGGATCGGGGTTTGACTTGAACGACTTTTTGTCGCAAATCCAACAAATGAAGCAAATGGGTGGCCTCTCCAGCTTGCTCGAGAAACTGCCCACGCAGTTGGCGGCGAAAGCCGGCCAGATGGACATGAACAAAGCCGAGCGTGACATTCGGCGCAAAGAAGGCATTATTTGCAGCATGACCGCGCTTGAGCGGCGCAAGCCCGACCTCATCAAAGCCACCCGCAAACGCCGCATTGCCGCCGGCGCCGGGGTTCAGGTGCAAGACGTGAACCGCTTGCTCAATGAGTTTGAGCAAATGCAAACCATGATGAAAAAAATGAGTGGCGGCGGCCTGATGAAGATGATGAAGAAAATGGGCGCCATGAAGGGCCTGGGCGGCATGGGAAAAATGCCGTTCTAAATCGTTAAAAAGCCCGTTTCACGCCTTGGGCTCTAAGGCATAGGTATCGTGAATGCGTTGGTAGTCGACATGGTCCTGGCCATCGGCGTCGGTGTGGACCAAATCGCGGAAAGCATGGTGGTGACGAATCGAGCTGGTGGGGTAAACCTGCCGAGTTTGTAAGGTATGGCTGGTGGTTTCATCGGTGCCCGACAAGCTCAAGACCAGCATGGTTTTAGAGGAGGCCAAGTCTTCAGCACGCATGTGAAACAAGGGGCTGTGTTCGTTGATGACGTGCATCAAGGTCCAGCTCAACATGAACATGGGGGTTTGGTCCCGTACCAACGCCAAGTCGTAAATGCGGCGCATCTTTACGCCCTCGGGCGAGACCTCTTCGCGCAGCAAACGCAACTTGGCCGACGCCTCCAATATCGCATTGAGTCGCGCATTGGCGGCCCTGAGCATCAAGGTCTCGGCCCCATTCATGGGGCGGATGATGGGGTTCTTGGAGAAAACAATGCGGGGACGGGGTCTTGAAAAGCGGGCAAACACCATGCCCGTAATCACCGCCATGCCCATCATGCCGACAAAAATTTCGAGCGTCGAGACCGCGTGCCCCCACATCGAATGGGGGTGCATGTCACCATAGCCCACCGTCGCGAGCGTTTCAGCGCTGAAAAAAAAGGCGCCCAAAAAACCGCTGGGGTTGAGGTTGGCGACCGAGTCCGGCGCCGCATAGTAAAGCGCGGCAAAAAAGGTGTTCAAGCACAAAAAGAACACGCCAATCAGCCCAAAAAAAGCGGGCCAGCGCATCGTCATGCAATAAAAATACAGGTCGTTGAAGAGCCGGTGGTTCAGCCCATCGGCGATCAAGTCGTCGTTGTAGAGCTTGAAAGTGGGCGAGGCCCGCAGGCGTTTGTTTTTTGGCATTAATTCACCAGCACGTCGCCCCGCAAAGAATGCGGGAAAGCTTGGGTAATTTTGACGTCAATCATTTGACCCACCAAGCGGTCGCCGTGGGGGCCCGCCGCAAAGTTCACCACGCGGTTGCACTCGGTGCGGCCCATCCATTCTGGCGCCTCGGGGCTGGATTTGCGAGAAGGCCCTTCGACCAAAATGCGCTGCACCGTGTCTTGGCGGCTGGCGCTGATGGCCGCCACATTCTCTTCAATGACAGCCTGCAGGTGCTGCAATCGCTTGAGCTTGACCTCGTGCGGCGTTTCATCTTGCAA
>Ga0007857_1000427_pt1 | contig 12539 bp, 12 predicted proteins | sample CryBogCBH10Oct08_FD_71210 | JGI IMG/M metagenome (GOLD analysis project Ga0007857, IMG submission 71210) | Freshwater microbial communities from Crystal Bog, Wisconsin, USA - CBH10Oct08 | ecosystem: Environmental > Aquatic > Freshwater > Lake | place: Crystal Bog, Wisconsin, USA | collected... | reverse complement strand
AAACGTTTAATATTGTGGGTGCGGATTTAGTTAGTCAGGGTATACCATTGGTGGCTACAGAAGAGGTGCCTTGGGCTAGTAGGCTCTTTAATGCTGATCCCAATAGTAGTGATAACGTAGCTAAGGTGTTGGAATGCACCTATGATTGGCCAGAACTAAATGTATGGCTAAACCAGCGCAATTTGACTAAGTATACCAATAAGACAATCCGCATTTGGAGCGAGTTGTTTTATTAAATATTACACACACCTATGTCAAAACACAAAGTAAAAACATTTTCCTGGGTTCAGGGCAAGTTGAAAGTATTTGAAGCTGAGTTCAACTCACGTTGGCATGCCGAACAACATGCACTTGTACACTCCCATCACCACGACGTTACCAAGATCTATGATGTAAATGGTTCGGTGGTGAATGAGATTGTAAAGCAGCCCCTACCAGTAGACGCCACTTACGCCTAGCTTTATTGTAGTTAAAGGTTAAATACGTATAATGAAGTATTCGATCATTATACCGGCTTATAATAGGCTCTCGCATTTAAAAAAGTGCATTGAAGGTATTGCTAAGAATACTGATCTATCTGATATAGAGGTGATTATTGTCTCTAACGGATGTACTGATGGTACACCGGAGTATATTAAGAGTTTAGGGAACCCATATAAGGTGATTCATTGGCCAGAGCCTTTAGGATATGCCTGCGCCGGTAATGTTGGTTTTAATGTGGCTAAAGGCGACTACATTATACGTATGGATTCAGATAGTATTATTCTTAGTCCAGGTTGGTTGGATATGCTAGAGACACCATTCACCAAGTTCCCAACTGCTGGTATTTCTGGACCTCAGGTGTGTCCAGGTAATTCAGAAAATAGTTGCTATGCTTGCGACTTTGCCGTATTCTTTTGTGTCATGATAAAGAAGGAAGTATTTTATAAAGTAGGGTACTTGGATCCGATATTCAATAAGGGTGGGGGAGAGGATACTGATTTCTGTGCCCGTGCTGTTAGAGCTGGCTACACCATTCATAATGCACAGTGTGTGTATACACCGGATAATATTATTTCATTCCCACTGTTCCATGCCCCATCGATTGATCGTGGCGAGGAGTCGCAAGAAAAGATAGAACAAAAGCAAGTATGCGCTAAGATACTAGAACAGCGTTATGGGAAGGTAAGAGTATGAGGTTCTCCGTAGTTATCCCCACCTACAATCGTTGGGACTTGGTAAACAAGTGCATCGATAGTATTTTAAATACACAAGATCTATCCCAGGGAGAAGTAATAGTTGTATCTAATGGATGTACTGATGGTACTCCGGAAAAGATAAAAGAAACGTACAACGGTAAGAACGTGTATTGTGTAAGTTGGCATGCACCGTTAGGCTATCCAAAAGCGGTTAATATGGGCATGTCAGTGGCTACCGGAGAGATAGTAATACTACTAAACAACGATACCGTGTTCTTAGGATCCAATTGGTTTGAAATGCTAACCAGTCCGTTTAAGACTTCCCCGACGGCTGGGGTTACCGGTGTGGTAAAACGCTATCAAGGTGGTAAGCCTTGGATATTGTTCTTCTGTGCCGCTATAAAACGTGAAGTTATAAATACAATAGGTTTACTCGATGAAACATTTACTCCAGGGTGTGGTGAAGATATTGACTACTGTATTCGGGCTTTTAATAAAGGCTTTACTATACATCAGGTCCCCGAAGAGGTACTAGCCCATATTGATGGTACTAACAAGATGACTGGTTCGTTTCCAATTTACCACGACGGCGGGGTAACAGTGAACAGGAACCCAGAACAGGGCACCATCTATGCCCGTAACATGAGAATAGTAGAAGAACGTTACGGTCCTCCTACTCCAAACCCATCACCATAATAACCGCATCTTGTCACAGAACAGACTAGCTCTGTACCAAAATTCGTTCCATACTCGCATCCGAAACCAACGCACCGGTGCAGTATGATTAAAGTACTTGTTACTCCAGCGGTTCCTATTACGGTATATCTCTTCAGACAACTCCTTTATAGTTTCTAAACGTGTGGTGTTGCTTGTTTTCTCGAAGTTAGCTACCTCGATCTTATCCACCTGACCGTTAGTAAATGTTGCAGTAAACTCTATCCAGCAGTCATTGTTACCTGGTACGTCGTTCGGTTTGTAATCATAGAAGCTAAGCTTACCGTGATAGTTTGTATCTTCCCAATATTCCCCAGATCGTTCTAAGCGGCCAAAACTATGCTCGGAGCCTGGTTCCGAATCAGCCCACTTATGTACTTTAAACTTTTGTAATAACAGTCTACCGTTCTCAATCTTGTAATTAGAAATACTTTCATTTAAACCTTTAGTCTGAAACTCAGTACATGCATTAGGTAATCCCTCCTCCCACATTTCATCTGTCCAAGGTAGTTTGTCTTTAACTGTTATTATGTCGTACATTCCCATATTAACCCTATTATAATGTACCTATTAGTTAATTCAACTACGTATATTTAACCTCTGGATTGAGTAAGTATTACCATATGAAACGCGACATCTATAAACTGTTAGCTGAAAAGTATCAAGTTGTACAAGAAAATCCATTAGAGACAGAAATCACCTCTGATGGTGGTCATAAGTCCGATCACAACGTAGAAATGGCTCGTACCAAGTCCCATCAAGTAATGGAGATTGCTCCTAAGTTACACGAGATACTTGAGAAGATGGATGCTGATGCACCTCTTAAGGCTTGGATGGTAACTCATGTTACTCAGGCAGCTGATATGTTACAAGATGTTTTAGCTAAGTTAGAAGAAGAGACAGAAGAGATTGAACACGTAGCTGCAGAAGAAAAGACTCACGAAGAAGAGGAAGAATAAGATGAAAAAGTACGATTACACTAACAGCAAATTAGGTGAAAAGTATCAGTTAGTAACTGAAGGCGCACACCTTACTTTAAGAAAAGAGATGTTTAAAGAAGAGTGCTGGGATCATGAAGCTGATCGTCCAGTAATGGAATGTTGGAATGAAGATGGTACTATTAAAAACGAATGCTGGTCAAGTGGACCTGGCACCCTTTCTGCTCAAACCGGTTACGGTGGAACAGGAGAAGAGGGTGAATTAGGTGAAGCTGCTCACCCTGCTGCTAGTGCTTTAGTAGGCCATATACGCGGTGCTATTGAAGCTGTAGAAGAACTAAAAGCATCTGCACATCCAGATTCAGCTGAATTAATGGAACATTTCAAAAATGTTCTTAGCGAATTAGCAGAAATTGCTGCTGACTTAGAAGACTAATTAAATAGATCTAAGTTAATAGATAATTCTGAAGAAGAGGCTTTGGCACCACCAAGGCCTATTTTTTTGAGCTTATTCGGGTTAACTTTATACCAAGCAAGTTTTCCTTCCCTAGAAGCATTAACTATGTAGCCATTTAGACCTGGCTTCTCTTTTAGCTTTTCATACGCTAGACGGTAAAGCATAGCACTTGCATTTTGTTCCGGTGTACCTTTCGAGCCTAACTTACCATACACTATACGTATATTGTCAGTCAAGTAACGAAATACATCATAATCTAATAAATTGGTCTTGTTAACGTCCCATGCTGTTTTAACTGCATTGTCTATTGCTTTAGATATGGCTTCTACGTTTGCAAAAGCTTCTTTTAAAACAAACCCGTCAAAGTTACCTGGATTAGAGGTAGGTAGCTTTTGTGCAGGTGTTTCAGTTTCTGTTAATTTGTTCGGCACATTAAACCTAAGCGTAGATAATAATGTATTGAAACCGAATATAGCATTTAAAAGTATATTATTGTCTTTACCTTCTAAACCACCTGCTCTTCTAAACTTACCTATCTTAAGCATATTACCTGATACATTATCGTATGCTTTTACTTCTACCCCCACACCATCAACTAATAAGTCCGGACGCCCAACACCACGATTGTCTAGTACTTCATAGTTTTTAGCTCTATTATTAGCTAAGAGCCAAAATACAGCCATTTCTCCGTTACCTGAACCTTTTGTACCGCCTGCTACTTCTCCTGCTTTAGGTGGTGTTAATTCATATAAAGCTTTCCACGTTTTTAAGTCTACACTATCTGTAATTTGATTTGTACCTAAATTGATACCTGCCCGTACTGATCTATTAGGGTTAATACCAATATCTCGTAAATGCTGTTCAATTGTTTTTACGTATAATATACTTCTATCTAGTTCTTTTATTTGTGCTTTAATTGCAGCACGTTGTAACTTTACATCCTCTTCATTACTATCTTTCTTACCTGTAAGAGGAGAGAATCTAGTTTCTTTTAAAACCTGTTCGTAAAGATTTTCTGCTGTAATTTTTTTACTTGTATAATTACCAAGCAGTACACTATCATAAAGATTGTTTAGATTATCTGACATGTTTATATTTATTGAGATGTTAGTATATGCCAGATAGCAGCTTTGTCGACACCATTTGGTATCATTTCAAATGCTCTACGCATTTCGCCGTTTGCAAGATAAGTTCTAAACTGTGTACCTGAACCTAAACGAGGGGTAGGTTTAATGTTTACAGCTTTTAAATGGTCTGAAAACCTAGCCATATTATCATACCTACCAGCATCCTCTACATCTGAATAAAGATTAACTGTAATGTTACCAGCTTCAGGAGACTCGTTTAATGTAGCAACATACTCATAAGTCGTTCTTACTGGTGATATGTCTGCTTCAACAATATGTATTTTTGCTCTATATTGTTCTAATAAAGGCTTGTAAAGATTCCAAATAGCTAGTTTCTTTTCAATGGTTATATTAGCTTCATCTCTTTGAGTTCTAGAAATGATAATATAAACGTCGTCGTTCTCTTTAGCTGCAAGTTTTGCTGCCTCGAAATGTCCAATATGCGGAGGATTAAAACCACCACCAAAGAAACCAATACTATAAGCAGGTTCTTGTACTGGACCATCTTCAGTTACTGTTACCGGCTTTCTACCGCGTTCACCAGCATATAAGAAATTGTTTGCACTGAAATTAATTCTATCTACTATCTTAACTTGATTAGGGGTGTCACCGATATATAGTACATGCCCTTCACCTGGAGCAGTAATGTAAGAATCACCAACAGGTATAAATGATGCCATCTTACTGAGATGGCCCTCTACATTAGCTAGAAGATGTTGGAATATGAGCTTGATACGAATCATATCGTATGTTGCTCCAAGTAACCCACTTAAGGAGTTTCTATTTTTATGTAAATAGTTTATAAGATTAGTAATCTTTTTCTCTGCATTAGCTTTACCACGTTCACCAAGCTTAGCAGCTCTATCGGTTATTTTTTTCCTTGCAAATACACTAAAACCTTTATAATATTTGTCTAAACTGAAATTCTCTCCGCTTACAGCTGCTTTAAATATACCACCACCAGTACGAACCATATAGTTTGTATACTCGCGTAATAAACTTACCAATGTATTATCAGTAATATAATCTGTATCAAAGTCGTTTGATATACTACTAATTTTTATCTTAGCATCGCGTAACAGAATGTCTAAGGTATTTTTTATATTAGCATCTAATTGTAGGTCTAGTGTTTTGTAATTAGAACCTTCAGCAAACACACCAGCCTTTTTCAAACTATTAACTACACGAGAAACATCTCTACCTGCCATAGTCGATGTAACTTTATCTCCGGAAGCATTTACATTAAACGCAGAATGTATAACAATACCAACTTTAGCATTTGAAGCCTCTTTGTATAGAAGAGATTCTGAATCTACTGGTATAGCATATGTAATAAGGTTAGGTTGAAATGTAAGGTAGTTTTTTCCTTCTATAGATTTCACTACTGGTGGTCTAGAAGGAGAGTATAACAAGTCTCCTTGATACATTAAACCAGAATTATCATAACCTTGTTTAAGATAAGGAAAAACACTCTTAAGTACATCTCTTAATCCAGGCGCATCTTTATAAAGTAAATCTGCTTCTTCAAGACTATGTACTAAGTTAGGTACGTTGCTAAAAATTGTTTTTGTACCGACAAAGAATTGATTATCATATTTTGGTCTTGGGTCAATTCCCCAAAATAGAGCTGGTGCACCGTCTACCTTTAAATTAACAGAAGTCTTACTTTGAAAGCCTTCTAGATAAGAAGTAAAGTTTTCTACTTGTTCGACAAACTTCGCAAAACCAGCTTTACCTTCTTCAATAGCAAGGTCTTCTAAATGTGATAAATGTCTTTTAAGAGTGCTATCGTCAACAGCTGCTTCTTTTAGAAGCTGAGAATTATAGTATTTCTTAAAACTTATCATGATGGTTTATAATATTTACTACCAATTAGGTTTAAACCATTCGTTAAATAAAAGCTGTATATATTTTCCAATATACCTTCATCTGCATACCACGCGCTTAATGACGAAACAGATTCTGATAAAGTAGTAGAAAGTCCGCTGCTTCTAGTGTTCCAATCGATTAAATTGTTAACAGGTGTATTACTATAACCTGGTTTATATACAAAAAATCTATAATAGTTTGAAACTGGTGTCTTTACTCCCCACCCAAAGAATGCACTTAATGGGTATGCTGTAATTGGGTAAGCAGATGCAGGGTATGTGCTTAGCGGGAAGAAACTCTGCATATTATGTGCAGTAACTGCAGCATATGATGTTATATGCGGTACTTCAAGTAACTCGTAAAACTCTGGATTAAAAATATCATTCAATACTATCCCCTGTCCTTCGTAAACTATATCACTAAAATTGTAAGCTGTTAAGGCATCTCCAAGGTTTGTATGTCCGCTTAAAGCATCAAAGTTAATGTTATATTTTTCTCTCGTACCCCATAGCTGTTCATGAGAAGTACTATACAAATCAAACTGTCTCTGTAGTACAGGCGGTAATGTATAGTTATAATCGTCAAATTCTGTATCAATTAAACTAGCTAAAGAGTATAGTTGATCAACACCAGCAGTTGCTACGTCTTGAGTGTTAGCAACGTAATTAGCAGTTTTTTCATATGCTATTGTACCAAAATTCTCGGTAGGGTGTACATTATCACCTGCTACAGCAGATAAGAATGTAATTAGATTTGTATCATCAGAAATGAACGGCTGTAATGCATAAGTTTGTAACTGTTCACCATAGTTAAAGCTTTCATTAATTTTACGTACAAAATATGTCTTATAAAAGTCTGTAACATCGAACTGATATGAACCTACTAGATTAGTTGCAGATAAGAACCCATACGTACTAGCATATAGGTATCTTCCGATTTCAACGTATATACCGTTTTGCGGTGGTGGTTCAATAATTGTTTCTAGGTTAGCCGTACTTAAAAGAAGATTAGTTGTAACTATCCCGCTAGATAACAACACTGACGAAAGAGGAGGGGTACTTAAAATATTCTTATAATAACCGCCTGTATCTCTATTCAACGAATCATATCTTGAGAACTGAAATGTAGGTGCATATACTGAAGCTGCATTTTTTGGAGTAACTGTAGAATATACGTAAGGGTTAGGAGGTCCTGCGAGCGGGTAATTTAATAAAACTTTGTTACTAAATTCACTAGATGGTAAATAAGGACCATTTATTGTAACGAAGAAGTTTGTATCCATATTTGCCCAAACAGTATCTGGCATTGGTATGGAACCACCGTTTACTGATACACCGAAGTGATCTGCAGATAAGTTCTTTACATAAAAGCCTGCAGATAAAAATACATTACTGTTCGAATAAGAAGGTACACTATTATCGTTTATATCTTGCGGGTTGTATCTATTTTTTGTATTATATACAATCCATAATTTCGGTACTGTAACAGTATAGTAATTTAATGAAGGTATATCATCAATATAATAAAAGTCAAATGTACCAGTATAACCTACCAGTACACCGCTTGCTGCAGTGGTAGGACGTCCTAATGAAGTAATATAAACTGGGTTTGTATTCTCTGCAGTGAGAGCATTAAAAACATTACCGTTTACGTCTGTGAATCTCCAACGAGGTCTTAGTTGTGCGTACTTGTTATCAGGAGTTACAACTTCCCAAGGTTGTGAAAGAGAATTGCTAGAATAAAAACTAAAATAAATATAGGGTGTAGAAATATCTGAAACACTATACTTAAAAGTGAGCGGAGTAGGTTGGTTAAGTAAGCCCGGTGGGCACGATTGAAAGCCGTGATACAGTGCATTTGCTGAAACAGGTGCTGATGATAGATCAGGCCAGTTAGTATAATCCCATGTTAAGGAATCTTTTATATAATTAGCTACAAGAAAATTATTTGAGAATGTTTGTAATGGGTCACCGTTCTTAGGTATAACTGCTAACTTTATTTCATATGTACCAGGCCAGTTATATGTATGAGGTTCACTTATTAGTAAGTTATTTTTTACTTGAGTAACTTCAACTTCAGTACCATCTCCAAATTGAAAGAATAAAGAAAATTGGTTTAATATACTAGCTGGTTGTATATTAGTTACTGTAGTTACAGTACAAATAATAGGAGTAGCATAGGTGAACCCGCTCACAGCTGTAGTCAGCGTGTCAGCTACTCTTATGGTAAACCCTGGGGAGCTAATATAGTTTGAAACACTCATAGTAACCGCTTATTAAATAGTTATTACTGATGTATCTTGCGTTACATCGGAAGTAACAATAATGCGATTTGAAAAATCGTTAATGTCGCTAAAATATAGAGCTTGGAAATCTTCAAGCTGGTAATTTTTTGCAGTAATTGTAATATCGTTGCTAGGATAAGATGGGTTCCATACTACTAGAGAAACACCTTGTATAATTTCTCCAGTATCTAAACGTTGAGTGTAAACGCTATTAACTCCGTTTATGCTCTCTATTTGTGCAGTTAAGTTAACAAGGTTAATATTATAACCTAATGTTAACATAGTAGGATCAAAAAAAGACTGTACTATACCAGTTATTTTATTCTGTATAAGCTGTGTAGATATTTTTGCAGTACGATCAAGCTTTACTACTAATCTTGTTTGAGAAATAATTGTGTTGATGTCTGTTTCGGTTCCGTTTCCGTAGCCTGTTGTTACAGCTTTATAAATAGGATCCATTACTATAATATCTGAGGTAAGGGTTTTCTTATCTGCGGCTGTATTTATAATAAGAGACTTTTGTGCGGGTGTAAGATAATTTACGTAATTGTTTGTATTTAATTGAGTAGCTCTAGGTAGAGCGTATATGTAAACATTATTAAAATTACATGCAGTTGAAAACGCTAATTGATTATATAAAACTCTATTGTCTTGATTAGGCTGCGTTAAACCTATATTGTAAAGGTAACGTATATGATTGTTTATGTAATCGTTGTTACTATATACTATAGTATCTTGTACGATGTTATTAAACGTAGATTTAATAAAGTTTTGATAATCTTGAGTAGTAACTAATCTATATTGAGATTTAAACGCTCCTGGAGCATTAGCACGTATACTATCAGCATTCTCTGCATCTGTATACACTGTTGATGGGTTATTGTTATCAAACTGTAATGTAGTTATGTTACTATCAGTTAAGTATTGTAGATCTGGACTGAACACGTCTGCTTGTATAGTACTAAATTGAGTAGTATTATATATAACAGCAGGTAAGCTGTTTAAGGCATGTGCTCCAATTTCTCCATCAGTACCTAGGGATTGTAAATAATAAATTGCTACAGTATCGCCGGCATTGAGTTGTAAACCATTTATACCGTTACCGAATTTGAGTTCGTAATTTTGACTTTCATTTAATCTTGCTTCGTAGCTTGTAGACGTTGCGTTTTCAAGATATAAAGATTCAGTACGCTTCCATTGCGTCCATTTATTAGTCTTAACACTGTTTACATATACATCAATGTTAAAATGATCAACGTTAACATTACTACCAGGTGCTACAAATATTACTTCATTAGTTACCCCTAATGCGGTGTATAACGGATACTCAGTCCATTTACCTTGGTAAAGTAGCGTTTGATTGCCCACACTTTCTAAATACTGGTTAGCAGTTAGAGTTTTAGTAAAAGTAATATCTGCATTAAATGAGTATGGTGCGTTATTAACTCTTATAAACGAATAACGTGGTATAGTATAAGAACCGGTTGTTAAGTCACTAGTAGCAGAACAAGTAAACGTCGCTGTAGCTGTTTGTTTACCTATAGGAGAATAATTAATTATTTTTACAACTCTGTTTATGTTTTCATATATTTGAGAATCACTAAACATACCTTCAGACGAAGTTTTGTTTAGATAAAACATAAATGTATGAAAGGAATATGCTATTATGTTTGTAATAGCGGTAATATTAGAACCTTCTAGATATTGATCAGTAAACAAACCGCTTTGTGTTAAACGGTTACGCATGAAATCTCTAAGATTGGTCGCGTCAAACGCAATATATTCGTTTGGCTGTATATTTAATGCTGATGCGTCTGTGTATGTAGTTGACATCTTTAGGAAAGAGTGTAGCCTGTTTTATTTAAAACTCCAGGAATTCTGACATTCTTGTTGTTTAAGTAAGGCATAGTTATATTTAAGTCGATGTAATAGGTTTGCTCGTCTACATTAAAGTTAATGTTTATATTTTGTACGGTAACACGAGGCTCATATACTGTTAAACCGTTAAGTATTGCCTTGCCTATAAGATTGCCAGTTGATTGGGATACAGGTTCAAACAAATACTGGGTAAGGTTTAAACCGTATAATGGATTTAATAAGTTTTGACCTGGTAAAGTATTGAACAGAGAATTAATCGAATTTTTTATAGCCGCTTCGTCATAATCTGTTGTTATATCCTTAACAATAGGATTACTAAAGTCTAAATGTAAATCCGAGTAAGTATAGTTATTGGTTATAACAGTAGCTCGTTGTAAACCTGTAAAACTTAAGGATGGCATTGTAAAATACTTAGGGAAGGAGTAAGTAATATCATTATATGAAAAACAGTAAGTTTAACTCTTTATTCCAGGAAGCCTACTCGCGTTACACAAAAGGTAACGGTTTTTTAGTAGGTGATGTCGTTAAATTAAAATCCGGCTACGAGAATCTAGAGAGTTATAAAAAATTAGGTGAAAACGTTAAACAACGTATTAAAGATATAATCAGCACCGGTAACAATATCCGTGTAGGTAAACTACACAATACAGATGTTGCTGCTAGATATAGCGCAGACAATACAGATAGCGCACAAGCTAACCTTGCTGATTGTTACGAAGAAGCTTCTCCAGGTTTCTGGCGCAACTTAATTACTATTCCAGTTGAATGTTTAGAAGAAATTAATACTGGTGCCAATTTAGCCCCTGTTCCAGAAGGACAAAGAGACACTAAGGAACGTGTTGCCGGGCCTGAAAAAGTAGGCAAACATAAATGGCATAAAGGTAAAGCTATAAACGATCAAAACGAACTCGGTAAAAAACAAAACTGGGTTAAAGGCGGCGACTATAAATTAGGAGAAAAGAATACTGAGCTTCCTCATTCAAACAAATACAATGATGAATTGCCTCCTAAAGTAAAAGATTTAAAGAAAGTAAAAGAGTTAAAAGAATCTGCTACAAAACTATCTGAGAATGCTTTAGACAGTCTTTACATTAAAATTCTCAATGAAGATGTGGGCGCAGAAGGTCAAAGTGCCAATGGCTCTCTTGATAGTGGTGACCAGTTAGCTGGTAACCCTCAAATGCAATCTGAAGAACGAAAAGGTGTAATAATTAATGGTAAAGAAGTTGATATGAATACTATAGAAATAGATGATATCGACATGCACGATTACCCTGACTTTTCAGATGCTTTTGTTTCGAAAGCACAATTTGTTGATGGTACACCACTAACTGATGATGAATTAGAGGAACTACAAAATAATGTCGATGTTAACAGTTTAGCACATGATACATTACATGAAACGAAACCGTCTTCTGTTGAAGAGAAGGTTTGCCCTATTTGTGGTAAAGATGTATGTATGTGCAAAAAAGAAGAATCAATATCTCAAGATATTAGCTTCAAAGGTCCAAAAACATACCTACCAGGGGGCGACGTAAACGATCCTGCTTCAGCTATTAAAGCTTCTAAAATCTCACACCACGGAAGCTAAAGCAATAAGACAGGAGAAGAAATTAATCTCTTGATCCATTACTAAAGCACTTCGATAAAGATATTCAGAGACTTGCAGCAATGCAAGTCTTTTTTTATCTTCTGGAATAGAGCTCTTATACACTGCATTAAACAAGTCTTTCATTAACTTAGGATAATCGTTTCCAAAGGTTTGTTCCGACTCTATAACGAATTTACGTATAGACGTAAGGTCTTCTTTGTTCACGGTTTTATCCAGGATCTCTTGTGCGAATCCCTCATTATTAATTGTACTGCTAATAGACAATACACCATCAACGACACTACGTTGAATATAGTTAATAATTCTTCGTAAATCCGGATAGTGATAACGAATAACCTCTTTGATCTTCTCTATTTGTTCTTTATCTACCTGTATCTTTTCCTGACGGAGAATGAAACCTATTCGTTTAGCATATTCTCCAATAGGAGGAGTAAAATCAGTGAAAACTTGGCATCGAGACTGAATCGGTTGGATAATACGAT
>Ga0007857_1000420_pt1 | contig 12681 bp, 16 predicted proteins | sample CryBogCBH10Oct08_FD_71210 | JGI IMG/M metagenome (GOLD analysis project Ga0007857, IMG submission 71210) | Freshwater microbial communities from Crystal Bog, Wisconsin, USA - CBH10Oct08 | ecosystem: Environmental > Aquatic > Freshwater > Lake | place: Crystal Bog, Wisconsin, USA | collected... | reverse complement strand
CCCCGGAGGCCCGGAAGGAGGAGGTCTTTAATGGCAGAGAGATTAACAGCCATTGGTCCTTACTCCTTATTAGACGCCCTGGAAGTTGCGCGTTACGACGTTGTTGAACATGACAACGGCCTGATCATAAGCCTGTCCGTTCGACAGCGTGCCCTGCACACCAGGAGGGTTGTTGATGATAGAAACAATCTTAAACGGATTGTTTTGGAGGTAGCTGCTCGTGTTAATTGTCGTCGTATCAAGATACGCAGTCGACAATCCATTAGCCGTGTTGCCGGTGCTGTTGGTGCCAGCGCCAGTGCCAATGTTGTAGTAGGCAAAGCCAATCGTGGAATTTACGTCGGCAAGCGCCAAGCCAGTTGCGTCTGACTGAACGACAAACTTAGCGTTAGGATCGTTGACGATGTAGCCTTCAACAGTCTGCGTTGAAGCGACGTCGCTGCCAACCCAGAAGTTCGACCACACGGTGCGCTTCTGAGACACTGACAGGTATTTGCAGCCAACAAAGATGCCGGCAATGCCAAGGGCGACTGGTGTAGCACCCGTAGCAGCAGCCTGTGCGACAGAGCCGTCGGCCTGCCACGTTACTGGGTCGCCAAAAAAGATATTGGTCGCATTGTAGTCAATAAGGACAGCGACTTGCTCATATGTCGGAGCAGAGCCGTTACCCTGATACTGACGAAATCCAAAGGGGCTGTTGGTGTTCGCCACGATGGTTCTCCCTTTTACAGGAGTTCCTTCATCGCGCACCGGGGCGATATACGGAACAAAAAAAAGTTAATGCCTCACGCCGAGGAGGCTCAGGCCATTTTTCAGGCTTAACATTATTATATATAAAATGATGGTAAACGTAAAGAGACCCCATTTAGGGGCCTCTATTGTCTTTATATCATTAATCCCTCGGCACAGGCATGGGCTCATATGACTTATTAATTTGAGGCCTAACCTTTGCGTGGTCTCGCGTCAATGTGCCATCTGGCGTGCCAGATAATTGCTCTTCCTTCGCCCGAACCTGCATTCTCGCCTTACGGATTTCTGCGGCCTTACGCTCGTCAATAATCTCCGTTGGGCACTCCATCAGAATGTTACCCTTGCGCGTGATAACACCGCTGTTTGTGTCGTGTGGCATCATTTCGGGGTGGCGGCTCGTTGGAACCGCTGTCCACCCAGAACGCGCAAGTTGAACTTGATACGCGGGGTCTTCGGCGCCATACACCGTGTGACGACGCCACATATACGTCCAGCCTTCAGGAATAATGCCTGGGTCGACATAAAACTCATCAGTCCCGTCAACAACCTCTCCAAGGTGTTCACGCAATTCAGCCGCACGTTGGCGAGCTCTCTCACGCGGGTCTGCGTCACGAATAGGTGGCCTCAGTGAAGAAACAACTTCAACTGGAGCCGTCTCTTCAACGACATCTGTTACATCGTCTTGAAGAACTGGCTCTGATTTGCTCTTCTGGAAAAGGCCCTTTGGCCGTCCGCGTCTAATATTAGATTCCATAATTATTGCCTTCCCATCTTGCCTTCATTGCGAAGGGCGATCATGTTTTTCGCGTATTCAGCCTCAGTCATCCCCATCATCTTTGCCGTGTCGGCCTGCTCCCTCGAAAGACGAATGACATTTGGTCTTTGATTGCCCCTAGAAACAGGAGCAGCAGGAGGAGGAACTTGACGGCGCGGAGAAGGAGCGGCGGCCTCAGACACAGGGTCAGTGTCGTCGCTTTTATTAAGGCCGAGGCGGTTCTCAATAAAAGAAAAATACTCGTCGCTATCGGGCGCAATGCCGTCATCAACAGCGTCCTCATGCGCCCTATACATGCGACGAATGGATCTTTCATCACGCAGGCTATCCCGATTTTCACGCAACCACGAAGCAGAACGTGGCGAAACATTCTGCGCCATTTGATCAATCGGGTCTACATAACGTGGCTGTTCAACTATTTTAGGCTGTTCACCGTCTTCAGTGTCTTTCATCTGACGCTTCATAGCCTTCTTGCCCTCTTTGAGGCGCTCAAGCTGACTATTATTCATAGAAATGGCTGAAACAATCTCCGCGGCCTTTGCAGAATCGCCAACACTAATGGCTTCAGCGTAGGCATTCTGAAGCGCCTTGTCTCTTTCCTTCACTGTCTCAATTGCATTGACGACAAGCTGGTATTGAGACTCAGACTTGTCCCCTTCAGCCCTTTCGGCACGCTCTCTGGCCGCCATAGCCTGCCGCTCGGCCTCTTCGGCGCGGCGCTTTTCTATCTCAAGGCGTCTTTTTAGCTCTTTAATTCCCTCTTCCGCCGAAAATTCTTTCTTTTCTTCGGCCTTTACATGCTTTTCATCGTTTTTTTCGACTTCAACAATTGGTTCGTCGTTCTTTTTTTCCTCTTTAGGGTCATCAAGAACAACTTCAACGTGATCATTTTCATCAGACATATAAATATCTCCTACCAAATCTGGTCTGGCGCCTGAATACGCGCCTTTACCTGTGTATCAGACAAAATTCGGCACAAAACGCCATTAACAGTCGCGCTCCAACCATCAGACGGACGAAAAACCACCCAGTCGTGATTATTAAACGAGACACCTTCAAACCATTCGCCAGTTTCGTCATTAAAGGCAGACGGCCCCATCTTTAAAATAAGCCCGACCTTTGACTGAAATCGGTCTTCGTCACGATATTTATCGCTCAAATATAGACCGCTCTTAGTCTTCTCAGGCCTAATATAGACGCCAACAAGAATTTGATTGTTGAAAATCTCAATGTCAGAGATATCGCCAATTTCATCTATTAACTTACCCTTTGGATCGTCTCCATGATCCATCTGCAATTGCTTCATTGTGCTTCCCTTCCATGAATATTACTGTCCGCCTCGTCCATGTATTCAATAGCCAAGCGCAGACCAGCAATTTTACCGCTAATGAAGCGGTATTCGTCAAAATCTTCAACCATTCCAAAGGACATGTTTTCTTTTAATCTCTCAATTTCAACATCTATCAATCGTCTTAGCTCTCTCTCAAAGAGCTGTGATACCGTAAATGTTCCCATGACCAGCTTCCACTCTGGCTTGCCTATGATTCTGCGAAAATCGGCAAGGTTTTTTCGCAGCCTTCCTCTTATAAGTGGGGGCGACTCTGAGGAAGGGGAAGAGCCGCCCCCGTCACAGCAATTACTTGCCGCGAACCTTCCCGCCAGCTCTGCGGGCAGGCGCATCCTTGTGTAGCTTTGCAATGTCCGTCTTTTGGAGGCGACCCTCACCAGAACCGGCGCCAGCTTCCATGTCCTTATATGACTTGGCGACTTTGGTAATACGGCCACCAGCCTTTCTTGCAGGCATCGGCACATTAGGTCCGGCGCCCACTCCCATGTCGGCTGGCATAGGAGCAGCCGCGGCGACAGGGAAATTTGGTAGCATCTTAGGCGCAATTGGAGGCGCAATTGGAGCAGAACCCAATCCCTTCGGCATCGTGTTGATGTCGATATGAATGTCTGTCTTGCCAGTCTTGCCGCCCTTGGCGTGTTTCATGCGCTTTAATGTCTCAGCGAGACGGGCGCGCTTGCCAAGCTTGCCACCCTTTTCGGCTGCCTTCTCAAGTTTCTTGGCAGGGATCTTTTCTCCGGCAGGGACGCCAAGTTGTTTATGCAACGCGCCCTTGTGTTTAATGGCCTTCTGAATCCACTTCTCCCCGGCCTTGCCGCCATCCTTACGGCCAAAGCGTGAGGCGCGCATGTCTGCGTCAGTATAGCTTTCTTCGCGGCGCAGTTGAGAAGGAGAAACCTGGGCCCTTGAGCTGTCTGAAGCAGAAGGCATAACCTTCAGGCCCTTCATGCGGACTTCTGAACCAATAGCCTCCTCTGGGCTTGGCAGGACGCGCTCCCCGTCGGCGTGCTTTGAGCGAACCTTGCCGCCCTTCTTATAATGCTCAGTCTTAGCGCGAACTGGCGTAATCTTTTCAGTGCCAATGCGGTCCTTTGTGTCTTTCTTAGACGCGGCGCTGGATAGGACTTTGCCGCCTTCGGCCTTCTTAATTTTACCGCCCCAGCAAGCCTTAGCCTTGCCGCCCTTCTTGAGGCCGCCAACGTGCTTTACGCCCTCGCGGTCTTTATTGGCCTCTTTCATATTCTTATTGGCCATGCCAATGCCAATTTCTTTTTCAACTTTGCCGCCGTCTTTGCGAGCAACGCGACCGCCCTTATTGTATTGGCGTGGCGAAATCGGGCGCATCCCTGTCTTTGCCTCACCATTCATGGGTTCAGCTGGCGACCAGTCGGAACTGTCAACGCGCTGGTCTTTTGCGTAGCTGCCTGGGTTGGCGAGAGACTTGGCCTTTGCCTTCATCTTTTCGCGTGATTTTTTGGCTAGTTCATACATTATTTCTCTCCGGCCGGATTAAACGGGGCGTCCCCCGCCGCAGTTATTTGCGGTGTTTGGATAATACCTCAAGTGCGTTGTCTACGATAGATGAAGATCCCTCTAAATGAGATTCTCTTCCATTAGCAGATTTACGGATATGATGAGGAACATCTGTTTCTTGCTCATGAGAAAGCTCTTTTGGAGGCTCCCCCATGAAAGCTAAATCAAGATAATTTTCTCTTGTAACCGGAATGCCCAATCTGTTCATTAATCTTGAAAGAGCATTATTTTCAGTGCCATTCGGGCGCATTAATTCCTCCTGCAAAATCTAATATTTGTTGTCGCGCTTCATTTTTTGTCAGCCTACCTTCGGCATATTGTTTCCAAATAGAATTAATAACTTTATTATTAGCGGGATTTTTAAACACATCTGGGAATAACCCACGCACGCCTTCCCAAGTTATAGACTGCATTTGCCTTGGTAGAATACCTCTTTCTTTAGCCGCTCGTCTATAGGCTTCTGCATAAAGAGGGTATGTTCCTTGAATGCCGCTAGCCGCCGACCCGGCTACACCTGGCATACCTTTTCCAGCGTAATTTGCAAAATTATGAGCGACCTCTAAATCATTCCCCGATAATGGCCTTAATAATCCAGCAGCAACTGCATGAGTATCAATGGTAACATCTCCACGAGGAGAATTAGGAGCCAAAAGATTATTGTAAAAACTTCTTACCTTATGTTTTTCTCCCATGAGGCCATTTAAATTTTCCATGCCACCGCCGGATTCTATTGCTCTAATAGCTTTCGCTATTTCTGTAAGAGATCCCCAACCTGCTTTAGACCGAGAACCATTAGCATTAGTGGCAAATTCTCCAAGCGTTCCTTCTGGATGGACTAATTGATAGTGAGGGGCGCGTTCTGTTTGGTCATGTAGTCTTGTCCACATAGCTTTTAAAATTGCTTTTTCATCATCTGGTAAATCCATTTTATGGATATCGCCTAAAGATTTACCTCTAATTAGGGAAAACATTGGCTGATATTTATCTTTATTTAATGAAGGCGTATCAAGGAAAAATTTCTCCATTTTTGGAGTCATTGTATATCCATGATAAAAATTATCGCCGCGACCTTTAATCGTATCTAAAACACGATCAGCCAATGATACGTTTTGGAACCAATCTTTTTGTGGGGATAATGCGGCAAGAGCACCAGCCGCGGAGGATTCAGATATTCCGTATTTTTTTGCCCAATCTTTTACAATTTTATTTCCGCCATCATACCAAAGAGAACTTCTTCCTCTAATGTTTTCTGGTATCTGATCGTGCAACCATAAAAGATTATCTTTAACATGATCTATAAAATGTTCCGCCGCTTCTTCGTGGCTCATATCCTTAACACCCTCATGAGCATGAGGGTAATCTCTTGTGACGCCAACATTCTTTTCAAATAATGGGTCAGTGGCTTTCATAGATTCATAATCTACAATCTTTGGTCCACCTGCCACATCCATTTCAATACCCTTGGCACCAGTAGGCAAACGAGAGTCAATTTCATGAGGATGAGATTCAATTTCTGAAAGTCCTTTAGCTTCCTTTGAAAGTTTTGAAGGACGCAATCCTTTAGCAACTTTAACAGCCTCTTCTACAGGACCAAAAGCAGGAACTGCGCCTAATGCAGCCAAGGCCATTCCGCCGTAGTCTCCACCTTCCCCAGCGCGCTTGGCTTCTTCAGCCGCCATCACGTTGCCAAGACCGGGCGTAAAGCCAGCAAGCTCACTCACGCCCTCTGCAAAACGACGACGCTCAGGAGACGGGCGCTCGCTGCCAAGACCAGCAACGGCACCATAAATTTTTTCACCAATCGTTGGCTCATATGCCGTTAACGTAGCCTCACGACGTGGCTCAGGCAGGCTCTTGGCAGTCTCTAACGCTTGTCGGATGGACTCATTAGGATTCTGACGCGCAAACGTCGGTAGCTCTACTGGCGTCTCTTCAGGCGCAAATTGGACGTCGCCCTCGACCTCGCCGCCCCCTGCCTTGCCCGCCCGCCCAAGCAACGGCGCGACGGCAAAGCTCCAACTAATCAGTCGACGGAATGCCTCGTTGGGGTCGTCACTTTCAAGCGGCAATTTAACTGGACCGCCATAGGCGCGCTCCTTGCGCAATTCATTTTCAACCCTGCCAACGCCTGAGCCATTCTTTGACACAGCGTGAATGCCTTTCATCTTTTTCAAGCCACTCTCCCTGTAGTCAATGACTGGCACTTCCTTAATGCCAAGTTCTTCAGCCGCAGTAGCCCTGTGGCGCCCGTCAGCCTGATTATTCCCAAGAAGCTTTAAAGCTTTAAACTTTTCACCCTTTTTGATCTTCCCCTTAAAGGCGTCAATTAGTAGGCGATCCTCTTTAGTTTTTGGTATTCGGTTGGCGTGCTCAAGAAATTCTTTTGGAGACATCACGGCGACATTGCCCGTGCCATTGCCAGGCCTGAGAGCCGCCTCAAGTTTCCTTGACGGCTTTAGTGGATAGTCGAGGCCCTTGATTGTCTTCTTGCTCATCACTCATTCTCTATGGGCGGCTCATTTGATTCCAAACGCTGCAACATCTCAGGGGTTAAAAACTTATCAATCACCTGGAGTGTATTAGGGTTCTTGGCAATGTCAGCCGCAAGCTTTACAGCCGCCAACCTCTCCGAGCTCTCCCTGTCGCGCTGTCTATTGGCAGCCTCAAAACGGTCGTCTTGGTTTTTTAAAAGGGCCTCATGCATACGCGCCTCAGTCGCGTCCCGCTCAGTCTGAGCGCCGATCAGCGCCTCACGCATTTTGGCTTCAATGTCCATTTGCTTAATCTGAGCGTCCATTTGCTTTTGCCGCATGTCTTGCTGCTTCAGCTCAAGGTCAATCAATTTATTCTGATCAAGTGGCGCGCCCTGCTGTCCGTCGCCTCCTTGGATCTTGTGTTGCGTCTCAGCAACCTTAGCCTGCGCCAACATCGTGTCGGCGTCAGCTTTTTGCTTTTGTATTTGTATCTCTGCCATTCTGGCCTGTGCCTCTGGCGGCACCGTCGGCTGACCAGCATTCGACGCAAGGAACTGCTCAGGGTTGCTCCAGCCAATGGCCTTTAGCGCCGCCGTATCAATCGCCAGCGCGTCATACATTGACGGGTTCTGCGCCTGTAATTGCTTAAGCGCCACAACTTTCATGAGGCGCTGCATCTGGCTCGCCGTGTTTGGGTCGGCCTGCGGGACGAGCTCGTGATCATTAATTGCTGCAAGGAAAATCTGCTCATTCCATTGGGCAGACGTCACTTTCAATTTCTTCGTAAAACTGTCCGGGTGTTCTCGAAAACACTCGACTAATAACTTGAACTCCTCGGCCTGCGCCGAATGTAGGCGCTTGTGGACGGAGTTCATCAACTTCGTCGCCTGATCGATAAGCGCCAGCGTCGTCCCAACTGGTGCGTCCTGACGGCCCTCTCCAACTTGAAGCTCCGCCGTCATGCCGACGCGCTGCCCCGTCTCCACCATGCTGGTGACAAGGTTCATGAGCGCCTGCCCCGGTTCCTTGTATGGCAGGGGCATGATCGCTTGATTCAGCGGCAAGCCGCCCGTCTTCACTAACGCCCCGCCACCAGGCGGCACGCGAAATATGTTCGTGTTTTGGCGTGCGCCGGTGTCGGCCATTAGGAAGCCGGGGAAGTTTGCATACATTCCCGCGTCTAACATTTCTCGCCATGCGGCAGTTACAGCATTAGTAGTGTTGCCGAGTATATGGAGTAGGCCAAGATCGTAGAAGCCCATTCCAGGAACAAACGTATATTTGACAAAAGTCTGTCTAGCTTCTGGAAGTTCATCGCCCTCTTCGCCCGTTGGTTCATTATAGTTACGAACAATGGACAGTATCTCACGCGATGATACATCAATTGTGACGCGATAGGGAATTTCTAATCCAGTCTCGCGGCCCTTATATTTATGCTCAAAGCCACGAATGTCTAACTCGCAATAGACTTCATAAATTTCTCTGTCACGGTCTTCAGGATCAAGCGTCGATATCTGAATGCCTTGCTGTTCATACTTTGCGCGTTGCGCCGCGTCGGGGTCTTCAAAGCCAGGCGTCGCCAGCGGGATGTCACGATAGACGCCAAGGATCTGTAAACGCTTAACCGTAGACGGCCGCATCATGACGCGGTGCGTTACGCGCTTGGCGTCCTGCAGTGTCGTAGCAGCATTGTTAACAATGAGGTCGTCCGCGTCCACTGACTCCGAGACAGGGCGCCCCCTGAGCGGACAGAAATAGACTTTTTTAAATGAGGTCCCGCCAAACCCAAGCATGAACAACATTCTGTCTGTATCAGGATAATACTCTTTAGCGACAGCGGTGAGGTAGTGATTGAGGTCTTTTTCGAGGGCGTCTGCGATGTTGTCTTCTTGGACGGTGGCCATGTAATTATCATTGCGCACCTTTACGGGGCCGTCAGTGGGTAGAAGCTCAGACCTTGCATTAGCCTGAAAGCGAAGAACCGCCTCAAGCAAGAGCGGGTGTCTCACCTTGGACATGCCGTCAACTGGCGCACCGTCACTGGCGCCTTGAAGACCAGGTATCTCTACTTTCAGCCCCAGCAACTTGATGCCCTGCGCCCTGTCCTCAATCCAGTCTGTGCGGCTTTGAATGTCGTCACGCACGCCAGTGAGTAGGTCTTCGGTTATTCTACTGAGCTCCATGTCGTCGATGTCGTCGACGAGGTTGTCAAAAAAGCCGGGGGGATTTCTGCTTGGCTCGTCGACGAGAGACTTTCCGTCGAGAGACACTGTGATTGATCCGTCGTCGTGTTCGATCTTTAGGATGGCATTATTGTCGTCACGCACGTTATTGTCTGCGCCTTCAACGACTTCGACACTGACGTCTTCGTCGTTTTGGTCCATTGGCGCCAATCCGGCTGCGACTTGACGGAGGTTATGGACGAGGCCTGGCACAATAGGCATAAGTTATTCCTTGCTCTCTAAAAGCTTTGATATCTCATCAACAAAACGGTCAAGACCTTCTCTAGCCGCGAGATTATCATCTTTTGCGGAGATTTCATATATGCGGACATAATCATGTGGCTGGCGGCCCCACACTTCCACGCGGAACTTACCCAAGCCCTGACCGTGCGCGGGAGGGGCGTCAATAACGTCGACCACTGCGCTGCAATAAATCATTTTATTTTCCTTATTATACTGGATACAGAGGCTCTGGCGGGGCGCCGGAGTGCTCCATGTCACGCTCAATCTGCGAGACGTGCTCTATCTGCCGGGTGAGTAAGCCAGCCTTGCGGAGATAGGTCAAGGCCATCGAAACCGTATCGGTCAAGTCGTCGTGGCGGCCCTTTGGGAACACCGCGACTTCATTAATAACCATGTCAGCCCAGCTCGTATTTGGGGCGTAAACAATCCCGTCAGTAAATATGTGCTGGACTGCGTAGAGGCGAGACAATTTGTCGACGCCCTTTGGGTCTATCAACTGAACGCCCCAGTCTTCGTGGCTGTATAGGCGCTGCATTTCTTGCGCGATGTTGGGGCCGTTGGCCTTGTTCTCGATAATCAATCTGTCGACGCGGTAGTCGGACATTGTCTCGCTGATGCGCTCGACGAGCTCATAGAACTCCAGGCGCTCCGCCCAGGCGTAGATGAGCATGACGCTATTTTTGCCCATGTTGTATAGGCGCTTTTTATCCCACTCAATGACGCCCTCTGACGTGATCGTTCTGGTTGGTATCGCAGTTTGGTCGCCGCCGGCCCACACGCCCCACACCGTCATGGCGCTTGGGTCGTTCTCTGATTTAGTTGTGAAGGCTCCGTCGACTGCCGCCACGATGTAATCAAACTGGGGATAGGTTGGCGACTCCCAACTGCGCTGCCACCAATCGGCCTGTATGACGCCGCCGCCGCGAGGGATCGGCATCTGTTGGAACTGTGCCGCGGCGGCCCACTTGCCCATAATTTCTTCGTCGCGCTCAACGACCTCTTCTGGAAATCTATCCGGGAATAGCAGCTCTCCTTCTTCACTGCGCGGGTCTTCAAGTCCCAGTAGCGTCGGCTCAGAGCGTGAGGGGTCATAGCGCATTGGCAGACAGATAAAGTCGTATGGTAGTTTACGCTCCAACACCGAGCCAATAATGTCGTCGTCCGCCAGGCGCTGTTGGATGATAACAATGGACGACTTCTTAGGATTAACGAGACGAGTTGGGATCGCCTCAAAAAACTGCTGGTTTGTCGCCTGCTTGATCTGAACTGAGGCGGCGTCTGCGACCGACATCATGTCGTCGACGATGATTCTATCTGCACGGGCGCCGGTGATTGAGTTTGCCGCGCAGCACTGCCTGAAGCCGCCGCCCTCGAACTCGAACTTCTGTTTTTGGTTTTGATCTTTAGCGATCTTCACCCACGGAAATCGCTGTTGATACCACTCGCTCTCTACGAGGCGGCGCATTTTGAGTCCGTCGCGTATTGCTAGGTCTTGTGAGTGCGAGACGCAGATGTAGCGCATGTGCGTCATTTTCATCGGCCCGACTTCCCACGCCGGCCAGAAGACGTTCATGAGTAGAGACTTCATACAACCAGGCGGCACCGCCACCATGAGACGATTGTATGGAGATCCGTCGTCGAGCTCTACGCCGTCGGTTATTGCTTGCAGGTGTTCAGCGATGAAGTCTATGTGCCAGTTGTGGGTGTAGTCGCTGCCTGGTTCAATGACGTGCCACGCCTGTCTAATGAACTCGGCTAAACTGTCGCGGCACTCAAGATAGCTGATGTTTAGTAGTGCTTGCTCGGCGTCGAAACGCTTGCCGAACATGTCGACGATTTTACCCATATCAATGAACCGTTCCCCGCGTCCATATTGTGGCGCCCATTGATTCGGCTGCGTCGATTGCTTGTCCAGTTACATTGCAAAATATTTTGTATGATTCGTCTGCGTCTTTAGCTGAACTGATTGCATTGCACAGCAAGAACGCCGTGCAAGACGACAACACCATCAACGCCTCGTGCGCGTCGTTCAATCCCTGCAACGTGTTTAATATATTTTGAATGGCATCAATTGTTGGCTGCATGTCATGTGACGTTGGCTCAACATTCATTTCTTTTCCAATGCCAGCAAGAGTGCCTGCTTAATCACGTCGCGGTCTTCTGGTTCAAGAGTTGACGCATCAAACGCAACAACTGATTCGGTTTTAATCGCGCCGCCGTCGGCGCCAGTATGTTCGACCATCTGCTTTTCGCTATATTTTTTTGGAGCAAGACGCGCCGCGTGCCACTGCCAAGCCGCGAGTTTTACGCGGTCTGCGTTGGCCGTTTCATTGGTCGATTTTTCTGCCATGTCGAGGATCTTCCACGCAACATGATCTGCAAGTCCTTCTCTCGCTCGCGTGATGCGTGTTCCAAATTCTGGATAATCATCCATCCAACGATATACTGTTGTTCTTCCGGGCATTGTTTCATCATTACAAATTTGAACAATGTGCTCGCCGCCTATCATTCTTTCGTAGATAGTATTAGCAAGTTCCTCAGAATATTTTGTTGGCCTTCCAACTGGTCGTCCTGTCGGCTTCGTAGCCATCTCAATTACAATTCTCTGGTTGAACGAACGTGCATTCAGCGATGTAGCGCGCCGGAACTGAGCACCCAACAAGGAGCGCAGCCCCGAACAGCGCAAGGCTATATATGGCGGCCATCACTAAGAAACGCAACGTCTCAGCTTTCATTGGATTAGACCACAAGTTGATAACCGACATATGATAACACACTCCGATATGAATTTCACTCAGTCAAAGTCGTCCATGTCAACAGAATTATACGCCGGATCTATGGTTACAGATTTGATGGCGGCTACCGCAGCCCGCCCCAGCGGCAAGTCTGCCAACATACCAAGCGCGTCCATATATGTCGCAATGAGCTGCTGTTCCTCTTTAACCTTGCTGGCGTCCTGCTTTCTGATGGCGATTATTTTCTTAATGATCTTTGGATCGAAGCCCGTCCCCTTTGCCTCGGCGTAGACTTCCTTGATGTCCTCGGCAATATTATACTTTTCTTCTTCGAGATGTTCGATCCGGCTGACGATTGCTTGGAGCTGATTGTTTGTAGTCATTCATCCATTCCTCTATGTAGACAAGTAAGTGGTCTGCCTGGTGCCAGCAATGGTCGCAGATTTCTTTGCAGGGCTCTTGCGGCTCTTGCGGGTTTAGACTGCCGTATTCATCTCGATATCTATTAATACTAATCTCAAACGAACACAGCCCACGCGCAAGAGTATTCCGCAATTCTGTAGGCATTGTCAAATCCCCTTCCAAGCCACCCTAAAATATT
>Ga0007857_1000412_pt1 | contig 12815 bp, 8 predicted proteins | sample CryBogCBH10Oct08_FD_71210 | JGI IMG/M metagenome (GOLD analysis project Ga0007857, IMG submission 71210) | Freshwater microbial communities from Crystal Bog, Wisconsin, USA - CBH10Oct08 | ecosystem: Environmental > Aquatic > Freshwater > Lake | place: Crystal Bog, Wisconsin, USA | collected... | reverse complement strand
GAAGCGTCAGGAATTGTATATTCCTGATTAGCGGTTAAGTACAATTAATAAAAAAAAGAGCGACTTCGTCGCTCAGGGGTAGCTACGTCCTGAATTCGTAATTACTTACTAGGCAAGATTTTTGAAAAAATTGAGAAATTTCTTGCGTAAAGAGATCATCTGAGATGCAGTCTCCCGAAGAGTCTATAATATCATTAATTGATTTATCCTCAACGCGAGTATGCCTGAGCATATAAATTAAATCTTCTACCGGATAAAAATTAAAATGAAAAGAAATGTTGGACTGCCTGTTCCCTGAAATGAAATGTTTCAATAAAACACACTTAACAAGCCTAATATCAAAAATCATATCTATTAATTTTTGCTTGTCTCCAAGAAACGGTAATTTTTCTTTAGGTTTAAATCGCAACGAATCTCTTAGCAAATTTTCTAATAATTTAGCTGAATCATGAGCACTCGGATCCCTATAGACAACAGAAACGTAATATAGACCACCTAGAAGCATATCAAAAAAATGCTTAAAATCACAATCCCCATTTTTTAACCCTGAATGCCACTCTCATCAGCAACGAAGGATCCAATACCAAAAAGTCTATCCATAAAAGTTTCTGATACTTGATGAGGATCTAAATCGGGAGGTCTGGGAAAATTCGTCTTTACACCATCGTAGATAAAAAATGCTGAAATAAGATAAACTCCCCACTCGGACACTGGCCCCTCAGAAGAGGAAGTCAATAAAAATGAAGTGCATGCATCTTTTTTTAGTAATTCTATCACTGAAGGATAATGAAAATCACTTTTCGATTTCTGATATTTCCGAAAACCTAATTGTCCATATTTACGAAAATCAGAACAGTAGTTCAAAGAAAATTCATTTCTCAAAAACTGCACTTCATCTTCAGTAAGATGACCTAAAATAGTCGTACACACAGAAGTGTGCCATTCTGAAGGAAGTGCACGCTCTAAAACATCTAACCCAATAAAACAATACTGAAATCCGATATTTTTTAATTCATTTTGAGCAACAAAATTTTTAAAAATATTCGATTGAGAAAGACCTCGAGCTTGAACTTCTTCCATTAATCTAACTTTATCTCCTCGAAACGCTAACATACGCGGCAAAGTCGAATAAGGAAAATAACGCTGTATTTGAGATGACTGATCTGCTAATGCTTGAGGATGATTAATAAAAATACTTGCAATAACCGAGTAAAATCCTCTTTCTTCTTGGCCATCATCTACATCCCCCATCAAAACTTCTCTGATAGGGGCCTCATTAGGAAACATCTCCATCAATCCCAAAACAATCACCTCAAAAGGTAATCCCTTGATCCGATGGTAGCTTATGATGTCCCTGAGTTTATCCACCTGACCAAGATACAAACTCTCAATTTTATTTAATAAAATCGATCGATTCGCCAATGGTTCATCAACAATATCGTTAACAAACTCGATACTGAAATCGTTTTCATATAGCATGTTCTTGATATCTTCTGGATTTTAAAAATTGAAATAAAATTAAATATAATTTTGATTATTTCCTAAAATGAAAAATCTGAATAAATCAGACTTGACAATGCCACCTTCAAAAATTAAATCTATCAATTTTTGTTTGTCCCCAAGAAATTGTAAAAATTCGTTGCGACCACAAACCAAACGATTTTTTTCGAGAATATAGAATGCTTTTTTTAAATCGGGGAGATAAAAATCCACTGCAGATCTCTGATTTCTAGTATTCCTTTTGTGAAATTCATCAGTTAAAAAACAGTAACAAAATACAATCCAGGATTTGTTTCTGGTGTATAATTTTTTAAATTCGCTTTTTTCAAAAATGCATCCAGCTAATTATTATTATTAAGCGCAAGAATTTTAGGAAAATCTCCGCCTGATTAATATTTCTATAAATCAGCCCCATATTTTTTGTAAAAAATTTCTAATAGAAGGAAATAATCCTGTTTTACAGGAAAAGCTTCGATGACATCATCAATGAAATACGGACTAAAACTTTTTGATTCATTATAATTTTTTTTTAATAAATCTTTAGAGAAGAGATTGAATTTAAACCCAATCTCTTATTTGGTTGGCAGCAATAAAATCACTAAAAAGCTCAGAATGAGTCACTGCTTTTTCTGAAATAATACGTATAAGCTCTAGCTTATGACTCTCATTCTCGGTCAGAAAATCCCTTCGACTTGTTTGCTTTGAACGAAATGCAAAATCTGACTTTGTAAAAAAACTAGCACGAGGAAAAATGACGATAAAAAATAATACAAGAAAAATACGCTTAAACATGTTATCATCTCATGGCTCCTAAAAGTAATCCACCCGCGAGGGCTTTACTCCTGCCCGCTATTTTTGTCAATTTTTTACTCAAAATTAAATAATTTAAACTGATTCGATCGCACCTGGATAAAATCTGATTTCTGGAATTGACTAAGAGGAACCTCCTGCTGATTCGACTGAAAACTCACAGAAGCCTTGCTTCAACCATGGTTCATTTTTTTTCGAAAAGACAATTGCTGCAACTAGCTTCTTGGTCTTTCTCAGATCATCCATGAGTCTCAGAAACCACGCAAAAGATTCCTGTATTTTTCAGATGATAAAAATCTTTGCTTAAATTGCTTTTTGTGATCCGCTCTAAAATGTCTCATCATCAACAGAACACTGAGTCATTCTTAAGTAAAAACGCCTCTTTGAATACCCTCACCTTCTTAAGGAATACATCAAAAAAATTGAACTATTTTTAATGCCTGAGACCATGCAACAAAAGCCTTCCCCATAAATTCCATAAGAATTTTTCTAGCCCAAAAACCATGAAGCTTCCTTGAAGAACCTTGCACCAGCAATCATGGGATCAACTTCGATCCATCCATGCGCCAGAGGCTTCATCTCTGATTTTAAAGTAGTGCTCTAGCACCCGTTAGAACTTAGGGTATTTTATTTCTTAAAAAAAGGGTCTTGAGCATGCAATGGATCAAAAAACTGATCTTGCATTTTTTTACCCAATATGATGGAAGAAAGAATCATCTCTGTACAATGCCCCTGCTTATAACACAATTGAATTTTTTGAATCCATTTTTTTTTCGGATCTACTTCAAAAGTCACCTGATTCAAAGACCCGAAATCCTGAGTCGTAAATGAAAAAACGGCAGGTGCTTTTTGCTTCAGAGATAGACCCATTGCAGAAAAATCTCCTCTGAGCAAGGCGTGTATTAATCGATCTGATGGACCAGAAGATTCTCGCTGCATCGACTCATACCGACCAGGAGCATCCATGGAACGGGTATAGAACCAAAAAACCTTACCATTTCCTACTAACAAATGAGATTCAGGAGATTGAGTTTCCCAACGAATTTTATTCGGCCGTTTGATCCAAACTTTACCTGTACTTTTTTTAGAAATTCCAGTGATCGGACTCACACTCGTTTGCACAAAATCTGCTTGAAAAGTACCAGAACTTGAGTAATTTTCAGAAACTTGCTGAAGCAAGGCGGGAAGCTTATGTACCTGAGCTTGCACAGGTGCTATGCATAAAAAAAACTCAATGCATCTGAATAGAAACCATTTTAGAAACACCGGGCTCCTCCATGGTAACACCGTACAAAGTATCATTGAGCTCCATTGTTTTTTTGTTATGCGTGATGAGAATAAACTGACTTTTTACAGACATTTCACGTAAAAGCGCATTGAACTTACCAATATTAGCATCATCTAAAGGAGCATCCACCTCATCCAGTACACAAAAAGGAGAAGGCTTCACCATAAAAATAGCAAAAATCAAAGAGACCGCGGTTAAAGCTTTCTCTCCTCCGGACAAAAGAGTAATATTAGCAACTTTCTTCCCAGGAGGTTGAGCCAAAATATCCACCCCTGCCTCCAAAATATCGCGACTTCCTTCAGGATAAACGAGCGATAACTTAGATTGCCCTCCACCAAAAATAATGGGAAATAAGCGCTCAAATCGATCTGAAATAGCTTCAAATGCTTTTTGAAACCTCTCCTCAGAAGTCTGATTGATATGCTCAATGGCATCTTGAAGATTTTTTAAGGAAGATTGCAAATCATCACGCTCACTGACTAAGTGATCGCATCTTTTTTTCAATGCCTCATACTCTTCAATCGCCATCATATTGACTTCTCCCAGCCTACGAAGACGATCGCGAAGCTTTTCTACTTCCTCCGTTAAGACAAGTTCCTCTTCAGCAGACCAAGAACCCAAATCCGTCTGTTCTTGATTCCAACAATCTGCTCCGTATTTTTCTTCAAGATTTAAGACTAAATGTTGGAGCTCTCCTAAAATTTTTTCAAGTTCAATGGCAATCTGATTGGACACAGAGGTCTGTTGATCTCTTTGCTGATGAAAAGATTTGCTATTCTCAAGTAACTCTTCCATCCTGTTTTGAGCCTGCTGCATGCGTTCTTTAACCTCTGAAAGCATTTCTCGAACGCTTCCTAATTCTAAAGTAAGACGCTCAATGGACTCCTGTAACTCAAATTCTCCCCCAGAAAATTCCTCCTGCTCCGAGGAAGCTTTGTGTAAAATGCGACTGATTTCTTCCATCCTCCTCGTGCGATCAGAAAGCATGCTTTTGGCAGCATCCCATTCACGATTGAGACCACGCACACGCTCTTGCAAAGAAGCTTCTTGAAGTTTTAATGCCTGAAGCTTCTCTTCTTCCAACTCAAACGCTATTTGCTGCTTGCTCAGTTCCTCTTGGCTCTCTTCTACAATACCCTGAAGTTCTAAATGGCCTGATACCAATTCCCTAAGTCTTTCCTCAAAATCCTCTTTCTCCTGCAAAGCCCGCTCTTGATCCAAACCGAGCTTGGAACTTTCCTGCTTTAAATACCCTTCACTTGCTCGCGCAGACTCAAGTGCCTTTTGAGTCTGATGGACATCCCGCTGCATTCCTGCCCTTTGCACTTCCAAATCTTGAATTTCAGTGGAAAGCGCTTGGACACGGATACGCATCTGAACTACCTTCTGCTTGATCCGAACGGCATCTTCCTCAATCAAAGCATGAGACTTTTCAGACTCAAGAACCTCTCCCTGAAGCTGCTGAATCGACCTCTTACGTTTTAAAATCCCCGTAGCCCCCGTCGTACTTAAGCTTCCTCCACGAACAACCCCATACTCATCACAAACAACCCCATCCTGACTTACCAAAGACCACCCTTGTAACCCCTTCAAAACCAAGGAACTCCAAGGACTCATACTTTTCACCAAACAAACTTTTTGAAACCAAGAAGATAAACTTGCCTCATGAACAGGCTCCACCTGAAGAAAAGCTTGCAAGGGCCCTAAGACCTCAAAACCATGCTGCTTTAAAAAAGATTCCACCTGATCAAACGAATGCTCAGACACACAAGCTGTCCGATCCGAAAATACAAACCCTACCCGACCTCTTTTTTCTTCCTTCAATTGGTCAAAGAACTTCCAAGGAACTTCCCCTGCCATCACCAGGTATTCAATTTTAGCTTCTAAAAAACTCTCCAAAATAGCTTCATACCCCGATTGAACTTGAACAAAATCAGTTAATGCAAAACAAGCCAAGCCGTCTCGGTGCGCCCATTCCAACACCTGCTTAGGTGCATCTGCCATCCCTTCATGAGCATGATCCATCTCTTCAAAGCTCTGGAGTTTAGATTTTAACTGAGTTAAGTTTTTTAAAGATTCTTGTTGCTGAGACTCCAACTCACTGAGTACCTGCTCTTGAGCTTGAAGGGCACTAGCTCCTTCTTTTTTCTCCTGCAAAAGAGCTTCATAAGTCTTCGTTAGCTTCTCTAAAACTCCCTGATGCTCTTCAAATTCCTTCTGAATCTCCTCAATTTTCAAGGTTTGAAGACTAATTTGCTCGGAAAGACGTTCTTGCTGCTGCTCTAAGCCTTCCACTTTACTCTCAACCCCTGCTATTTGAGATTTCAACCGAGCTTGAGTCTCAAGACTCTCTAAAAAACGACGCTGCTGAGCATCCAAAAAGGTACGCGTTTTCTGAACCTCTAAACGCGAAGCTTCGGAAGAAGTCCTCAGAAGCTTCAGCTGCTCACTTGCTTGCTCAAAATTCTCTTCGTTCTCTTGTACTTGCTTAGTTTTTAAATCGACCTCTTCCTGAAGAGACAAAATAGAACCCTGTAAATCTTTTTTTTCTTGATCTAAAGATTCAAGCTGTAACCCTAAATCCATCTGCCTTCTGCGAGAAAGCTCTAAAGCACTCTTTTTTTCCGCAAGAACTTCAGCCAGTTGCTGAATCTGCAATTGCAATGCTTCAGCATCCTTCGTATCCGTCACCAATAAAACCCGATCCGCCTCTAAGGTATTTTCTACCGTTTGTAAATGGGTTTTCAATGACAGCACATCGATTTCACACACCTCTTTTTTCTGACGCAATGCTTCACATTGCGACTGAAAAACCGCTCTCTTATGCCGTCCCCAAAGCATCTCTTTGTCAAAAAGCTCCGTCTTATGTTTTTGATAAAGCTTCGCTTTTTGAGCTTGTTTTTCTAAAGAAACTAAACTTTTTTCTATTTCTTGGATGATATCAGAAAGACGAGATAAATTAGACTCGGTCGCCTCCATCTTACGAAGCGATTCTTTCTTCCTCGCTTTATACTTAGCAATACCAGCTGCCTCCTCAATCAGAAGCCGTCTTTCCTCAGGCTTCGCATTGACCACTTTCCCAATCTGCCCCTGCTCAATGACCGAGTAACCCTTAGCACCCACTCCAGTATCCATGAAAAGTTCTTGAATATCTTTCAATCGGCTCAAAGCCCCATTGATAAAATACTCCCCCTCTCCGGAACGGTAAACTCGACGAGTGACTGAAATCTCCTTAGTCTTCACGACTGAAGGATCCGCAAGAGCCCCATCAACTACTTCCATTTCCATGACTAAAGTAGCCTCTGCCATACCCAAAGAGGAGTATTTAGCACTGCCGTTAAAAATCAAATCTTCGCTGCCACTACCACGCATGTGCTTGTAAGACTGCTCCCCCATGACCCAAAAGAAAGCGTCCACAATATTAGACTTTCCACAGCCATTCGGACCGACAATCCCCGTGATGCAATGGTCGAAGTGAATCACCGTCTTATCTTTGAAAGACTTAAACCCTTGTATTTCTAACCTTTTGATCTTCATGCAATGGTCCATATCCTAGCAAGCCCCCCTGAAAAGATCAATCCAGGAGCCATCTTTTCCCAAACGAATCACCACCTACGCTCCTTCTTATAAAACTAAAAAAATAGACTTTTAAAATAAACCAAAAAATCTTATCAGAGGATCTTCCCCAGCCCTAAGCACCCCTGAACGATCTCCACTCATGAAATTGTGATAAATGTAAAGACTGAGACCATCACCAAATTATGCCCACTGAAAAACCCAAAATTTTTTCACTTGCTCATTCAAATAGGAATCTTTTTTTTATGCGCATTGCTCAAAAGAAACCAAGGAATGATCCATGGACCATCAAACAACCGAAACCCTTCAGAAAAATCATCCTTCTTTGATTGCTTCGATCAACTATGCTTTTTTAAGATTTTCAGAGGGTAGTTTCATCTTTTTTTAAGAACTTTTCAAAAGAGTCATCAACGTTTCCATTCGGCTACAACCAAAAAAATCTTCTCCACCAATCGCTCAGACAGAAACAAAAAGCGCGAAGAAGAAAGGGATCCAAATGGCTTCAGTGCTCATTACTATCAAGCATACCACCCTTTCAAATGGATGAGGCTCTCCTTGATCTCTCAATCAGCTCTCAAGAACAAGAAAAACTTGGAATCGTAGTTTCTTTTATCCTAACTTCAGTTACTTTCTCTGAACAATGCTAGCTTGATGTACCCAGCATCACTGATCTGGTTTTGATCGATATAGACGTGGGTCGTCTTGGGCATTTTAAAAATCGAATTCAGCCCATCATCCCCAATTTCATTTTCTTTCAGATCTAACTCTCTGAGTTCTTGCATCCGAGTCATATGAGCCAATCCATCATTCCCGATATGATTACCAACAAGACGCAACTGCTCAAGCCCTTCCATCTGAGAAATGAAAAAAGTAGCATCGTCTCGGATATCATTGAAACTGAGATCCAAGTAAAGGAGCCTCTTACATTGAGCAATGTAGGATACCCCCACCGATCCGATTTGATTATTCGCTAAAACTAATTCTCTGAGTCTCTCCATCAGAGGAAGGAAAAAAGCACCATTATCTCCGATTTGATTTCCAGCAAGACTCAAGTGTGTGATTTTTCCCATTTGAGCAATATGTGCTACCCCTGCAGTTCTGATATGATTATAGCTAAGATTTAAAACACAAACATTCTCCATTTTAGAAATGCTAAAAACACCGTCGTCATCGATTTCATTGTTACTAAGATCCAAATAGACAAGAGTCTCCACCATAGAAATTCGAGCCGCACCATCAGAATGAATCGCGTTGCCTCTAAGCGATAAAAATTTGAGCTTATCAAGACGCAAAAGAAAAATTAAAAAATTATTAATGTCATCACCATTAATCATCTTGACTTCATTGAGAAAAAGCGTTTGAACGCTTTTAGGAATATTGAGAAAAAAATTAGGGCCAAGGCCTGATAGCAAAAAATCTATTTCTTGAATATTTTGAAAATAACTTTTTTTCAAAATATTTGAAAATAATTCATCAGTAATGATTTGACAGTGAAGAAGTAACTTAGAGCAGCTATTGTTCCCGAGTTTTAATGTGATGGCTCCTTCCATTTGAGCGATACATGCAATTCCAGTTTCTCGAATTTGATTACTCTGAAGATTTAATCTTGTAAGACCTTGCATGCCAGAAATACTCTTGGCACCATAGTCTTCAATATGATTGCCTTCTAAATCCAAATCTGTTATACCGTGCATTTGAGCAATATAGTAGGCGCCTATATCATCAATTGCATTAGCTTTTAAATACAATCCTCTAAGATTTTTCATTTCAGCAAGTATTGCAACGCCTGAAGTACCAATCTGATTTTCACTGAGATCTAAAATTTCAAGTCTCTGCATATCAACAAGAGAAGTAATCTCTTTGCTCGTGAGTTGATTATTGGAGAGTCTGAGTTTTTTTAGTCCCTGCATTTGAGAAATCAAAGAAATCTCATAAGAATTCATGCAATAATTTTGAATGCTTAATATTTTTAAATCATTAATACGGACAATCTTCCTTAAAAAATCACTGATGATCGGATTACCTTCATGGTCCGTCACTGAATCAAGAAACAATTCATTCAAACCTTGAGGAAGATGATCCAATAGCTCTGGATCAACTTCTGAGTGCGAAATTGCTAAGCACTTTATCTTTTCAAAACCCTCCCTTGGAAGCATGGCTGAGATTTCTTCATACGTAACGGTCGTTTCAAAAAAACTCAGCGATTCACTCTTATTTGAACAAGAGGCCTCATGATGCATAGCGATAGCCGTTGAAGAACAGTATAAAAAGCCCAACATCGCAAAAAAAATACGCCTAGTCACAAATCAACTGGTACTTGAAAAAGATTTTTGAGTCAATTTATTTGGTCATTTTTTTTACCGCCCTTAAAAAGGATCAATCAAATCAAATGACAATTAAGTCTATTGACTGAGCCATCAAGCGACAAAAACTTGAATCTTTCAAGCCCCATTCTGAAAAGCTTCTGTACTCCATACACCGCAGTGCATTCAAGAACTTATCTAATTACCCTATTCGATCCTTTTGAGGAAAAGATCAAACAGATCTAGAAATCAAGCCTTGCTAAATGCTCGATAGAACTTTTCGCTACTTGCTGACCCTCAACCATACTACATGACAAGAAGGAATCAGCAAGTCATCAACCCCAAAGCTTTTCTTATGCTTTTTACTCAAGCAGTCAGCCTTGCCTTTGACTCATTGTATCATCCTGAAATCTTTCATGATTTTAAAAATTATCGTAATGCCAAATTCTTCATGGCTTTGCCTCGTTGACTCATTATAGCTTCATCCTTTTGCTGTAGTCTCTAGCGAAGATTGCACTGCTGTACCATGATCACCATGAAACCTAATGCCATCATTGTCCTAAAAACTCCTATGCACACTCGTGATCTTCGCATAGAAGTAATAAAAAAAATCACAAATCTAATAGTTAATGCATTCAATGCAATCAAAGAGAAAACTGAAATACTTCATCAGTGTGTACATCGGTCCACTCCTATTGCCTGAAAGGTTTAAATCCATCCATAAAACATTCCTATCAGAGAGTGCCTGAGCTCCCTTATTGCCAATTCTATTTTTAGAAATATTTAAGTGAGTAAGATTTGTCATCTTAGAAATTGCGAAAGCTCCATCATCACCGATCTCATTACCTGAAAGATCCAACTGAATAAGATTACTCATTCCAGAAAGTTTAGAAACTCCCTGGTCACCTATTTTATTTTGAGAAAGCTTTAAATGTGTAAGATTTTCCATTTCAGAAATTACGACAACTTCGTTGTCAATGATATTATTTTTTGAAAGATCTAAATTGGTAATACTTTTCAATTTAGAAAGGCAGCGAATTGAATTAATATTAATATTATTTTCTGAAAGATTTAAATGAGTAATACTTGGTTTTTCCGAAGAATATTGATCGCCAAAAAAGTGGATATTATTTCTAGCAAGGTTTAAATGAGTGAGATTTTTCATTTTAGAAAATGCTTCATTTCGCAGATAATTGATATTATTTTCTGATAGATCTAACGAAACAAGATTACTGATTTTAAAAATTTCGCCAGCCTCTTCAGCATCAATTTCATTTCTTGAAAGATTTAAGTGAGTAAGCTTAGGCATTTTAGAAAGTGCTTGAATCATCTGAGGAGTAATAATAATAGAACAATTACGAAGATCTAACTTTTCTAAATTCTTAAATTTTTTTACAATTGTATTTATAAGCTTTTCATTAAATTCTCTTGCGTTAGTACCCAAAGGGTACTCGATACTATCAATAGATAATTCCGTAAGGGTCTCAGGAATTTGCTCCAACATTTTCAGATTAAAAGTTGAATTAACGATTTTTAGTTTTTTAATCTGTGAATAGCATCCATAATTATTATTTTTAGAAGAGAAACAATCATCAGAAATCTTTTTTCCTTTGATAATTAAAGGAATGTCTGAGCAGACAGAAATGGCGCAATCGATAGATTCGGGAGACTTTTTAAGCTTTACTACATTTAAAATCTCTAATGCTGGTAAAAAGCTAATAATATTTCTAAGAATGCAATGAGAAGAAATAGCATCAAATCCTTTTTTGTCCTCGTTTAAAACTGCATAAGAAAAACTAGTCTTTAGTGTAAATAGCAAAACAACTAAATAAATCATAACAATCAATGGTGCAAATAGTGCGCTCATTAATGATTTTTTTTTATTAAAAAAAATACACATGTATCATAAAGGTAATTTTTATAACAAAAAGAGATTCTTTGAAAAATCCTTCATAAGAATGATGAAGCTCTCATAATATCAAGAACGTATTCAAGCATCAAAATGACAAGCAGATCAGAATACAGCCATCTGTCAAACCAATCATCAAAGAGGTAAAATAGGACACCTCTAAAAAAAGATTCTTGTATCTTCCGATTTCCTAAAGTGCCCAAAATCGAATCAGTGGCATATCCAGAGAAAAACGCAGCTACGAATCAAACTGCTGGAGGGTATATAGCTCACGTCACCGCGACTTGCCTATTTTTAAAAGATGAATCGAGAGAAACCTGGCTGTTCAGCCGTTCAAGTTCATGCAATAAAAGCACATCGACGGTTTTATGCTAAAAAAAATAAATTTTCTTTGCACAAAAAAAAATCATCTCAAACTCAAGGATAGATGTGTCACTCAGTATGTTTCAGGATAGTTCTCGCCTCGACCGCTTGGTCACCCTACATCATTGTACGTCTAACAAAATTACGCATCACTTTCAAGCCATGAAATTCAACGGTGTCCATTTTTTTCCAATGTCTAGTTTGTCCAGACCAACGAGAAGGGGAGTTGTTTTTGAGCTTCTTGATAAACAGCATGCCTTCTTTTTAAAATTTCTAAATCCTCGTCTTCGTGTCTTGAACTTGGTGATGAGTTTTCCATAGATTCAGTTTCATGTAGTTCATGTTCCATAATTTTACGTGAAAAAATGTCCATGAATAAATAGAGATAGTAGCAGATGCCAAGAACTAGAGTAGGCAAGTATTTGATATCCCAACTAAAATCACATAATCGAGTTCTGATTAGGTACTCACCGCTTCGATTTTTCTTGGAGGACGAATTTTAGCGCGATGCGCTATTCATTTTTCAGATTTAAGTAATCGATATATCGTCGATTCAGATCCTAGATACACGCCCCGATCAGCAAGCTCCGGGGCTGAAGAAGGAATAACAGTTTGAGGGATGAGGCATCTGTAGAAAGATGAAGTCAAATCTGTGGCCCAAACGCAAGTGAACCTCTGTAAGGCAGGCCTCTGGGATCGAGTAGCGATGATTATGAAGGCCCAAAATCCTTTCCGTAACAGAAGCGCAAGTAAGTGGGTAAACAGAGATTGAGTGGTTAGTGCCCCGGGGAAGAGCTGTTGTGTCTGAGACAACGTAACTACGACGTAGGATCTGTAAGTGAACCAGAGATGGGGAACTAAGGAGCAAGAGCTCTCCGATGAAACCGTAGTAGTCGTAAAACCAGGAGCCGATGAGGATACGGTGACGTATCTGAGGGTAAAACTTTTGGAAAGTGAACAGAAGTTCGAGGCGAAGGGTGAAATGTGTGAATGAGGAGACCGAAACTCAAACAGTAACCTGGCTATGAGACTAGAAGGAAGACTTTCGTTAGAGAAGATTAACGTA
>Ga0007857_1000404_pt1 | contig 12938 bp, 10 predicted proteins | sample CryBogCBH10Oct08_FD_71210 | JGI IMG/M metagenome (GOLD analysis project Ga0007857, IMG submission 71210) | Freshwater microbial communities from Crystal Bog, Wisconsin, USA - CBH10Oct08 | ecosystem: Environmental > Aquatic > Freshwater > Lake | place: Crystal Bog, Wisconsin, USA | collected... | reverse complement strand
TGAGCTCGTCGTAATGCTCTTCCGCCGTTTGGATGTGTTCCAGGGCCAGGCTGGGGTTGCTGGCCAATTCGGCGCCCGCCAACTTGATTTCAGCCGCATAAAGATTGAACTTTTCAATGGTGGCCGCGAATTTAGGGTCTTCGACAGTACCCAAAGAGAACTTCAAATCATTCATGACCGACGTTTGGCGGACCATCATATTGAGCCCTTTTTTGACCGCCGTTTCGTCTTTGCTGGTGACCATGCTGTAGGCGCGGTAGGCCACCGCGTGCATGGCGTTGGTGGTGGCTTCCGCTTCTTGCGCCAAGCGTTCGGTGTTCACCGCCAGGTTCAATTCAGCCGTGTCTTTTTGAACTTTGTTTAAGTTGGCGTAACTGAAAATGCCGAATGCGACGAGCAAAAGCACCACCACGGCAGGGGCGATCATCAGCTTCCAAATCAGGCCAGAAGCCGAGCCGTTGTTGTGATTCGCGTGGCTCATTTGTAGATCCCTCCGCAGACCAGCAGTTCATCGACCTTTTCGCAATAAGCTTGTTTGGTTTGAACCAATTTCGTCACCGGATTGGTGTACTTGTATTCCTGCCAAAACGACTTTTGGGTCTTGCTCAATTCAACGCGTTCTTTGACGTACAACTTGCCGTCAGGGTCTTTGATGTTGATGAGGTTTTTGGCCACTTGCTTGGGGTTTTGACCGTGGGCCTTGCATTTGCCTTTCAAGTCGTAAACCGTCAGATACAAATCGCGGTCGACAAAGGTTTTGCGCGGGGCCGTCATTTCGACCAAGGCTTGCCAACCTTGGGCCCGCAGGGCCGTGGCGCCTTTGGAGACCATGTTTTCAGCGTCGGCCGCGGTGGCTTTGTTGGCCTGAGCGGTGTTTTGCGCTTGGGCGAAGCCCAAGGTGCTCAATAAAAATGCCGCGCCCAATAAGGACCAGGGTTTGTTCGTCAATGCAAATTTCATACGTGTTTGGGTCTTTAAAAATTCAAGCGTTCGCAATGGGCAAGGTCACAATGAAACTGGTGCCCACCCCGACCTCGGATTCACAGTCGACCGTACCGCCCATTTTGCTGATGATGCTTCGCACCATGGCCAACCCCAAGCCGGTGCCTTTGCCCACTTCTTTGGTGGTGAAGAAGGGTTCAAAAATGCGCGCCAAAGTGTCTTTGGGGATGCCGCTGCCGTTGTCAATCACGGCAATTCGAACGCGTGAGTCGCGGAAGCGCGAGGTGTAAATGATGATGCGGCCATCGCGTCGTTCGCCGATGGCGTGGCTGGCATTCACGCACAAATTCACCAGAACCTGTTGCAAGCCGCCGCTGTCGCCTTGCAACTTCACGGCAGAGGCCAAAGGCGTCGCGTCTTCAATGGCAATCTCAATGCCTTTGAGGCTGGCGGTCAGCAGGCCCTTGGTTTCTTCAATAACGGGGGCCAAGTCAAAAACTTCGACCACTTCCTCGGTTTTTCGCGCCTCGCGTCCGAGTCCGTTGAGCTTGATCACAATGTCTCGCGCACGGGTCGTCGCTTGCAAAATCGCGCTGATGTTTTTGGCCGCCTTGGTGTCGGGCCCCAACTTCATTTCGACCAATTCGGCGTGGTTTTGCACCACGCCCAAAAGGTTGTTGAAGTCGTGCGCCACGCCAGCAGCCAGCTGGCCCAAAGCGTCCAGGCGTTGCGACTGTTCCATTTTTTGGACCATTCGAACGTGGTCGGCTTCTTTTTCCTTGATCTCACGCATGTCCTTGAGGGTCATGACCACGCCGGTGATGGTGCCGCTGTTGGTTTGACGCAGGGGCGCGACGGTCAACACCACGGGGGTCAGATCGCCATCGGAGCGCACCACCGACCACTCAATGTTTTGGGTGTTGCGCATGGCCCGTGATTTGAGCTCCTCAATGCTGTTGTTCAGACAGATCATGGTCCAGACCTGGCTGCCAAAGGTCAGGGCTTGGAACACACTGGTGCAATGCAGGTTGGTGTAGTTGTCACGCAGCCAGGTCAGCTCTGTCGGCGCTGTGTCCCAGTTGCCTTGCGCGAGGTCTTTTAAATGCCGATCCAACTGAACTTGGGCTTGTGGCGCGACCAAGGTGTGGAGCGCCCGCTCCAGCCACTGCTCCTCATCGGCCCCCAACAAGTGGCAAGCCGATTGGTTGATGAAGCGCAGTTTCTTCTGGCCATCAAAGCCCAAAATAGGGTGGGGCAATTGGCGCAACAGCAACCAAAAGTTTTCAGGGTCGTGGTCCATCAAGGACTGCAAGACGCCCACGTGGTTGGCTGGAATCCAGTTCGGAAATTGGTAGTCGTCGTTGCTTTTGGCGAGCAAATCTTCCAAATTCAAACCGAGCAAATGTTCTTTGCTGCGCCCCAAAAGCTCTTGCGCTTTGGGGTTGGCATTCAGCACGTGTCCCGTTCGATCGAGTTGAACCACACCGTCCTGCATCACTTCCATGGTCATTTCCAGCAGGCTGTGCTGGTGACGCAGGTCTTCGTTTTTATCGATTAAGGAGGGGACCGGGCTAATGTCCAGGGTAATCTGCTCAAAGAACCCGGGTTGATTAATGACGAAATGCGCCGTTAATCGAACGGGGGTCAGGGCTTTCTGGCTGTGCTTGAGCAAAGTCAGAATGGTGTCACTCTCTTGGCTAAACTGATTAAAACTGCAAGCCCGGATGACGGCCCATGGCAAATCGGAGGCTTGGCGCAGAAACACCAAGCTGTGAAAAAGAAACTGACCTTGGTTTCCTGCGTCTTCGACTGAAACTTGGTAGGTCAGGGCGTCGAGTTTGACGCTAATCGCTTCTCCGCCTTGGGTTTTGAAGTCAGCCCATTCAGTCTGGTTGGTGGCTTGAATGGTGGTGGTGGTTTTAACCGACAAGTCATTCAAACTGAGTTCTTGCAGGCGCTGGGCTGTGTAGCCCAATAAATGGGCCGCACGGGGATTGGCAAACAAGACCTGGCCCTCGGAATCGAGTACCAAACAAGCGACCGGGGCGTGATCCAGTTCGCTGTATAAAAACGATTCCACCGAGGGCGTCAGCTGGCTGTGGTGACGCAGCGTCAAATGATCCAGATAAAGATCCAAATGGTCTGAGGTGTCGCTGAAGAGGCTGTCAACCGGCAAACCGATCAGGACATCACGGGTTTGTCCCGTCAATCCTTCCAACACCGCATTGCAATCTTGAATCAGCCCTTGGGCGTTGACGACGATTTGTCCACTTTGCATAGGAGTTCGAAATTGGTATTCAGCTGTCAGTAATAAAGAAGGGCGAAAGGCCATTGCGTAGCCCAGGGTGCGAGTCTAAAGCTGATTTGAAGGATTTCACCGCTCAAGTGGTGCCATTTTTTTATTCCATTGTCAAAATAAAAATTGAATTTATTTCTAAAGGAAGTGTTCACAAAACACTTAACTCGCCTTCAGAAACAGCTTTCATCCTTTATGATCGCCGGCAGCGCAGAAACCACATCCAAATGGTTTTTGGTTCGGGTTTATGGTTTCTAAGTAATGCGCAACGAATTTGAGGAAATGACATGACGACGATTCTTTTGGTGGACGACGAAGATCTTTTGCGAGAAGGGGTTCGCGAGATTCTTGAAATGGCCGATTACTCAGTGATCGAAGCCAGCGACGGTTTACAAGCCTTGCAGTTGTTCGCTGTTTCAGATGTGGACTTGGTGATTACCGACGTGGTCATGCCCAATATGGACGGTGTGGACTTTGTCACCAAACTGCGGGAAACCTTTCCTTTGGTGCCGATCTTGACCATTTCCGGCGGCAGCCGCGTGGTCAGCGCTCGTTTTGGTTTGGACTCGGCCCTGTTGTCCGGCGCCAATGCCAGTTTGACCAAGCCTTTCAACGCCAAGCAATTGTTGGAAACCGTTGCTCAACTTTTGGCCGAAGTTTGAAGCCAAATTGCTGATCTGAGTATTGCTGATCTGAGTATTGCTGAATGAGTGCCATTGATTTCTTAGGTCAATCGACCGCCGCCACCGACCCCGGTTTGCTGGCGGCCGAGGCGGGGCGCCGTGGCTTGGCCGCTGCGCGGGTGCTGTTGGTCGACGACAGTCGCCTGATTCGCATGGGGCTGCGTCGCTCGTTGGAGTCGATTGGCCTGCAAGACATCACCGAGGCCAATCACGGCAAAGAAGCCATCGAAATGTTGGTTCGCCAACCTTTTGATTTGATGCTGCTCGACATGGAAATGCCCGAAATGAACGGCATGGAGGTCTTGCAAGTTTTGCGTGATTCTCCGCACCACCCTTGGCCCCCCGTGATTGTGATTTCCGGCGGCACCGCCATGGACGATGCGGTGCGCTGCATTGAGTTGGGCGCCGAAGATTACTTGCCTAAGCCTTTCAACCCGGTTTTGCTGCGCGCCCGCGTCACCACCTCCGTCGACAAAAAACAACTGCGCGACCAAGAAGCCTTGCGCATGCGTCAGCTGAAAAAGCAACACGAAGCTTTGAGCCAAGAAAAGGCCAAAACGGAGCAACTGCTGCTGAACATTTTGCCGGGCAGCATTGCCCAGCGCTTGAAAAGCGGCGAAGAGAAGATTGCCGATGCCTGTCCTTCGGTCAGCGTTTTGTTTGCCGACATGGTGGGCTTCACCAAGATGTCGCGCCACATGTCGCCCTCGGACTTGGTGCAAATCTTGGGCGGTTTGTTCTCGCGCTTTGACTTGATCACGGAAAAGCACGGCCTGGAAAAAATCAAAACCATTGGTGACTGCTACATGCTGGCGGGCGGCGTGCCTGTTGCCCGTGAGGACCACGCCGTGGCGACGACGATGGCCGCTTTGGAAATGTGTGATGCACTGGCCGAAATGCACGAGCAAACCGGCAACGCTTTGAACATGCGCATCGGCATTCACAGCGGCCCCGTGGTGGCGGGGGTGATTGGCATTCGCAAGTTCACCTACGACCTGTGGGGCGATACGGTCAACGTGGCCAGCCGCATGGAGTCGACGGGCCAGCCGGGCAAAGTGCATATTTCTTCGGCCACCGCTGAGTTACTCAAAGGCCATTTTGAACTGTCGCCCCGCGGCATGATTGAAGTGAAGAGCCTGGGTCAAGTGGAAACTTTCTTTGTTGAAAGGCGAATCTAAACATGGAACTCGTCTTGTTTGAATTGGCCAACGGGCGCTACGCCATGACCGCCTCCTCGGTCGTCAAGGTGTTGGATTTGTTGCCCGTAACCCCCTTGCCTTATGCGCCGGGTGATGTCGAGGGCTTGGTCAATGTGTCAGGATCGGTCTTGTTGAAGGTCGACTTGGCGGCCCGTTTGGGTTTGCCGGCCCGTTCGGCCAGCCAAGAAGGGCACTTGTTGGTCATCAACGCCCGCCAAGAAACCGTGGTGGTCCAGGTTGACAAGGTGTTCAGCAAGGTCAATTTAGAACCCAGCGTGGTCAAAACCTACGAAGACGCCAAAGACTCCATGGTCAAGGGCGAATTCACCACCGCTGAAGGCATGGTTTTGGTGTTGGACGAGATGGCCTTGGGCTTGCAAGACATGGACGCCGTTGGTGTGCCCGATGGCGGCGGCGGTTTGATGGGCATCGTGCAAGAGTCGGCGCACGTGGCCGAAGAATCCAGCCTGAACGAATTTCAAACGGTCACGGTGCGGGATGGCGGCGAAACCTTTGCCTTCATGATGGACCAAGTGATGGAAATCGTGGAGATTCAAAACCTCACCGCCTTGCCCGGTGCTTCGCCTGAAGTTGAAGGTTTGATGGACCTGCGTGGCAAGGCTTTGTTGGTCGTCTCCTTGACGCGGATGTTGGCTTGTGAACAAGTCGAGCCGCCCAAATTTGTGTTGGTGGTGTCCATCGACGGCGCCCGCATGGGCATCTCGGTGACGGACATTGTGGGCATTGAGCGTTACAGCAAAGAAAGCATTCAAGCCGTGACCGGCGGCGATAGCCAGCTCGAAGGCTATTTGCCTGGGGTCGGTGACCGCGTGGGCCGCATGACCGGCCTGATTTCGCCTTCTGGCTTGGTGTCGCCTGAAAACCTATTGCAGTTCAAACGTTATTTGAACGAACACGGAGTGGATATGAGCAGCTTGAACGATGGCGAATTGCGCTCTGTGCGCCGCTTGTTGTCTTTCCGCCTGGGGCAAGAGCGTTGCGCTTTGCCGCTGTCCAGCATTGACCGCGTTGAGGAATTCACCGCCAGCGTCAACCTGCCCCAAGGCGATCAGTCTTTGGCCGGTGTGGTGCAAATCAAAGGCGAAGTGGCGCCCGTGATCGACATGCGCGACATGTTGGGCGTCGCCAAGGGCGCGCAATCGGTCTATGTGGTGGTGCGTGTCAACGGCGCGGTTTGGGCCTTGATTGTGGACAAGGTCGACCGCGTGATTGAGATTGCTGAAAAAGACATTTCGCCGGTCCGCACGGCTGAAAACGATTATTTGACCGAAGTCGGTCGCTTGAACGGCGAACTGATTTCACTCCTTTCACTCGACGCTTTGTCCAAAATGGACGAGGCGGTTGCCTGATCACGCTAGCAAGGACAGATTTTGAGTAAAGACAACGTCGATGATCTGATTGCCCAGATGCAAGCGGCCGTCAAGAGTGCGGTCGGCGCGAGTCAAGCCATGCGTCCTGCGGGGCTGAGCGGCCTGGGTGCTTCGGCCACTGCGCCCGCCCGAATTGGCTCTGACGACCAAGCCGGCTTGATCAACCAACTGATGTTGGGCGTGGAAACGCGCTTTGGCATCAAGTCAGGCAGCTTGGTTGAACGCAAATTGGCCCGCATTTTGAAAGACATGCCGGTCAATATTTTGCGAGACTGGGTCAGCTCCATGAACACCTGCACCTCGGAACACGCCGAGTGGCAATCCTTGGTCGAAAACTTGACGGTGCATGAAACCTATTTCTGCCGCGACCCTGATTTGATGGAAATGGTGACCAACGACGTCTTGCCCAGCTTGATTGCGTCACGTGAAAGCCATCAACAGTTACAAGTTTGGTCCGCCGCCAGCTCCACCGGTGAAGAGGTGTATGACCTGGCCTACATCTGCTTGAAAGGCTTGATGCAGGCGGGCAAAGCGGCTCAGTCGGAGGGGCGAATTTCACCCACCAAGGGCTGGGGTTTGTATGTGTTGGGGACCGATATTTCCAACCAAGCCTTGCGGACGGCGCGCGAAGGGGTTTACGGCGATTTGGGCATGGGCTCGTTCCGTAATTTGCCGCAACATTGGCGCGCCATGTTTGAAACGGTGGACATGCCGGCGGGGGGCGCCATGCAAGGCGTCAATTACTTCCGCATCAAAGACTGGGTGCGTCAATACGCTCGTTTTGAGCGTTTTAACTTGATGAATGCGCGGCCACCCGTTTCGGGCATGGACTTGATTTTCTGCCGCAACGTGTTGATTTATTTTGACGACACGGTGAAACTTGCCGTACAAAAAATGTTGGCGCGCGCCATGTCGCCTGGCGGTGTCTTGGTGATGGGCGCCTCGGTGCAATTGTTGGCCACTGATTATTTTGAATCGCGTCTGGGACGCGGTGGACCTTGGTACGTCAGAAACAAGGTTCCCCTATGATCAAGCTGTTGATTTCGGATGACTCCGCTTTCATGCGGATCGCCATCCGGAAAATGGTGGAGGGCAACCCCGACATTCAAGTCGTGGGGGAAGCCAAAACCGGACAGATGTGTGTGGAGATGTGCGAGCAGCTCCGTCCTGACGTCATCACCATGGACGTTGAAATGCCTGTCATGGACGGTTTGGAAGCGACTCGCCAAATCATGGCGCGCACGCCCACTCCGATCATCATGTTGAGCAGTTTGACCGAACGAAACTCGGTCACCACCATCAAGGCCTTGGAGTTGGGCGCGGTCGACTTCATCGCCAAAAAATCTTCTTTTGTGCAGCTCGACATCGTCAAAATCGGTGAAGAGTTGGTGGAGAAGTTGCAGTTTTGGGCCAAGAAAAAAACCCGTCTTGCTTTGATCAACCGAGGTGCTGGGTCGGCTTCGCTTGGCGATCAACCCAACGGTCAAACGCCCTATAGACCCGCGACAGGCGCAGGTTTCAATGGTCACCATGGCGCGCCCATCGACCCCTCGATTCCCGTGGCGATGCGCAAAGTGGATGCCCAGCCCAACCCGGGCTTGGTGGTTTTGGGTATTTCGACAGGCGGCCCGGCCACGTTGCCCCAAACGTTAAAGGCCATGGGCCGTTTGGCCTGTCCGATGATCGTGGCGCAGCACATGCCGCCCATGTTCACCAGTGGCTTTGCGTTGCATTTGCGCTCTGAAACGGGCTTGGACGTGGTGGAAAGCACCGACGGCATGCAATTGAAGCCTGGCATGGTGGTCATCATCAAAGGCGGGACCGACGCTGTGGTGCGTGAGCCTTTCCCCGGCAAAATGATGTTGTATGAACGCACCCAACCCGACGCCCCGATCCACCCGAATGCCGATGTGTTGTTCCGTTCAGCCGCCTCCGTCAGTGGTAACTTGGTGGCGGTTGTCATGACCGGCATGGGCAGCGATGGTATGCAAGGCGCCAAAGACTTGGTGCAACGCAAAGGCTGTGCGGTGCTGGCGCAAGAGCCCAGCAGTTGTATTGTGGACGGCATGCCGTCCTCTGTGATCAATGCCGGATTGGCATCCGCTGTTTTGAATCCCCACGATTTGGGCGTTCGTTTGGCTCGCTTAGCGGGACAGGCGCCGTCTTCTGTCAAAATCCCTTCGTTTTTTGCTTGATTTGTTTAGGTGACTCCATGGCCAAAAAAAATATCCTGATTGTTGATGACTCTTTCGTCATGCGTGCTTTGTTGCGAGGCATCATCACGGCGGATCCTGATCTGAATGTCGTGGGTGAAGCCACCAACGGCTTGGAAGCCTTGCAAAACGTCAAGGAACTGAACCCTGATTTGGTTTTGCTCGACATTGAAATGCCCCACATGGACGGCATTGAGTGCTTGAAGCGCCTGCGCCTCTTGAGCAATGTGCCGGTGATCATCGTGTCCTCTGTGGCCCAAACGGGTTCGCCTCAAGCTTTGGAAGCCCGTAAATTGGGTGCTGCCGAAGTCATTGCGAAGCCCTCCGGCGCCATGAGCTTGGACTTGAACGCCAAAAAAGGCCATGAAATTGTGACGGCGACCCGCAAAGTACTCGGCCTATAAGGTCGTCCACCAGGAGTCTTCATGTCAGATGACTTTATCGAGACGATATGGGCGCAGTTTGCGGTTGAAACCGAAGAACACATAGAAGGCATCGAGTCGTTGTTGGTCAAGGCCGACGCGACCGAGCTGAGCGCCGACGAAATTTCTACCCTGTTTCGGGCTTTCCACTCGCTCAAAGGCTTGAGCCGTGTGATGGAGCTTGGGGCCTTGGAATCGGTCACCCACCGGGCTGAAGACTTGCTGGGTCTGGTGCGCGATGGCACCACCGAGCTGAACAAAGCCGCCGTCGATTTGCTGTTGCGCTCCTTGGACTCCATCAAGGCCTTGCGCGACTTGGCGGTGGCTGAGCGCACAGATGGCGAAAAACCCGCCGCCTTGGTGAAAGAGCTGGAGCAGGCCTTCAAGAGCGCCGCCAGCGGCTCACCGGTCACCGCCGCTGCGGCCGTGCCCGAGTCGGCTGCGAGCGGGGTGACGGAGACGACAGAGTCCTCCGCGGAAGCCACCACCGCTGCCTCGTCGGCACCCACCGCCACGACGTCCACCGCGACTTCTGCCGCCAGCAGCAAAGTGCCTGTGCCCACACAACCGGCCGCGCCGTCCAAATTGGGCGACTCGAAGGCCAGCGGACAAGAGGTGTTTTTACGATTGGTGCGCAATGGCGTGCCCATTTTGGAACAGTTGGCTTCCTCCATTGCCGCCAAGGCACCGACTGCTCAAATTTTGGCGGTGGCCAATGACATTCGCGGCCCTTTGGGTTGGATGGTCAAGGCCTCGACCAAGCTGGGTTATGCCGGCATTACCCAACGCATCAACAACATCATTGACTCACTGCCTTCGTCTGAAACTTTTTCGCTCGAAAGTGCTGAAAAACTGGTGGACCACGTCGTCTCCTTTTTGAGTGACTTGACGGCTTTGGGGGAGACCACGGGCTCTGATTTGGGCGGCGAATCGCTGGCCAAATTGTTGTCACTCACCTTGCGTGAAAACCTCGAAGATTTATTGGCCGATATCGTCGGCAATCTGGATGTGCTCGAGTCCCGTGCTGATTTGTCTGATGAAGACATGGCCGACGCCATCTCGCAGCAATTTTCCCGCGTTAATTCCTACTTAACTTCGCTCTATCCAGACATGCATCTGGATTTGCCACTACTTTTCGTGGACGCTTACGCCCGCGCAGCTCGCCGTCAGCTGGCCATTTACAGCGAAGTGATTCAGTTAACCCGCGACTCCATTGCCTTCATCAAAGAGTTGGCAGGCAGTTCCCACAAGACCCCATTGACCCAGCCGGCCTTCAAATCGCAATACCAGCGCTTGGGTCAACGGATGAAGGAGTACCTTTGGGGCAACGACAAAACGGGCGAAACCCCCGCCGATGCGGTTCGCAATTTTGTCGCCAAGTTGGAAATTCCGCCCGAGTTGGCCGAGTTGTTGTCGCCCGACAATGCGCGTGAATTGATGGAATTGATTCAAGAAGGCGCGAACGCTTACTTGATCATGGCCCACTTGGAGTCGGATGAAAACATCGCCGGCGCCTTTGTGGTGTGGTTGCAAAAGAGCGGCAGTGTCATCACCAACCGTTCGGTGTTTGTCGACGAGACCAGCTGGTACGAGATGTTGTTCATCTCCAAAGCCGATCGTCAGACCATCGAAACGGAATTGAAAGCCATTGACCCCGCTCAAAAGCTGATTCAGTTCAAAGCCCAGTTGGGCCAAAACATCGCCAGCACCGCCAAGCCCGCTGCGGCAGCCGGTGGCACGGCAGCAGCGGCGCCCAAAGCCAAAGCAGAAGCCAAGCCCGGGGCGCCAGGCAAAGCCGCCGCCGCGCCGCCTTCCACCAATGTGATTCGAGTGCCGGGCGAAATGCTCGACCAGTTCATGAATCAAATTGGTGAGATGGTTTTGGTGCGTGGCCAGTTGGCCCACGTCATTGCCGACCAGCGTTTGCGCGACATGGCCATGACATTGCGCCGTGACACCGACAGCACCAACCTGGACAGCGCTCAGACCAGTTTGCTGCAAAAGTTGCTCGAATTGATCGACGAACAAGGTCGCCGACTGCAAGAAACCGATGCCTTGATTCAAGGGGCTTTGTCGCGCTTGCAAGACAGCGTGATGGGCTTGCGGGTCGTGCCGGTTGAAATGGTGTTCAAGCGTTTCCCGCGCATGGTGCGCGACTTGGCGCAGGCGCAAGGCAAACAAATTCGCTTGGAACTGTTGGGCCAAGAGGTCAAGATCGACAAGGCCATGGTGGAATCTTTGGCCGATCCTTTGCTGCACATGGTGCGCAACAGTGCCGACCACGGTGTCGAACTGCCTGCAGAACGCAAAGCCGCTGGTAAACCGGAAGAAGCGGTCATCCGCATCCAAGCCGAACAACAGGGCAGCCGAATCTTGATCAAGGTCAGCGACGATGGCAAGGGCATGGACCCCGAACGCATTCGCCGCAAAGCCGTTGAACGCGGCTTGATCAAGGAAGAGGAAAGCCATCAGTTGTCCAAAGAAGACGTTCTGAAGTTCATCTTCCGGGCCGGTTTCAGTACCGCCGATGTGGTGACCGAAACCTCGGGACGGGGTGTCGGCATGGACGTGGTTCGCACCAATGTCATGCGTTTGGGCGGTCAAATTCATTTGGACTCTGAAGTCGGTCGTGGCTCCACCTTCACGATGCAAATGCCGCTGTCGGCCGCTGTGCAAGAAGTGCTGCTGGTCAACACCGCTGGACAAACCTTGGCCATCCCGGGTCGCTATGTGGCCGAGTTGATTGAAATCAACGACTTCGATGTGCAAACCGTCAAGGGGCGCACCGCCATTCTGTTGCGTGGCAACTTCCTACCGATCGTTCGACTGGACGAACTCTTGGGCTTCACGGCCCAAGCCGACGACGACCACCGATTCGTCGTGGTTTTGTCAGACGGTCAGCGCACCTTGGGCGTCTCGGTCAGCGAATTTGTGGGTCGCCAGGAATTGTTCACCAAAGACATCCATCCGCGTTTGTCGGCTTTGCCGGGCGTGGGGGGCGCGTCGATCTTGGGCGACGGTCGTGTGGTCTTGATTTTGGACGGCGCTGCCATCTATCGATTGGCTGAAAACGTCCAGGTGCAAGGTCAGATGCGATTGCCCACAGGGTCGAGCAAGAAACCCGCGTTGGAGGCCGAACCCGTGTCGGCTGAAACCAGCGATGTGTCGGCTTGATCATTAAGACGCCTCCGATCCATGGCGATTTACCTTCAAGTCCGCGCCGGTCCCGTCCATGTGCTGTTGGACGCTTTGGCCGTTCATGAAGTCTTGTCTTTGGACAAGCTCAACAGCGGCGCCGGCGACCACTGCGAATGGCGCAACACGGTCTTGAAGGCCTTGAATCTGGCCGCTTTTCTGGGCTTTGATGCTTCAAAGCCCGACATGGGGGTGGTGTTCGGTAGCGATCAAGAGGCCTTGCCTGTGATGCTGCAGGTTGACGAGGTCATTCGACTGCGCGATTTGAGCCCGGCTGATTGGAGCCCGTTGCCCCATGTGCCGATGGCCACGAGGCAGTATTTCGATGCCATTTACCTGGACGCTGACGGGGTGACGCAGGTTTATCGGCTCATTAAAGGACTCCATTTCGGCACGCAGGCGGTGTCTCAAGCAGCAGCGCCTGAAGCGGCCCATCCGATGAATCCCTAAGCGGGAAAGTCCCTATGGCCGAATCGGTTCCAAGAATTAAGATCGTTTCCGTTGGTTGAATGAATGTGAATTCATGGCAACCAGCTCTCTGTGATAGAGATTTCCGGGACCTTTAAAGCACGCCTCACCGCGTGCTTTTTTTTGTGC
>Ga0007857_1000396_pt1 | contig 13164 bp, 11 predicted proteins | sample CryBogCBH10Oct08_FD_71210 | JGI IMG/M metagenome (GOLD analysis project Ga0007857, IMG submission 71210) | Freshwater microbial communities from Crystal Bog, Wisconsin, USA - CBH10Oct08 | ecosystem: Environmental > Aquatic > Freshwater > Lake | place: Crystal Bog, Wisconsin, USA | collected... | reverse complement strand
CTAGTAGAAGCCACTACCAAACCAGCCAAGCTGGAAACCACACCCTTGCCCTACACTCACAAGGCTCTTGAGCCGGTGATGAGTGCCGAAACCATTGAGTATCACTACGAGCATTTAGCCAAGGGCTATGCCAAACGATACAATGCCGGTGAAGGAGATCCGGACTTTAACCGGGCTGGATCATTCTTGCACAACAAATTTTTTCCACAGCTAAAAGAACCCAAGGGTGCAAATAGACCTAAAGGTGCTGTGTTGGAACTGATTGAAAGCAACTTCAAAACCTACGAAGACTTTAAAGCAGCAGTTAAAGAAGTGGCCATGAAGATTCAAGGATCTGGATGGGTATATCTATCCACCGGCGGTGAAATCAAAACCATTCGCAACCATGCGGTGCGAACAGACATCTGTGTCCTGATCGACTGGTGGGAGCATGCCTGGAGTCTGGACTATCAGTGGGACAAAGAACGCTATTTAGATAACATTTGGAAAATCATCAACTGGGACGTTTGCAACGAAAGACTATGATCACAATTACCGATTCAGCAGTGGCAAAAATACAAGATATCCTGGCCGAAGAAAACAAGCCCGAACTCAAACTGCGTGTGTTTGTGCAGGGTGGCGGTTGTTCGGGCATGCAGTATGGTTTTACTCTGGATGAAGAACAGGCCGAAGATGATTGGGATTTGGAAATAAATGGCGTGCATGTCTTGGTAGACAGCATGAGCGGCGGCTACTTGCAAGGCGCCGAAATTGACTACAAAGACGATGTCATGGGCGCCAGTTTTAGTATCAAAAATCCCAACGCACAAACTACCTGCGGTTGCGGATCCAGCTTCAGTCCTACCTAACTCAGCATAATAACATAGCACCGGCCCTCTGGTAAATACACTAAGAGGACGATGATCTATGACCCAACAAGTTATCCAAGTAGGAACCACACCCAACGACGGGCAAGGCACTCCTTTACGCAATAGTTTTATTATCTGCAATGAAAATTTCAGCGAACTTTATGCGCGAGCACAGGTAAGCCCTCCGCCTACTTTACACGGTAGTCTAGGTGACGAAGCTGGCTGGTATGCTTACGATCAAAACTTTTTCTACTACTGTTTCCAAAACTATACCGACGGAACAGCGGTCATTTGGGCCCAGGTCAGCCAGGTAGCCAACGTAGTAGTAACCAATATCAATAATGGTACCAGTAACGTAAGTATTGCAGGTGTTAACGGCAATGTTACTACCAGTATCAACGGCACACCCAATGTGGTTGTGATCACAACTACCGGACAGTTTGTGCGTGGTACCATCAGTGCTACCGGTGACGTGGTAGCAGGACCTACCAGCTATTTTGTTGGCAATGGAAGCCAACTCACTGGATTACCAGCAACCTATACCAACAGCAACGTGGCTGCATTTTTGGCCTCATTCGGCAGTAATCCTGTTAATACCACTGGCAACATTACCGGTGGCAACATCATTAGTCTGGGTGCTGTTACAGCCGCAGGCAACATTACTGGAGCATATATCATTGGTAATGGCAGTCAACTCACTGGATTGCCACCTACCTATGCCAACAGCAATGCTACAGCCTTGATGGCCAATTTTGGTAGTAATTCTATTTCCACCACCGGCAACGTTACCAGTACCAACGTTGTTGCATCTCAGGTCAGTGCCACTGGCAATGTTCGTGCTGCGGGTATAATCAGTGCCACCGGTAACATTGTTACTACTGGTTATTTTGTAGGAAACTTTGTTGGCAACATTGTAGCCAACATTACCAACATTCCAGGCCCAGCCGGTGCGGTAGTTTATAATAACGGCGCCGGCAATGCCGCGGCCACAGCTGGTTTGGTTTATACCGCCACCGGTCCTAATGTGCTAACAATATTAGGATCTTACAGTGCCACCGGCAATGTGTCAGCTGTGGGCAATGTGTCAGGTGGTAACTTGCTGACTCTTGGCGCGGTCAGTGCCACTGGCAATGTTACAGGTGCTTACATCATCGGCAATGGAAGTCAACTCACTGGACTACCAGCCAGCTACACCAACAGTAATGTAACCACCCTGTTGGCCGCATTTGGAAGCAACACAATCTTGACCACTGGCAACATTACCAGTGGCAACACCATTGTTACCGGATTGATCAGTGCCGTAGGTGGTATCAACAGCGGCACCATAGTGCTGGCACAGGGCAACATTCGTGGCGGCAACATAATCAGCAACGGATTAATTACTGCCATTGGCGATGTATTTGGAGCTAATCTTTGGGCTACCGGACAGATCAGCGCCACTGGTAACCTTATTGGTAACTACCTCCAAACTCAACTGGATATCAATGCTGGTGGCAACATATCGGCTACCAACTATACCGGTTCTGGTGTCAGTGTAGTAGGCAATGTCACTGCTGGAAACGTTATCTCTTCGGGCATACTCAGTGTTGCAGGCAACATCACTGGTAACTACATTTTAGGCAATGGTAGCCAACTTGTAGGGGTCAGCAACTACAGCAACTCAAATGCAACCACTCTGTTGGCTGCTTTTGGAAGCAACACTATCAGCACCACTGGCAACATTACCAGTGGTAATTTAATAACAGTTGGAACTGTTACCGCCGGTAATATATCTACTACTGGCAACGTGACTGCCAATTACTACATTGGTAACGGAAGTCAGTTGACTGGGGTAGTAGCAGTTGGTATTGGCACCCTGGCATCATTGAGCGTGACCGGCAACATTACCACCGGCAATATCATCAACAACGGCAGTGAATCGGTTACTGGCAACATTACCAGTGGTAATCTCAGTGTTGGCACAGGAACTATAACTGTTGGCAACATTGTCAATGGATCAGCCAACACCACCGGCAACATTGGTAGTTCAACCAAATATTTCAATACTGTATTTGCCAAGGCCACCAGCGCACAATACGCTGACTTGGCAGAAAACTATGCCGCAGATCGTGATTACGCGGCCGGTACCGTGGTTATATTTGGTGGAGAACAAGAAATAACCATCAGCACAGAAGTAGCTGATGAACGCGTGGCCGGTGCAATATCTACTCAACCAGCACACCTAATGAATGCTGAACAGGCTGGCCTGCCAGTGGCTCTGCGTGGACGAGTTCCTGTCCAGGTTGTTGGTCCTGTAAACAAAGGCGATAGTCTGGTTACCAGTTCCGTAGCAGGTCATGCTCAAAGCGTTGGACGTAGTCGCTTGTATGGACAGGCTGTGTTTGCCAAGGCTCTTGAAACCAATCTTGAGGACGGCGAGAAAACAATCATCGCTGTAATACTTTAAACCATGTCACAAATTACCTGGCAAACACCAGCCGGTAGCTTGGGAACCATACCAGGCGGAGTCTACTACAGTTTAGCCCTGTTGGCCACAGCCGATACCACGGTATACTACAAACTGATTGCTGGTGCCCTGCCCAAAGGCATGGAGATTGACGAAATTGGTGTGATCAAAGGAGTGCCGGCTCACATCGAAGGAGTTCCTACTCCGGTCTTGGTTGACACTGTCAGTAAATTTGCTATACGTGCCTACACCGAAGTTGCTGGAGTAGTTACTCAGATAGCTGATCGAACATTCACTTTGGAAATTGGCACCACTGCCGCACCTGCTTTTGTAACACCACCTGGACAACTGTCTGAGTTGTTTGACTCGACCTTGATTACCGATCTACAAATTGAGTATACTGGACCAGCCAGCACGGTAGTTACTCTAGTATCGGGCGCACTGCCCCCGGGACTTTCAATCAGCACCACTGGCGTAATTTCAGGTCTGATACAGTTGATTCCTACCGGTACCAATTACGAATTTACTCTGCAGGTCAATGACGGATCAGTGGGTGGCCAGGCTCTGCGAGCTTTCAGCATATACGTGTGGAGCCACAGTGAACTGTCGGCCGACGACACCTTGATCACTGCTGACAATACTTTTATTACTGCTGATCTAAGCTCAATAGCAACCCCGGTCCTGTTGAATACACCTGGATCAATTGGCACAGTTAGATCCGGCGACTATTTTGTTTATCAATTCAATGGTGTTGAGCTGTCAGGACTACCATTCCGTTACTTGATCAATACCAACATACCCGGATTGTCTCTAGACCCAAATTCAGGATTTCTTTACGGCCTAATCCCTAGTCTAAACACAAATCAGGCCACCTACTCGTTTGACATACGCTTGCAGTTGATCAACTATCCGGACTACATCAGCCCGGCCTATTCTTTTTCATTGACTGTGACCGGACCGGTGATCAGCGTTATTACTTGGCTTACACCCAGCGATCTTGGTTCTATTGTCAACGGATCAACCAGCACCTTGTATGTGGCTGCGGCCAGTGCCAGTGGCCTGGCACTACAGTATCAGTTGTTGTCCGGCAGCAACAGTCGACTACCGCAAGGGCTTGAACTGTTGCCATCGGGCGAAATAGCCGGACGTGTCAGTTTTGATACCTTTGCCTTGGACGGCGGAACCACCACCTTTGACAACAACACCACTACCTTTGATCTGGTCTGCACATTTACCGTGGAGGCCATCAGCACTAATGGTGCTATCAGTTCTACAAAAACATTCTCGATCACAGTGGTTCGTCAGTACCAAGAACCCTACGACAATCTCTACATACAGGCCATGCCGCCCATTGCTGATCGCAACACAGTCAATAGCCTGTTGCAAAATTCAGACATATTCCAACAGCAACTACTGTATCGTTCCGATGATCCCAACTTTGGTGTAGCTACCAATGTGACCTACTATCATGCCTACGGTTTGTCACCGGCGGTCCTAGATGAATATGTGGCCAGTTTAGATATCAATCACTACTGGAAAAATCTTACCCTGGGTCCGGTCAAGGTGGCTCAGGCCATTGACACCACAGGTACGGTAATTTACGAAGTGGTCTACAGCGAAATTGTTGACAATTTGGTCAATGCCGAGGGTGTCAGTGTCAGCAAACAGGTGACTTTACCTTATCCTACCGAAGTGGCCGGACAAGGCACAGTGACCACAGTTTATCCCAACAGCTTGATAAACATGAGAAACCAGGTGATTGACACAGTGGGACAGATCAGCAATATCTTGCCTTTATGGATGACCTGTAAACAGGCCAATGGAGATGTGTTGGGATTCACACCGGCCTGGGTCATTGCGTATGCCAAGCCCGGTTGCGGTAATCAAATTGCCTACTACATTGGTCAAGATTTTATACCACGACTCAATGCCATAGACTTTGAAGTGGATCGTTACGAGCTGGACAATTTATTGACTGTAAACTGGAATCGCCAGACACAACAATGGGGTTATACTGACAGCACTGTCATACCAAATCCACCTAGCTTGACTACATTTGATGTGCGTGGAGCTCCTATCTATTCAGATACTGTGGCCTATGAACCGGGCAACATTGTGGCTTACCAACTGATCATCAATGATGTGCGGGTCAACAATATCTATATCTGCACTGAAGCTACCACTCCAGGTGTGTTACCTACTGATCCTGCCCATTGGACCCAGAGCGACGACCTAACAGCCTGGATCAACAACTACGACGATATTACCACCTGGGAAGATCGCTACAACACCTTGGCCACTTGGACCTATGCTACACCACCGGGCACTATATTTGACGGTGGCAGCATGCAGTTTACTGCACCGGTAGATCAATACAGTCATACCAATGCCTACAACAGTTATCTGCTGTTCCCTCGCAGAAATATCTTGCAAAAATTACCACAGCTTAATCAACAGGAATGGACCGGCAATGCTGGAGCCCAGATTGATTGGGTCAACAGTTTAGATCAGCCCATAGTTTTCACTGATACAACTGTATAAATATGAGTTGATACCCTAACAGGACCCAAATGACAGTTCCATATACCTTTGCTAATCAATCAGGCCCAGTTCCAGCCAGCGAGCTTGATGCCAATTTTGCCGCGGTCGGCAACAATGTGGCCACTGCTAATACTGTATTGGCTCATGCTCAGCCCAATATCACATCGGTTGGTATCCTAACAGCGGTATCAACGTCAGGCAACATTGTGGCCACAGGTGATCTGACTGCCAACAACATCACTATCAATACTATAGTTGAACCAGTAATCACCAACGACCTAGATGTAACCGGACAGGTATTTGTAGACTGGCTAGATGCCAACGCCGCTCCTTTGCCTGGTGCCGGTATCGTAGCTTCTACAGCCAACATCTATGACATTGGCGAAAGCTCGTCACCATTTGCCAATGTGTATGCCACACGTTATTACGGCGATGCTAGTAACTTAACTGGAATCATTGGCAATGCTGTGCTAGCACAGGCCGTGTTGAACAATTCACAACCTAACATTACAACAGTAGGAACTTTGAGCTACCTAAGTTCTACTGGCAACATCACTGGTGGTAATTTATTAACTACTGGAATTTTAAGCGTTGGCGGCAATGTTATCATAGCCGGTAATCTCAGCGTCACTGGCAATACCATTACAGTCAATACTGAAATAGTAAATGTAACAGAATCTATAACAGGTAATGTTACAGCTGGCAATATCTTAACAGGTGGTCTGATCAGCGCCACTGGTAACGTCACCGGCGGTAATGTTACAGCCGGATCATTATTTTATACCACCGGCAACGTGCAGGCCATTGGTGCAGTTAACACACCCAATGTGGTCATAACCAAATCCTTTATTTTTAACGGGCTGTATGGCAATGCCACTATAGATAACTCAGCCAACTTTAGTACCACTGGAAATGTAACAGGCAATAATCTTTATACCGCTGGAGTGATAAGTGCCACTGGTAATATTCGTGGTGGCAATATCAATACCTCTGGTAACGTCAATACAGGCAACGTAGTATTTGCATTAAATGGTAGTAAATTTAATTCTGCTGCATGGACTTTGGTTGAAAGTTTTGCTAATTTAAATTTTACGGCAAGCAGCACCGTTCGTGTTACTATGACTAATAGTATTGGGTATTATAAAACTAATTATAATGAACTAGTTGTAACCTACTATGGTACTCCATTTGGACCCGGAGGACAAATACAAACAACATTACCAACACCGGCAATTTCTGTTCCAGGATTGTTTGTGATTGGAACTGCAGGCGGCGCAGGCGGCGCACCGTTTACAATTCAATGGTCAAATATAAATTCTGGAAATACCAGCATAACTTCTGGAACCGGTGGTGACACAGCTTACGTAGGCATTTACGCTAGATAGGATAACACATGACAGTTCCATACACATTCGGCACAGAATCCAGCCCAATTCCCCTAAGTCAGCTAGACGCTAACTTTGCTGCGCCCATTGCCTATGCCAACACAGCCGGCAATGTGACCAATGCCGCACAGCCTACAATCACCAGTGTTGGTGTGTTGACTTCACTTAGTGTAGCAGGCAACGTGCTTGCTGGCAACTTGAATACCGCTGGCTCAACTTCAACCACCGGCAACGTGGTTGCTGGCAACATTACCACCACCGGCGTTATCAGTGCATACGGCACAGTCACAGCAGGTAAATTTTCAACCGGCGGTAACATCGCCACAGCCGGACAGATCAGCGCCACAGGCACTATCACTACTCAGGGCAGTGTTCTGGCACAGGGTATAGTCAGTGCAACTGGCAACATTGTCACCATCGGGCAGGTCGGTGCCACCGGTAATATCACAACCCTGGGCAATGTGCTAGCACAGGGTGTGGTCAGTGCTGCGGGCAACGTGGTCACTGCTTCATACTTTATTGGCAACTTCCGCGGCAACGTAACTGGCAACGTCAGTGTAGCCGGTAGCAATACTCAGGTCCTGTTCAATCAAAACGGCAACATTGGTGCATCAGCCGGACTTACCTACACTACCAGTCCCAATGCCCTAGGCATTCTGGGCACAGTCAGTGCGCAGGGCAATATCACTACCAGTGCCAATTTATCAGTTGGCGTCAATCAATCCATTGGTGGTAACTTGGTTGTAACCGGTACCAGTCAATTGGTAGGTGTGGTCACAGCTCCTACTGCTGCTGTTGGCACTGCCAACAATCAGGTAGCTACCACGGCCTTTGTCAACAACTTTGCTGGCAATCTAGGTACCATGTCACAGCAAAATGCCAGCAATGTGGCCATTACTGGCGGCAATATTGTAGCCAGCAACATCAGCACCGGCACCTTTACCTTTGTGGAAAGTGGTGGAAAATTATTGATCAAGTGTGGCGGTGTCACTGTGCTGTCCATTGACAGCGGTGGCAACATTATAACACCTCAAAATGTCACAGCCTATGGAACTCCATAATGGCCCTACCAACTTCAGGTCCGCTCAGCCTACGTGACATTGCAGCTGCGTTTGGCGGCGGCACTCCTATTGCGTTATCTCAATATCATGCCGGTGGCGGACTAGTGCCAGCCGGCACTTCAGGCACCTATGGCCCAGTGCCCAGTTCAGGCACACTCAGCGTCAAAAACTTTTACGGCACCGGCAACTCTGCTACCTTGGCTGTTTTAGTAGTGGCCGGTGGCGGTGGTGGCGACAACGGACAACACGGCGGTGGTGGAGCTGGTGGAGTTGAATATGTGCCGGTTCTTTCGGTTTCACCTACCAGCACTTTCAACATTGCGGTAGGCACCGGTGGTGCCATGAACACCAACGGAAATCCTTCTTCATTTACTGGCCCACTTATCAGCGTTACCAGCGTAGGTGGTGGAGCCGGCGGTAATCCAGGACAGGCCGGTGGCTCAGGTGGCGGCGGAGCCAGTGCCAACGGCGCCAATCATGCAGGTGGTGCCGCAGTGGCCGGTACCGGTGGTACCTTTTACGGACATGCTGGAGGTACTGGTTATTTTAGCGACCCAGGAGGCAGTGCCAATTATCAACGTGGTGGAGGTGGTGGTGGTGCAGGAGCTGCCGGAACCAACGGTGCCAGATCAGGCGGATCACAAGGTGGCGCTGGAGTATACATTGCGGCCTTTGCGGCCTACGGAGCCAGCGGATATTTTGGTGGCGGTGGTGGTGGTGGAGGATACCAGAGTCTGTCTGGAAGTCAAATTGGCTACGGCACAGCCGGTGGTATCGGTGGTGGTGGCACAGTGGGATCTGCCCCTGCAGGAGTTGCCGGTACCGGTGGCGGTGGAGCAGGATCATGCACCGGTGAATTTGCCGGCCAAACCAATGCTGGCCCTGGCGGATCTGGCATAGTTCTAGTTCAATATACAGCCACACGACAACTATGGCTAGGTGGCACAGTCACGCAGTCAGGGTCAACCTACACTCACGCATTTACCTCAAACGGAACCATGGTTCCAATTCCAGCGTCTATTCTTATTACCTATTACGGTATTGGAGCAGGTGGCTATTCAAATCAAGACACTTCAGGTGGAGCCAGTGGCGGTGGTGCAGTGGTCGGTCAAGTTACAACCAGCAGTGGAACCACAGCCACAATCGTAATTGGATATCCAGGCGCAGCATCAACCAATGCCGAGGGCGGAACCACTTCTATCACGTATTTAGGTAGTACCATTGCCTATGCCACAGGTGGGTTTGGTGGCGGCGGACCTCCTTGTGGTTACTGCGCTGGATCACCACAATACAATGTAGGTCACGGATACGGTGGCTCCTTGCAATTATCAGGCGGATACGGTGGAGGATGGAACAATAATCCTCCAGGCGGAGCAGGTGGATCCGGTACATTCAATGGCGTGACTTATTATGCCGCAGGTGGCGGTGGCAGCGGAGCCGACTATGGTCAAACCGATAATCCAGGTGGCCCTGGCGGCGGAGCCTGGGCAGGTGGCGGTGGTGCAGGTCATCGTAGCGGACATGGTGGCGCAGGTGGAGCCTACGGTGGTGGCGGTGGTGGATCAGGCAACTACTTTGGTGGCGCAGGTGTTCCTGCACAGGGTGTCATGGTCATAACTTACGTTTCACCTATACAGCGAGCCACCGGTGGAACTGTAACCAGTTCTGGATTGGGTACCGGCACAGTGTGGCAACATGTATTCACTTCTTCGGGCAATTTTGTTGTAAATTAAGGACGCTGATATGACAACTGTTTATGCACAACTACAAGAAAACCGTGTGGTCAATGTGATCTTGGCAGATCCAGATTTTATTGCATCTGGTGCTGTGGGTGATCCTGCTACCTGGATTGATACCACCGGGTGTGTCAATGCGCCCAGCGTGGGAGCTGAATGGCATGCAGATGCCAAGGGATTTATACACCCGCAACCCTGGCCCAATTGGATTTTTGATGCCACTAGCTGTGAGTGGATTCCGCCGATTCCACGCCCAGACGGACAATGGTTTTGGGATCAACATGCCACTCAATGGATAGCTGAACGTGGGCCTTTTTCTGAAAGCTAACAGCTAGATCAACTAAATACAACATATAAATCTAGGAACATTTATGACCAGTCAGATTAACCCAAACAACATCAACGGCGCTTATCCAGTGGCCGGGCAAGACAACAATTCGCAAGGATTCCGCGATAATTTTACCAATACCAGCACCAATTTCCAGTATGCTTACAACGAAATTACGGATCTGCAAAACAAAGCGGTATTGAAACAGGCTCTAACCGGCACTACTTTAAACAACAACATGTTGGGCAGTCCGTTGTCAAATGCCTTGCTCAGCAACATGAGCGAAGTTGTGGTAAATCTGGGTTCAGTAAGCGGATCTGTAACCATTAACTATGCCCTGGGCAGTTATCAGACTTTGACCACAAGTGGTTCAGTGCTGTTGGGCTTCAGCGGTCTGCCAGCAGCAGGAGCAGCCGGCACAGTCATAGTTCAAATCAACGTGACCAACGTGGCCTACACTGTGCAATTACCAACAGCGGTCAGCGTAAATGCACAAGGTATTCAAGGTCTCAACACTTCGACCAATACCATAACATTTGCAGCCATCGGCACTTATGCATTTGAATTCACAACCAGCAATGGTGGCACAGCCATCACTGTAAACGAAGTAAATAACCTACTACAGCCACTCAACAACAGCAGTGAAAATCTGTTGGATGCTACCGGTGCTAACCTGGCTGTCACTACCAGCTACTTCAGCACAGTGACCACATCTGCTGGTACCTTGGCCGCTGGTGTTTCGGGTCAGATCAAGGTGTTTGCCTGTGTGTCGCGCAGTGGCGGCAACAAGGTCATCACTGTGACCAATCCAGGTTGGGGCGGTTCTGGAACCATTACATTTACCACCACTGGTCAGGCCTGCACTCTGCAATACATCAACAACAAATGGTACTGTATTGGCAACAACGGCGCTACATTTGCCTAACCTAAAAGGCTTGACAACCGCCGTTTAATCCTATACAATCTGTATATGGAACATCCTTTAATCAGCAGTTTGGACGACTACACAGCCGAACAACTGCTGGAAAAAATTACCGAACTGCATAAGAAATTGGGCATAGCCATGCGTATGGGCAATGCTGACCTTTGTAACCAAATACGCATGGCCATCGAAAGCCATCAAAACAAATATCAAGAAAAAATTCGTAGCAATCCTGATACCAACTTTGATTCAGTGATTGACATTTCATGAACGTGAGAATAGCACAACTCCTGTCCTTTTCGGCTGGTACCTGGTATGAGGATCATTTGGAAATGAATCAGTATACCATCAAGCTGTGGATGATTACTCAAAGCACAGATACCGAAGAACAAAACACAGCCTTTCGCAGAGCCAAGCACTTTATCTACAGTCAGTTAGACAGCACCATATTTGTTGATTCAGAAGATCCCAAATCGGCAGAATTTGCTCAACTTGGACTCAACATCACTACCATGCCCGGAGAACCAGCAGATCAACTGATTGGCATCATGCTGTTCCACAAGCTCAATGCTATCATGGAAGGCCGTATTCTAGTGATTGAGGTTGAAATTTCGGCCGGAGATGCTGTAATATACTTGCATGGCGAAAATGAAACGTCAGAAGGACTACTACGTCCAGACTGGTGGAGCACCGCAGATCTAACCCACAGCGATATTACTGTGACAGAATCTGAAAAGATCCTGTCAATTGCCGGTTCAACGGCCTGGCGTGATTTAGATCTAGCCTGGCCCGATGCCGAAACTGAAGAACCAACTGGAAACATTGTGGTATTTGCCGACTTTAAACAGACAGATGAAACAGAATAAATTTGGTGAAATGATTTTTGCTGAAGACGATGTGTTGGACCTGATAATGCAGGGTCGCAATATCGGATCACTGGATGGCATGATTGTTGATCACACAGTGGATTTTGCTCGCTGGCCTGATATCTTGGATCCTGCACCCAATCTGCAACAACAGCGCATACACAACTGTTCCGTGCCTGAGTGGCATGCTCAACAACAGAGTCAGTGGCACATGCCCGACGAATACCAAACCCTGGATATAGCAGAACATGTGCTTGGCCTGTGTCAAAGCGAACCAGAACTGCAACGCTGTGGTGCCGAACTCTTGCTGTATCAAGAGCGTGATCTTTTTAATCTTCTGCGTTATTTGAAATATCTAGTGGATGTCATGACCCAAAATCAAATCGTATGGGGAGTAGGACGTGGATCAAGTGTGGCCAGTTTTGTGTTGTATAAATTGGGTGTGCATCGAATTGATAGTCTGCACTATAATTTAGATGTAACCGAATTTCTGCGTTAAATACAAGACTATTGAGAGGATTTACTTATGACACGCAAAGTTTACAAATCGGCTATGGGCAAACCCATTGACATGGGAGCTTTGTTGCTGCGTAATGAAAATATACGTGCTGTGGGCAACATGAATGTGAATGCCCGCGGTGATCGTTTGGACAGCATGAATCGTGTGATTGAAACCAAAAACAAGCAGGCACAGCGCCGTTACGATCGTCAGAGCAATGTGTCGGCTGGCCCTGCACACACTGGCACCGGTGCTGGCCGAACACAGACTTCTGCACCAACAACTCCAGATGCTCCGGCACAAGACACAACAGTTGATGATCCAACAGTGGACACTCCACCGGTTGATCCAGCAGATACCTTTGCCGATCTTCCTCAGGACGATCCGGCTGATATGGCCGCACCTGTTGACACCGTTGACAATACTCCGGTTGCTATTCCACCAGGTGGCTTGGCAGCTGCCATTGCTCGAAGCAAAGAAGTCAAACAAGAACTAATGAAAACTCCACGCCAGTTGGCACAAGAACGCGGCG